>Ga0307998_1000943_pt1 | contig 16002 bp, 17 predicted proteins | sample Davwhametageno37_FD_203147 | JGI IMG/M metagenome (GOLD analysis project Ga0307998, IMG submission 203147) | Marine microbial communities from Davis Island wharf, Antarctic Ocean - #37 | ecosystem: Environmental > Aquatic > Marine > Unclassified | place: Antarctic Ocean: Davis Island wharf... | reverse complement strand
TTTCACTAAATTCGAATGAACTAGTATCTATATCTAATTCAGTATCATTTGTTAATGAATCAATTGGCACATTAATGGTCGTATCAATCGGTACATCAATTGGCGTATCGACCTGCGTATCAACTGGTTCATCAACTGGCACATCAATTGTCGTATTGACCTGCATATCAACTGGCGTAGCGGATTGAATATTGGCACCGAACGGTTGCTTAATTCGGCATTGCGAAAACAATTCAACCGGCTTTACCAACAACAATTGTTTCATTTCCATTTCAATTAGGAAACTGGTTGCGGTACATTTGATTCCCTTTAACTCAATGATGGGAATCATCTCCGTTTTGTCATCAATGCTGTCAATATTTACCTTATTATTGTCTTCATCATAGATGGTCAATGCTGGATTTCCCAGGTTGGTTTGCACGAATACTCGGGCAATATAATATTTACCTGTCTTAAATATCTTCAATGGAGAAGTAAAATAATTTTCAATATCATGCAACTCCATATCGCCCTCAAACCACTTCTCCCGGTTTTTATGTAAGTGTTGATGACACATATTTTCTAAATTCTCCATCCACCGGATGAAATCGTCATCTTCATTTGTAAACATTAAATCTGTATATAATCGCTTACCCGCCTTTAAAAACCCCTGTTTCGTTTTACATTTAGGTGGCTGTATATATAACGGTGAATTATTAACCCCAAATCGTATAAAATAACTTCCACCAGGAACACTTGTCGGCTTTGAAAGCTTTAAATTATCAAAGTCGAATAGGTCGTTTGTGTCGTGAATTTGATTCATTGTATTGAATGAATTATTACCTTTATTATAATTTACTCACAAATATGTTATCATACCTGAACGCGACTCGTTCATTTATTGTCTTAAACTTCAGCGACTATTGTAAATATCATGAAAAATATAAAAGAAATATGCATTGAGTTTTTTCACAATGAAGACACTCGAAAAGATATAAAAGAAGTATTAAGTCCATTGGTTGACATTATCTATAATGAACTGTATGTATATTTATGGGTATTTTGCTTTTATAATTTATTCCTGTTTTTTATTATTTTAGCAAACCTGTATTTATTATTACGATTATTAAAACATGTTCGCTTTATTAATAATTCGTCTATTTACCATACTTCATAAATTATATCTAACTAACTTATATAATGCCGAAAACCAGCAGAGCAACTACGTACAAGAGACATTCGACCAAGAAGAGACCTTCGTCAAAGAAGAGACCTTCGACCAAGAAGAGACCTTCGACCAAGAAGAGACCTTCGACCAAAAGAAGGTCCAACCATGGTACTGGTAAACATAGTACTAGCAAACTTACTCGTAATAATTGGATGAAGAAACTATTATTTAAGGGTGGAGATGCGTCCCATCATGCCAGTTCTGTATTCGGTGGAATTGGTCAACAACATGCTATCGATGATAATAACAATGCAATTCGTCAAAATCCTGTCGGTGGTATGCAAACACCCGCTAATGTGGTCCAATCACAATAATCATAGCGAGTAATATTTACATAAATAATCTATAACATAATATTATCATGAGCGATAATATTGTAGAACAAATAACCAACAAACCACAATTTATAGAAAAGGTACAACGATGGGTATTGTTGGATAATCAAATGAAGATCGTTAATGAAAAAACAAAGCAGATGCGAGATATAAAATCTCAATTAAACAAACAAATATGTGATTACATGGAGAACATGAATGTAATCCAAAATAAAATTGGCATAAGTGGCGGTGAACTGCGGGTTCATGAAAAAAAAGAATACTCGTCAATCTCATTTGGTTATATTGAGCGGTGTTTAGCCGAATTAATTACCGACAAAAAACAGGTGGAATATATTATTAAGTATCTAAAGGATAATCGCGAGATTACCACATCCAATGATATTAAACGAACCTGTAATAAAAAATAGCACAAAATCCAAAATAAAAATGTGCAAATAATATAAAACAATATGCAATTTCATGATTATGTTAGTCAAGAAATCAAATTTGGCGATCAGGTTGCTGGATTCCCTTTAACAACTTATTTACAAAATGAAAAAACGAAGTTGAGGAGTATAATCGGCGGAAACCCCAATATTGACATTGTTGACGAATATAAACGGTTCGATGGATTGGTCATACCCATGGGATTATATACACAGCATTATGCTGACGATTCTACAGTACCATCTAAACGGGTCACTTATAAAACGATTGCGGATGATTTATTCGACGATTTGTTTACAATGGTCGCTAAACCGGTTCGGCGTGCAAATCGTACGATGAAAATGAAACCAGTAACCCAGAATAAATATACGAGACGAAAGTAACAATGTTATCTGTTTGATATTTTACAATATTATGTATACAACATATTGTAAAATTACGTACGCTTACGGGTTAATTTGTGTTTGGTGTGACGTTTATGTAGTCGTTTAGACCGACGAATTATCGAACGTTTGTTTCCGCCAACCTTTTTGGTTTCCGGAACAAATATCTTTTTGAATTCATTAATAGCAACGATATTATTACTGCTCGGTTTGCTAGTATTTGTCATCTTATTAAGATCAACTATTGTACTAATATTTGTTTCTGTCATGGAGTTCACTTTGGCTAAGAATGGTGTTGCGAGAGTAGCAATATTAAATTTTTTTATAGTAGCAATGCTTACATCCAACTCCAACTTATCATCGCGCAACTCATTTTGTTTATAAATGGTAAATAACTTTAACAATATCGACGTGTATGGAAGTATATAAGGGGTACGAATGGATTCAATAATCTGTTCATTCGAAAATATATCTTGGTATATATGTAATTCCGCGGTAAGGGACTGGATTTCCTGATTTGCAAACCGGGTAGTTATAGTAGAGGCGACCGTTTTTAATGCCTCCTTTACGATCTGTGTTTTACCTGATCTGGATTGGTCTCCGGCCACCTTGTAAATGGTGCCGATCAGTTTATCATTAATAACACTGTGAATTTTATTATTGCATTGCAACCTTAATATGGATTCGTCTTTATAAAAATCCAGCAATTTGGCCGCTTTATTCGATTTGATTAAACCCTCTGGTAAACCTCCAGCTAACGTATCCATTCCGGGTAAACTGCCAGCTAACGCATCCATTCCTTTCCCCTGTAAACCTTCAGCCAACGCATCCGCTCCTGGTACTGGTAAACCTCCAGCTAAACCCGCCGCCATATCCATTCCTGGTAAACCTCCAGCTAACGCATCCGCTCCTGGTAAACCTCCAGCTAACGCATCCGCTCCTGGTAAACCTTCAGCCAACGCATCCGCTCCTGGTAAACCTCCAGCTAAACCCGCCGCCATATCCATTCCTGGTACTGTAGACACTGACGACAATGCAGGCGCCGGTGGCAATGCCTGCGCCTCTACTGACGACAATGCAGCCATTCCTGATGATGTATGCACTGGTGGCATTGGCGGCATTATTTCCGCCGGTGCACCACCTACACTAAGTTTTTCTGCGTCCGCCACTGCACCACCCTCCTTAGTTGGTTTAGGTGATTCATCTACCCCAGAATATTCCACCAAATATTTCACCAACTCATCATTATCTATATTTAAAAAGTCGGTTACCAATTCTGCAGATCTTTTATTAATATGGAAGGAAGATGCGTTCTCGGGTAAAATCAACTGGTCATATTCTTCCTGTGTAATATTACCCAGGCGTTTTTCGTTTTTACAAACCTGTAGTTTGTCGTTACTTAAATACACACATACCGCATTAATAAAATCTATTACAGTGCCATTCATTTTCTTTTGCAACTTATTTTGATAATCCTCGTTAATTTTTTGGGTTTCCAATTGATCTGTAATTGCACCACTAATCATATTTATCAGTATACCAGCCATATTTTATCGATTCGTTTGTATTATATATACAAAAAAATTGATTATATTATAACGATACTATCAAATATAAACAATGGCCGAAATGAACAGAATTCTACAAAAACCGAGAAAATTACGAATAGTTCAATCATGGAATGGGCAAACTATCAATAATAAACCCTTGGTAATTTCACCGGGGTCAGATACCGGGAATGAAACCGGACAACAAAGTAGTTCGGGTTTAAATTTCCAACGGTATAAACCTGCCCAACCTATAAATACTAAAACCAAAAAGAAAAAGAATGAAATTTCATATCGAGAAAAATCAAAATTATGGAATATATTCGATTTAGACAAAACCGCATCACATCAAATCGCAACGGATACAATTGTAGACAACACCCAGATTGAATGTGTGTATACCACGCCTAAAGACAATGATTTATGTATGACATGTACTTCCCCATTAATTGTAATGGACGATGGATTTCCAACATGCACAAACAGCCAATGTGGAATCATTTATCGCGATATTTTAGATTATTCCCCAGAATGGCGGTTTTATGGTGCGGATGACAAAAACGCGAATGACCCGACTCGTTGCGGTAACCCAATTAATCCACTGTTGGTGCAATCGTCATTTGGGTGTAAAGTTCTATCTTCTCACCGGTCATCGTATGAAATGAAAAAGATACGTAAATGGACAGAATGGCAATCTATGCCACATAAGGAAAAATCATTATATGATGAGTTCCAATTTATTACGATTATGGCACAGAATGCAGGCGTACCAAAGATTTTCATCGATGATGCAATGGCAATACATAAAGACATATCAGAGCAGAAAATGTTCCGTGGATTGAACCGAGATGGTATAAAATCCGCATCTATTTACATATCATGTCGATTAAACGGATGTCCGCGAACAGCACATGAAATCGCGGAAATATTCCGGCTGGATAAAACGAGTGCGACAAATGGATGTTCTATGGCGGTTAATATATTACACAACATTGAGCGAAATATGGAACCCTCACAACAGACAAAGTTAGGTATTACGCTTCCTAGTTCGTTTATTGAGCGTTATTGCAGTCGCCTCAACTTTAATACCGAATTAACCATGTTAGCAAAATTCGTTACAAAAAAGGTGGAAACCAGCAATTTAATTACAGATAATATTCCTCATGCGATTGCCGCTGGTATTATATATTTCGTTGCGCATAATTGCGAGTTGGGTGTTACAAAGCAAAATATAAAAACGATATGTGGTGTAAGCGAAGTTACAATCAATAAATGTTTCAAAAAACTAGAAATCAGCAAAGAGATCTTAATCCCGAATGTGATTCGAACCAAATATAACATTTCGTGTTGAAGTTGTGAAATTTCAAATGTTCCATTTGAAATTACCAATGGTTTAGTCATATGAAGGTTGTAGTAGTTACAATTGTAAAAAAATCGTCTTATACTATATTATAAATGTCTACCGAAAATATCACATTTGATATACAACCCTATTGTGTTCCAAAAATAATATTTATAGTTCCATACCGGGATCGAGACCAACAGCGGTCTTTTTTTTTACGTCAAATGAAATATGTACTAGAAGACATGAAGACGGGTGATTATGAAATATATTTCGCACATCAAAGAGATACGCGAGATTTTAATCGAGGCGCAATGAAAAACATTGGGTTTACTGCCATGAAGCACAAATATCCAAACGACTATCAAAACATCACCTTTGTATTTAATGATATCGATACAATGCCATACACGAAGAATTTTTTGAATTACGCCACGGTAGTCGGCAACGTCAAACACTTTTATGGATACAAATTCACATTGGGTGGGATTGTATCTATAATGGGTATTGATTTTGAAAAAACAAACGGTTTCCCCAATTTCTGGGCATGGGGATACGAAGACAATATGTTTCAGGCTCGAGTATTGAAGTGCGGGTTAAAAATCGACCGTAGCAACTTTTATCCACTGATGGATAAAAACATTTTACAAATGAAGGACGGGTTAGAACGAGTAGTAAATCGAACGGAATTCAATAGATTTCAATATAACACAACCGATGGTATTAATACGGTTGGGAACTTAGAATATACAGTGAATGAAGAGACACTGGATATTAATGTTACGAAGTTTAGTGTGGAAGTAGAAAACAACAAACAACGGAATACCATACATGATATGCGAAAGGGGAATAATGTATTTGGTCGCAAATCCGCTGGTATGAAAATGAGCATGTGATTATTTCAAATCGGTAGTGGTATCTGTCCGTTGCAAAATTAAAATTTGGTGCCACCATATAATTTATAAGTAAGCCCACATGCATCAAATGTTTCCCATATTCCCGATATTTTTACACAAAATGTTTGTTCATTTTGAACGGTACAATTTGTATATGTCTCTTTGTATATTTTCATAAACCCCGAATGCAACTGTTTCGATAACAGTATCACTTTCTTTAACGACTTTTGTCGAGTTTGGATATAATTATCCAGTAATTTATTTTCAATCTTAGCATATTCCTTTACTGTATGTGAATTTGATGGAGAATACGGATTGAATTTCATTTGTAATTTATCGTCTATATTGTCGAGTGTCGAAATTTCCACCGGAAACTGCAGGTACAACCCATTCATTGTAAAGTCCGGTGTAATATAACATATCTTTGTAAAGTTGCCGTCCATTATCACATTCGCTTTTGTATCTAACCAGGAGACATTATGTGTTGCAAACTGCGCAGTATTAATATTGACGTTCATTGTATCGATAGAATAATACCAATGTTATATTTATTATCATTTATTATCATGTATATAAATAATTCTATAAGTATATAATATAATTATGTCAGCTTTATTAAATTTAAACCCAATTCCTATGATTTCTTGGAAAGGCCAGACATTTAATCAAATACATTCGTCTATCCAAAAAAATGGACAATTGCCAGTAGAATATACGTCTAGTAAACAGATGTTCTCTGCACGTCCATTAAAAATATATAGAAGAGAAATTGCAAACACATCACAGGAACCGTGTAATTCGCGCGCATCGTTACAGATTGGGGCATTTAACCGACCCGGTGGTACAATAATAAATTCAACGTCGGAGAATCCCAATGGTTTAGTAAATATAATAGACATGTTGTTACCAAATAACACATGTGAAAATTTTAATAATTGCAGTGTTATTTTATCACCCGCAGATAATGCTAAGAATCGTGTTCGCAGTAGCGGCATGATTCGACGCAAATTCAATGAAAACAAAAACAATGACACCTATTATACCTCTTCGTCGCAGTATTTAAATAGTCGTAACCGTACATTTGCTCAAAATCAATACAATTATATTCGTCAGGGAAATTCCACTGCAAAACCCGGGTCGAGTTTAGCGTCAGCCAATGTATATTCTCCACAGGGATTAAACCATTGCCAAAAATATTACATTGCACAGGACACCGCATTTCAATATATGTGGATTAATAAATTGGATACGGATAGAATAACCACAATACCCAATACGGATATGTATGTTGTAAATATTCCTGCTGGATATTATACCGTCGATGATATTAACCGCATATTTAAGCAAACGATGTTTACTAATTTACACTTTTTTATCAAAAACCCTACAGGTAGCACCGATGAATATTATAGTGAAAATATTAGTTATGCATTGAATATTGCATATAACAACAATAATGAAAAGGTGGAATTACAATCGTATCGTATCGACGATGAAGAATTCCCGGTGGATAACTTTACTATACCAACCGAGTTGATAGACAACAATCCTGTTGCTAGATGGTCCCGACCCGAGTTCGGTACCGGATTATTCCCCCAATTTGTTATCATAGACAATATTTTTAAACATGCGGTTGGATTTGCCCCCGCATTATATCCATTAACCAATGCTACTCTGGATGCTAAATATCAGGCGTTTATTTCTTCTGTTTCGCCTGGCATCAAACCATTATATGTAAAACTACACTACAAACCGAGCAACCCACAATTTGCACAGCAGGGTGCGGTCAGTGCTGGGGATTTAATCACGCGAAAGAAATATAATTCTATCACAAAATCGACTTCTGCCTATCGCACCGCATTTGGTAATTCTGTGGCGAATGCATTAGCATATGGTGTTCCCGAGAACGGATACACAGTAAAGGATAAATTGGGTTTTCCATTAAAGAAAACTCCTACTTTCACTAAGTATAGTGAAGAAATGAAGACATGTAGTGTTACTAGTTTCGCGAATGCAATCTAAGTGTTACAACCTACTTTTTATAAATATAACAATATTTGTTATATTTAGTTCGAGTTAATCATCTGTTTATGTTACCGATAAAAACACATTTGCATTCATGACGATAATATTATGAGGCAGTCCATGTTTGACACACCATTGCATACATTTCTGTATATTTGCATGTATCAACGCATCGATTTTATCTTGGTTGTGGCGGTTATCTATTAACAAAATGGTTTGATGAATGTTTTCGATCTGTTGTTGTCCCAAAATGGCATTATATTCTTCCATTTTATTTACAAAACACAGAGGGATGGGTGTATTTAAAAAACGACGGATATATTTGACGGTCTTGGTTGAAGTTGGCATCACCATCTTTTGAAAGGCGCGATGTATAAACGGGAAAAAGTTTTCACACGATGGAAACAAAAATCCCTTACATACGATATATCTCTCTGAATTTGCATACCTACTCGAGTTGGGTTTCGTAACAAACACCTTGTCATAAAACGACGATAATATACATAAAATGTCCAATGTGTGTTGCATAAAACAGTCGAAGATTTTAAGTACAAACGCACCTCCTTTCTTTTGCATAGTCACCGCATAACACACCTGGGCAAACAATAACTGTGATATAGAAATTTCCTGGTTATTGAAATCGACTGAAAAATCAAATCCACCATCCGCTGTAATAAAATCCATAGATGACCCATATGATTCACGACAACCCATTAGGTTTTCCATAGACAAAATATTACCGGTATTATCCACCCCACCTTCGATATAAACATTGGGGTTTTGTTTTAAAAAGAACTGCGTCTTCTTCCATCCTGGAATATTATGGTCATTTTTGTCATCCAATAATGTCATTCCAATATAGGTATCATTGGGGTTATTTCGAGACATCGCCAATGCCTCAATAAATCCACCCGGACCTTCCGCCAAATGAAAAGAATGGATTGGTTGAAATTCATTCACCAATTTAAACGTTTGTATAATTTCTATCATTTTATAATACGACCTCGATAATGGCTTCGCTTTAGATATGCTCTTTTTTTTAAAAGGGATTTGACTATCCACAAATTCAAACGGGTTCGTATATTTTTTGAAAATATCCCAGTCTTTCTCGCGAACATCAATCTTCTCTTTGATCTCATACAAATATTGAGATAAAGAGTTCGATATAATGGGGGTGGGTAAGTTCTCGTCCTCAATGACATCTATGTATTTATGTATTAAAAAAGGAGTTTTAGGTAGTATATAATGGGCTGACATGGTGATAATATAATTAGTATCAACTATTTATATTGTTTATGTAAAATCCTCAATTGTTTATGTTTTTCTTTTTCCTACTATATTTAATCTGGGTTTCTTTGCGACAACCACTTCTGTAGCGGGTTCATCCTGAACCGGTTCAAACTGTTTTAACACTATCTTTCTTGCTGTTTTTTTTACTTTGATTTTGATGGGTTCTGTATTTACATTCGTTTCCATTTCTTTCACATTTTCAACACCGAGCGTGCCTACCATTTCCGTCTGCTTACTTATAATTTCGCCCATCTTTTTTGCATCTACACTGCGCACCTTTTTAAAGATAAAATACCGGTTCAAAAAGGAGATTTGTTGCTCTTCGGGAGACATATACATAGCCTCCTTGTATTCTGCTTTCAAATTGGGTCGCATTTTGATCTCATTCTCCATATTCGTAAATAATTCACCAAATAATCCGGTACTGTTGGGCATACCCATTTGTACCGCTTCCTCTTTGGTAATTAACACAAATCCATAGTCTTCCATTAGACGGATGAAATAAGTGAAATTCACCAAATACTCGCGGAATACCTTATTAATGCTTTCCTGATACACATCTATGGGATATCCCACACTCATATCATCATCCGGGAATCCGGTTTGGTCATACATGCGAGTCAGTTCGTATATTTTACGTTCACCCTTAAATATGGAAAGGCTTTCATTCTTATTTTTAGTACGGAGCAAATCAAACACCGTTTTTCCATCATAACATGTACCAATATAATAACCGTTTACTTTGGTGCATTCTGCCAAATTGCGCATGAATTGATGCAATGTCTCTGTATCTTTGAAGAAATAATGCATCGCAAACTGACACGAACTCACCTGAAATCCTGATTCAGCCACACCGTAATTTTTATACACACCTTTGCCCAACAATACCGCATCTTTGGGACCACTACCAAACACCGCGTTTGCGATTTGTTTGTCCTTTTCTGTATTAAATGCCTTTCCATTGCGAATATTTATTCCACTGTCGCCGTGCACAAATAACGCATCCGGCATATTATGGTGCTGCTTCTTTGCACTTAAATAACGCGAACATGCACCCCTCTTTTGATTATGTATATTATCTTTGGAATAATCTGTACCAAATACAAACTTTAAATGGGAATATATCCATTTGGGTAAATCTCCCGCCATCCCGACAGCATAGTCTATTAATGTATCCCCGCGTCTAGAAACCGCCATTATTAATTTGGATTTTACATATAAATTATGGAAATTACGCAATGCCTGGGTGTTGGTGTCATTATTGGAACCATTGTAATAGACTTCATCGACGTGTTCCGGTATATTCTGCCCGGTACTAATCATGTCTTCGGTAATAGGATTATGAATAGAATGCCAGTTATTATTGGCCACATTATATGCATTGCCATAGTTTTTTTTGATACCAGATAACAGTTCGGCGGTTTTGTCATATCGTACACGCAATGGAACCCACCGCCACCCATCGTTGTTATCCATGACATATTTGAATTCCACAATCATGTTTTTGTCGAAATATTCACCTTCTTCTGTTTTCATTAATAGTTGGGTTTTGTCCTCCACCAGCATTATATTACATAAATAGGCGTTTTCGGCCGATGGGTTGGTTGGCTGAAATGGAACTGGCTTATATGTATTGTCATACTTCGTATATGCGGTGATCGGTGGAGATTCGTCGTCCAATATCATTTGACATGGGTTCACGTATCCATGTAGTTTTTCACTGAAACCACACTGTAATATGAGTGTTTTATATTGGGAGACGTTCTGTACTCCCTGCAAATTCTTTCCTTCCTGAAACACGTGGTGTATTTCGTCTTTTCCCATTTTATTCTGTTTTGTCGTTACCAAAAAGTCGATCGTATTAAATTCCGGAGGTTTCCACTTGAATGAATGCTCCCATGCTGCTTTTGATTTGGGACCAGGTGGACCACCCTTTGATTCTCCTCCAACCGCAAATGCGGACGGCGTAAATATCAAACCGTCTGTGTTATATTCAAACACGCCATCCTTCATACCTGACAATATCTTTGAACAACCGTCGAATATACTGTTCTTATCCGTTTCATAATAAAACGTTTTGCTCTGTACGCGGAAATCACAGGGAACATTGGCATGTTTTGGTTTCACTTCACCATTGCCCTCATTGGCTAATATGGAAATGGGCTGTAATACATCAATGAATTTATATAACAATGGTAGTCTATATTCCAGTTCATTCGCACCAATTGCACCTGATACGAACGGTAGGTCTCGTATCGCTTTTTCGTGAATATAATACACATCAAATGCTGCATATAAATTAATGTATTTGCCGTTTTTATCGTGCTTAATGTGCTCACCATCTAACAAACTATCGTAAATCGTTTTTTCGCTGGTTTTTGTCCCGGTAAACATTACATTCATGTTCGTATCTATCATATATATTTTGCCTTCACCATTAATGTATAACAACTTACGATCACCATCAGCCTTATCCGTCACCGTGTAGTCGTTTCGAATATTGGGTGTGGTCATATTAGCAATCTCGTTATCAACTACGTTTGACATTTGCAGTGTATATGAACTGGGTCCAACAAATTGGGGTGTTGTATTGTTGTATTGGCGTTTCTCGCGTTTTTCGGGAACGTCCTTTTCACCGTCGATCTTCTCTGTTTTTCCGTGAATGAGTTCGGAATAGGAGTGTAAAACTCCGTCGCGTTCCTTATATGAGATGGGGAACTTCGACCCCTGAATGCCACTCAATACAATACGTACAGATTTGCGAAGTGCAGTCATTAATTTAGGGAGCGTATTATATTGGGTACCGTTACCAACACGGTTATTATCTATCTCCAACTCTACTTCATATTGACCCACTCCATTGAAGACATCGGCTTCCTGTATCGTATATTGTGGTATAACGACCCAGTTCGTTTTCTTCGACGTTTTAACAATGGTCAAATCTGCGAAAATGGGCAGCTCGGCGTGATGAAATCGAACGCGATTCATAGAGCGAAACGTTTTTAACGAATCGTTCCATTTATCTACGATTTTACGACCAAAATTTGACTGGACTGGATAATCCTGTTCGGTTTGATAAGAAACACGGAAGTTGAAGTCCTCTACATCCAGCTTTCGTACTAGTTCTCCACTCTTTGAAGTGGCAGTCATTTTTTGTGTAAATTTGAGTTTGGCAATACCAGTAGACGGCATATCAATCAACTTTTGCAGACTATTTGTGCGACAATATTCCTGAATCAAATCCAGTCCCATTATCTCCGCACGTACATTGGACATTTTCTTTTGACCGGTACGTACATCTGTATATTCATTCTGTATGCGCAACATGTGAATACCTTCGTCATTCTCGGGAGTAAACCCGCATGCGTATAATTGTTTCACCACATTGTCATAGTCGATTTTGGAAATGGGGCGTGCAACTTTTGGGTTGGTTCCAAAACGAACTTCCAACTCGCTCGTCTTATTGTCAGTACGAACCAGAGGATTACTTTCTAAATAGTGTTGGACGATGCTTTCAAATCCCTCTTTCTGTTCTTTTTGGGTTTTAGGAATAGGTGGAGGGCGATTACGATTTCCCGTATCAAATTTATGCGGAGTTTCCCCAGACATGATATTTTGTATACATTTAAAACATATATTATTTCTATTTCAATTTTACAATACATTTAGTAAAACGACAATGAAAATTTATATACGCATATAATATACGATAATATGAGTACAACATGTGTTAAGAAAATGGATAAAGCGGGGTTTGGTAATCATCGCACTGATATGAAGGCCGGTGATGTCGTGGTTTTTAAGGTTGACACTGATTTTAAAGCATTTAAACGTATAGAAGGAGCAGACGAGTTTGACCCAAAACTGCCGGATGACATAGGCAACGAAACCGATTTTTATGTCACAGTAGCTGGTACAGCTACCCCCGCAGAAGGAGAGGATGACGCTGCTGCCATCACAGAAGGAGAGGCTGACGCTGCTGCCCTCACAGAAGGAGAGGCTGCTGCCCAACAAGCCGCAGCCGATAAAGCCCCCACAGAAGGAGAGGCTGCTGCCCAACAAGCCGCAGCCGATAAAGCCCCCACAGAAGGAGAGGCTGCTGCCCAACAAGCCGCAGCCGATAAAGCCCCCACAGAAGGAGAGGCTGCTGCCCAACAAGCCGCAGCCGATAAAGCCCCCACAGAAGGAGAGGCTGACACTGCCCAACAAGCCGCAGCCGATAAAGCCCCCACAGAAGGAGAGGCTGACACTGCTGTTACTGGCGGTGGAAGAAAATCCAGAAGAAAACGCGGCGGGAAAAAATCCAGAAGAAATTCCAGAAGAAATCGTGGTGGAAAATCTAAAAAGCGCGGAAGAAAAGGGAAAGGTTCTCGTCGTTCCAAAAAATAAGGTTTAGGAATTATTATAGTAATGAATTGCCCCACCCAAAATATACATGTACACGATCGTTATACCGTATACATGTATTTTACAAAACAAATTATTTTGTTGCGTTATTATATACGATGAGTACTCTATTTGCATCCCAACCTGCCTCCGTTGAATCTGCTGCCCCCGTTGCCTCTGATATGGAACAGGCTGGTGGAAAGAAGCGTCAACAACAGAAGAAGCAACAACAGAAGAAGCAGCAACAACAGAAGCGTCAATCCCAGAAACGTCAATCCCAGAAGCGTCAACAACAGAAGCGTCAATCCCAGAAGAAGCGTCAACAACAGAAGCGTCAATCCCAGAAGAAGCGCAGATCTGCTAAAAAATAAGCATCGAAACGCCTGATATTTTTTCCCACACATAATTGCAATTTATATTCATTCAAATGAATATAAATATATTCACAACAATACTCTAATGACCATGTACCCTACCCATTTAGTAATCCCAAAATATACTACAAATACCGGATATAGACAATGTTTACGACAGATTTTCCAGATGAATAAGGAAAATTATCCCGCTGCGATTAAGCAGCTGGAAGACGAATTGGGTGACGAGTTCGACAAAGAAACCCGCGACGAAATCGAATATGACGACGAATCGGCTGGACTCATGATGCAGTATATTCGCAATCACACAAAAGAATTGCCCATCTTTCATAAGCTATATGAATTGGCTGCTGCTCGATTTCTATCGCGCGACCACGAAATTGGGGTAGCCATTCTGTATGCATATGAATATCTCCCCTTTTTTCATAAATGTCTTTGCATTTTTTTTAACAATGCAGCGGACCTCACCGAACAGTCACCCGACTACGAAACCCTGGTTAGCATGTTAAGTTAAGTTACGTCCGTGTAAATAATGTATGCGCATATTGTATACATCATTATGGCTTCTACTTCGAATAAAAATACACCCGGAAATTATGAACAAGAACAAAAAATGAACAGGCAGGTCGACGAGTATCGTACCTATTTGCATTCTGCCGCAGGAGAAGCTCATACCAACCATTTACCCGGAAATGGTCTTCTTCCCGCATCAAATGCTCGGTCTCATTTATGTGGAAATTATTGCGACATGGAGTCCCAACTTCGCGGCATCGGGTCTACCAATTTAGTAAATCCTCAAACCCCCGCAATGCCTCAATTACAGAATTTGTCCAGTCTTTCTGTCATGGACAAACTGCCAATCATCTTACCCGAACCATTGGTTGTTGAAAAGAATCAACGACCCTATCCATTGAATTAATTCAATGGTTCTCGCATTTTAGCGGTCGACCTGTTACTATATTTGGTACGATTTTTGAATGAACTGTTTTTTTTGAATGGTGGCGGGGTTTTACGCATTTGTTCTGGCGGAACGAACAGCTGAAGTGGACTCACTTCGGGCGGTGCAATCTCAGGTTCTGTCGGGAGTTGGGGGGGCGGCGACGGTGGTGGTGGTGGCATTGATGCAGTCTGTTCAAACAATGCATTTGCCTGACTCAATATATCAGGCATTTTTACGGTCGATTGTATACTGGACAATGAATTGATCACCGACACTACACGAACCACCGAAAATTGTTGCAGGGGTACAACGGTATTGTCGGGTTTAATTTCTATTGGTATTTCTATATTTGCCAATACATATTTTGATGACATTGGGTGTGTTCTGTATAAAATAATAGGAGAAACGCTTTTATGTAATTTTACATCGATTACATAAAATGTGGGGGTGGTTATTCTATCTAATACTTCCACCCTTCCACCCTGGCCCTTGTTGATACTTCGGTTTGATATCGAGTGTTTTCTGTCTTTGTTCCGCAGCAGCAATCCTCTTAATACTACTAGTATCGGTTTCCCAAACCTGCTTTGGCGGTATATTGTTAGGTGACTTCTTCTTCTGTGTTGTGTTAGTTAACTTCTTCTTCTTCTGCTTCTTCTTCTTCTGTGTTTGTGTAGCCAGCCTATCAGTCTCATTCTTATTAATAACAGCAGCAGCCAGCTTCGCCTGCCTCTCAGCCTTCGCCTTCTCAGCCAGCTTCGCCTTCTCAGCCAGCTTCGCCTTCTCAGCCAACTTCGCCTTCTCAGCCTCAGCCAGCTTCGCCTTCTCAGCCAGCTTCGCCTTCTCAGCCT
>Ga0307998_1000942_pt1 | contig 16005 bp, 18 predicted proteins | sample Davwhametageno37_FD_203147 | JGI IMG/M metagenome (GOLD analysis project Ga0307998, IMG submission 203147) | Marine microbial communities from Davis Island wharf, Antarctic Ocean - #37 | ecosystem: Environmental > Aquatic > Marine > Unclassified | place: Antarctic Ocean: Davis Island wharf... | reverse complement strand
AAATTAGTTAATGGCAAGGTGGTCACCAGTGGCGGCCGTGTACTCTGCGTCACCGCTTTAGGTGAAACAGTTAAGTTTGCACAACAACAAGCGTATAAAACGCTAGCAGATATTGAGTTTGTTGGTGCACAGCATCGCACCGATATTGGCTACCGTGCAGTCAAAGGTTAATCCGATGAGCTCAATTAATTCACAAGCCGTCTATGATTATTTACAAGGGCTTCAAGCCCGCATTATCGACTCAGTCGAACTCGTCGACGGCAAAACATTCCTACACGATGGCTGGCAACGACCTGAAGGTGGTGGCGGCAACTCTTGCATGTTGGAAGAAGGCAATGTCTTTGAACGTGCAGGTATTGGCTTCTCCCACGTATTAGGCAACAAACTGCCGCCTGCTGCCAGTGTTGCGCATCCAGAAGCGGCTGGCCGCACTTGGGAAGCCATGGGCGTATCACTCGTGTTTCATCCGCGCAATCCAATGCTGCCGACTGTGCATATGAATGTCCGCTTCTTTGTAGCGAAAGCATCAAACGAAACCGAACAAGATATTTGGTGGTTTGGTGGCGGTATGGATTTAACACCTTACTATGGCTTTGAAGAAGATTGTGCACACTTCCATCGCACCAACAAAGAGGCCTTAGCGTCGTTTGGTGAGGATTTATATCCACGCTTCAAGAAAGACTGTGACGAATACTTCTATTTAAAACACCGTCAAGAACCACGCGGCATTGGTGGCGTGTTCTTTGATGACTTTAACGAGCTGGGGTTTGAACAAAGCTTCGCCATGCTGCGTGCTGTGGGTGATGCATTCACCCAAGCTTACTTACCGATTGTACAACGTCGCAAAGACACCACCTATGGTGAACATGAGCGTGACTTCCAAGCTTATCGCCGTGGACGTTATGTCGAGTTTAACTTGGTGTTTGATCGCGGCACGCTATTTGGCTTGCAATCGAACGGGCGAACTGAGTCCATCCTGCTTTCCATGCCGCCGATTGTGAAATGGCGCTATGACTGGAAACCAAAAACGGGCAGCCCAGAAGCGAAGCTGTATACTGACTTTTTAATCGATAAAAACTGGATTTAATCGCACCTATGACAACCGTAGCGGCAAGCAAACAAGCACAAGATTTACTCGACTATATTGATGCTAGCCCTAGTCCATGGCATGCGGTTGACAGGTCGATTAAACAATTAGCAGAAAATGGCTTTGAGCCGCTGACTGAAAACCAACCATGGCAACTCAAGGAAAATGGTCGCTATTACGTCACCCGTGATGGCGCATCTATTATTGCGTTCACGTTAGGTTCAAAATCAATAGCAGAAGCTGGGTTCAGGATAGTAGGCGCTCATACTGACTCACCCGGTTTGCGTTTAAAACCAAAAGCAGTATATGCAAATAAGGGTGTTATACAACTTGGGGTTGAAGTGTATGGCGGCCCAATATTAGCTACCTTTACAGACCGAGATTTGAGTATTGCTGGTCGCGTCAATGTCCGCGATGGAGACTACTTCACTACGCACTTATTACATTTCACAGAGTCTATTGTGCGCTTACCTAACCTAGCCATCCATATGAACCGTGATGTAAACGAAAAAGGTTTATTACTCAACAAACAAACTCAATTACCGCTGATTTTTGGCTACGCCGCTGACAGTGCTGAAGCCAAAAAACAACTAGACCAAACCATTGCAGCACACTTAGCAATTAACCCAGCCGATATTGTCACTTGGGACTTAACCATTTACGACACACAAAAAGGCAGTCTATGGGGACAAGATCAAGCGTTTATTGCGGATAGTCAGCTAGACAACTTAGCCTCTTGCCATGCAGCATTACAAGCGCTGATTGCTGCAAAAAGCCCTGATGCAACTAGCATCTGTGCCTTCTTCGACCATGAAGAAGTCGGTAGCGAAAGTGCAACTGGCGCAGGTGGTAGCTTCATGAGCGACACCGTTCAACGCATCTGTGCTTTCTATAAAGCCAATGAAGAAGAGCGCTTACGCAGCTTTGCCAATAGCTTCTTTATCAGTGCAGACATGGCTCATGCTTATCATCCGAACCATCCAACCGCCTACGAGCCTGAGCACCATGCAACGATCAACCAAGGCCCAGTGATTAAAACCAACGCCAACCAGCGCTACAGCACTAATGCTGATACCGCTGCCCGTTTTATTCAGCTCTGTAAACAAGCTAAAGTCCCCTACCAAGAATACGCCCACCGCACCGACCTAGGCTGCGGCAGTACCATCGGGCCTATTATTTCAGCACAGCTAGGCATGCCAACTGTCGATGTCGGCAACCCTATGTGGGCCATGCATAGTATTCGTGAGAGTGCAGGCGTGTTAGATCACGGGTATATGATTTCTGTTCTAAAGCATCACTTCAACTCTTAAGCATCAATAGCCAGCCTAGCTTAAATCAGTCATTTTTCGCTATAATCATGATTAAAAGGGGAATTAAGTCACAATGCAAGCCATAGAAGAGCTAGTCGCAACGTTATCAGGCATCATATGGGGACCAATCATGCTCACTTTACTGGTCGGCACTGGTTTATATCTCAGCATATTGCTCAAAGGCATGCAGTTTAGAGTGTTACCGCATGCCATCCGCTTAATCTTCAGCAGCAATAAAGATGATGAAGGCGATATTAGCCAATTTGCCGCGTTGATGACGGCATTAGCCGCTACTGTAGGTATTGGTAACATCGTCGGCGTGGCTACAGCGATTACGTTTGGCGGGCCTGGCGCTGTATTCTGGATGTGGATCACTGGATTGGTCGGCATGGCCACTAAATATAGTGAGGCTGTGTTAGCCGTTAAATACCGTGAAAAAGGGGAGCATGGCATGCGCGGCGGCCCAATGTATTACTTAAGTAAGGGCGCTGGCTTACCTTGGTTAGGCACTTTATTTGCCATTTTTACTGCTTGTGCAGCCTTTGGTATTGGCAATATGACTCAGTCCAATGCCACCGCAAAAATATTTGAAACGACCTTCCAAATCCCCACAGAAATCACTGGCGTTGTACTGACCTTACTGACGGGCTTAGTGATTCTTGGTGGGATTAAAGCGATTGGAAAATTCACCTCCGTTCTCGTGCCATTGATGATTGTGTGCTATGTTGGCTGTTCCTTATGGGTGCTTGCCTTACACATCAATGAAATCCCAGCGGCATTTGGTTTAATTTTCCACCACGCCTTCAATCCCTCTGCGGCAAGTGGTGGCTTTATCGGCGCTACCATTGCTGCGGCGATGCGCTACGGTATTGCACGCGGTGTCTTTTCTAACGAATCTGGCCTAGGATCTGCCCCCATTGCTGCCGCGGCCGCTCGAACCAATGACCCAGTTAAACAGGCATTAGTGAGCATGACACAAACCTTTATTGACACTTTACTCGTTTGCACGATGACTGCTTTAGTGATTTTAACAGCTAGCAGCTGGACGCAAGGGGTTAGTGCTGGTGAACTGACTAGCGCAAGTATTGCAGAAACGCTTGGTGTTCCTGGCAGTATTTTCGTTGCTGTTGCCACGGCATTCTTTGCATTCTCTACACTCATTGGCTGGAGTTATTACGGTGAAAAATCCATCGAGTTCTTGTTTGGTGGAAAAGCCATTAAAGTTTACCGCGTATTTTTCACTGCTGCTGTCATGGTCGGCGCGATAACAAGCCTAGAATTTGTTTGGCACTTCTCGGACTTAATGAATGGACTGATGGCAATCCCCAACTTAATTGGCTTACTATTACTCTCTAAAATCATTAAACAAGAAACAGACCGTTACTTTACTGGGCTTAAAAAGTAAATAGGAAAAGAAAAGATGATTAACAAGACAGGTCGGGGCACATGGGCAAACCGTTGGACATTTATTTTGGCTACAACGGGTTCCGCCATTGGCTTAGGTAATATTTGGAAATTACCTTACATGATCGGAGTGAATGGTGGGAGCGCCTTTGTCTTGATTTATATACTCAGCATTCTATTGGTTGGCATTCCCTTACTAATGACAGAGGTCATGCTAGGTAGACGGATGCAAAAAAATCCGATGGATGCAATGCGCGATTTAGCAAAAGAATCTAATACATCCCCTGCTTGGCGCTATATTGGCGCAATGGGCATGCTGACCGGCGTACTGATTTTATGCTTTTATAGTGTCGTTGGTGGATGGGTGTTGAGTTATGTTAGCCAAGCAGCACAAAGCAGCTTCACCAATATCACAGGGACTGAGTCTAGCTCTCACTTTGATGCGCTGTTAGCCTCACCACTCACTTTACTTTTTTGGCATACTATTTTTATCATGATCACAATGACTATCGTCGCTAGAGGTGTGACTGCTGGTTTAGAAAAAGCGAATAATTTTTTAATCCCTTCTCTGTTTGCCATTTTATTGGTATTACTTGGGTATAGTATGTCAGTCGGAGATATGGCAGCATCAGCAACCTTTATGTTCACCCCTGACTTCTCAAAAATCACAGCCACTGCGGCTTTAAATGCGCTAGGCCATGCCTTTTTCTCACTGAGTATCGGCATGGGTTCCATTATGGTTTATGGATCTTACTTACAGCGTGATGCCTCTATTGCCCGCACGTCTATTTATATCGCAATCGCTGACAGCTTATTAGGTTTATTTGCTGGATTAGCCATCTACGCATTGGTGTTTGCCAACCAACTAGAGCCGGGGGCGGGTCCTGGCCTTATCTTCCAAACATTGCCTATCGCATTTGGTCATATGCCTTGGGGTAACTTCTTTGGCACCTTATTCTTTATTCTAGTGGCATTTGCAGCGGCTACATCCGCCATGTCTTTAGTCGAGCCAACCATTGCTTGGGTTGTTGAAAATACCAAGGTTAGCCGCAAACTGGCTGCTACAGGGCTAGGTCTATTAATATGGGTCGTTGGTGTTGCAGTGCTGCTCTCATTTAACATATGGCAAGATGTGAAAGTGGCATTTGGTTTAGGTATATTCGATACACTGGACAAACTCACCAGCACAATCATGTTGCCACTTGGTGGATTACTGATGGCTATATTTGCAGGACACTTTATGCAGAAGCAGTATTCACAGCAAGAACTCAACCTTAAAAAAAGCAGTTATCAATTATGGCGGCTTGCTAATAGCTTCATCGCGCCAATTGCTATCATTGCTGTCTTCATATTGCTGTTAACTAGTTAACAGCAATAAATACTAGACATAAAAAAGCCAGCTATAAGCTGACTTTTTATTCAAATCACTTAAGTTACAATGATAATACCCACATAACGATAGATTTAATATCTGCGTCTTTAATTTGTGGACTGTTTGCTGGCATTGGGATAGGGCCCCAAACACCACTGCCACCTGCTTTAACTTTAGCAACTAGCTTTGCTTCAGCTGAAGCATCACCTTTATATTTTGCTGCAACATCCTTAAGACCAGGACCTAATACTTTTTTATCCACACCATGACAAGCTAAACATCCGCTTTTCTTTGCCAGTGCTTCACTTGCTGATGCTTGCCCTGCCATCATTAAAGCGCCAGTTGCTAGTACTACTAGTAAAAATGCTTTCATTTCACCTCCTTAAGTATTTGAAAGAATCACGAACCTAAAGATTCTATGATAACTATAGTTAAAAATTATCAACAATGTACATCTGTAATAAATAGTGTAACGCCGCATCGTATTAAAAAGTTGACTAACATCAATCTTTTTTAATTACATGTCTCTAATTACATCGTTTCAACAGAATACTCAGCACTTAACACATGCTTACGGCCAGGATTGATAACCACCATATTATCTAAAGCATTCGTGGTTTCTACACAAATGCTTTTACGCCATTCATCCCCTGTGCCCATATCACTCATTTGTGCCACTTTTTCTTCACCTGGATTCCAAACAACCGTCGTGGAACTACCTGATTTTGAAACATGAATAATACGATTGTAGCCTTCATCATGAATGGCGCAATCGCTACTATGGTCAATATACACTCGATCATACTCGCCACCATCAAACGTGAGCGCATTGTGTTCTACATTGCGCTCATACTTCAGCCGTTTATCTGCGTACACATAATCTTGCAAACCTGTAATTTCAATATTACCAATATCACTCACATTAAAGTAAGTATGTAAGGCCTCACTAATCACAAATGGATGTTCTGCATGGTTAGTCGTCGCCAACTCAACCCGAAAACGGCGTCCGATGGTAATCACCAAGCTAAGCTCGTAAGGATAAGACAGTTGACGCTTAGCCTCATCAGTCACCTGCATGATTAGCGTAATCCGTGTTGCACCGGTTGGAGTGGCATCAACATCCATTACACGCCATGGAATCACGCGCGCAAAACCATGTGGACAAAAAGTACTATCGGTTGGATGGTTACCAAACCAAGGCCAACAAATAGGTACACCGCCACGGATAGAGCGGCCTTTGGCAAACCTTGCATTACTAGACGTCCACAACACTGGTGCTGACAAAAACTTCGGCTGCCAAGCGATAACGTGCGCACCTTGCAACGCAATTTTAGCCGTCGCTAATGGGTTATCAATTTCTAAGTACTGTAGACCAGAGTCGTCTTGCGCCTGGTTAACATGCGGATGTAATTTGAGTCGTTTTTTTGTAACTGGCATATTGTCTAACATTGCTAGCTCTGTATTCATCCTTATCCTTTTTCAATTTGCGAGACATCACGTACTGCACCAAAGGCAGCACTTGTACTCATCGCCGCATAAGCACGCAAAGCAGGTGAAACCTGACGGTCTCGATCAACTGGCTTCCATGCATTCTTTCCTTTTGCCTCCATTTCAGTGCGTCGTGTTGCTAAATCAGCATCGCTTATTTTCAAATTAATCGACCTGTTAGGGATGTCAATTTCAATCGTATCGCCTTCTTCCACAAGCCCAATGGCACCGCCCGCTTTTTCAATTTGACGCGCTACTAATTGGGCCATGTCTTTTAAATGTACGTGACCCGGAACAAATTGTGTAAATGAGTTTGAAATAGCGATAACTGGCTTATCAAAATCACCGTCTTTCATGCCAGTAGCACGCCATAATGCACGTGCGCCAGCCATATTACGTCCATGAGTAGTGTTACGAGAACGATATTGAGGCATAGCTAAATCCAACTAAACTGAATAAAGTGTTATTCTAACTGATGAAGACTTTAGCGGGCTAGCTTCTTACTAGATTAAACCAATATAGCGGCCACACCACCAGCTAATATCTTCCAATACAAACAGGCAGGCATCATCGCTATGTTCACGATAGCGAGTAGCACGTATAATCAGCTTGAACGATAAGGAAGACCATGATTTTCACGCACCCTCAATTTGACCCCATAGCAGTACACCTTGGGTCATTTGGCATCCACTGGTATGGCTTAATGTATTTAACTGGATTTTTAGGTTTTTTATTACTAGGCAGACACCAAATCAAACATAAGCTATGGTTCAGCTGGACTGAAGCCATGCTTGATGATGCTTTGTTTTATGGTGCTATGGGCGTTATTTTGGGCGGCCGATTAGGTTACGTCGTGTTTTACCAAGCCAGTCACTTTATTCACAATCCACTTGAGATATTGGCCGTTTGGCAAGGTGGTATGAGCTTTCATGGTGGCTTCTTGGGCGTGCTGGTTGCCATGTTCTTATTTAATAAGAAATATCCGCAACCTTGGTTAAAAACCATGGATTTTGTTGCGCCATTAGTGCCTATTGGTCTAGGTGCTGGGCGCATGGGTAACTTTATTAATGGTGAGTTATGGGGACGTGTAACCGACAGTCCTTTGGGGATGATTTTCCCACAAGCAGCAGACAACCTTGTTCGCCACCCATCACAGCTTTATGAATTTTCTTTAGAAGGTGTTGTTTTGTTTATCCTATTGTGGTGGTTCTCAAACAAACAAAGACCAACTGGTGCGATTTCTGCATTGTTTTTGATTGGTTATGGAAGCTTCAGGTATTTGGTTGAATTCACCCGCCAGCCCGACGACTTTTTAGGTTTATTAGAACTAGGCTTATCCATGGGGCAATGGTTAAGCTTGCCTATGGTGCTGATTGGCATTTGGGTGCTACGCGCTGCTTATCAACAGCGCTTTAAGCATTAACTAACAACAGCCACTCAGCAGCAACGGTTAATACCCGTCCACTTCTTATCCTGCCACAGCTTAAAGAAGGCTTTGCGTGATAATGGTTCTGGCGCATCAACCATGGTCGCGTGAAATTGCGCATGGTGGGTTAAGTATCGCTCATAGGCATCGTCGCCAGAAAGGCGACGTATAACGCGCCATATATGTTTAATCTTGTTAAACATCAACTACTCCAATGCCGTTTTCACATATGGTTCTTCGCTAGAAGCTAGCACTTTTTTTCCTTGCAAATAACGGCGTGAAATATTAATCATATCAATCACGACAATCCATAATACGAACACAAAGAACATCGTAAGATAAGCATCTAAATGTTGATTGAATATCAATCGTGGTGCAACAGCCGCCTTCTCAACACTTAATACCCCTGATAACAATTGTGCACTCAGATGATTAGCCGCTGCAAAGAAGCCAACACGAATATCATCGCTAAAGATTTTTTCATAAGCTGCTGTGCTGGTAATAACAACTAACCACGTAAGCGGTAGCCCAGTGACCCAAGCATATCGGGCTTTACCTGATTTAACGATGATACTAGTGGCCACACACAAAGCAATCGCCGCTAACATTTGATTTGCAATACCAAACAATGGCCACAAGATATTAACGCCCCCATTCGGGTCAATCACGCCGATATATAAAAAGTAACCCCAGCCTGCGACAACTAAACCACTAGTTAAAATAACAGAGGGCATATAAGAAGTTTCACCAAGTTTTTGATTAAAGTTGCCCAAAATATCTTGCAACATAAAGCGCCCAACGCGTGTACCAGCATCAAGTGTGGTCAAGATGAACAGCGCCTCAAACATAATCGCAAAGTGGTACCACAGCGCTAACAAGCTCTTACCAAAAGCACTGGCAAAAATACTAGCCATACCAACAGCCAAACTAGGCGCGCCGCCTGTGCGTGCAAATAAACTGGACTCACCCATGTCTTTTGCTAATTGTTCCATTTGCTCAACTGTCACGGGAAAGCCCCAACTATTAATAGTCGCAACGGCCTCGACAGCTGTTTGACCAACCACACCTGCTGGACTATTGATCGCAAAGAATACCCCAGGCTCCAATACTGTAGCTGCGATCATTGCCATCATGGCAACAAAACTTTCTAGCAACATGCCACCATAACCAATCATGCGGATATCACGCTCGTTAGTGATGAGTTTTGGTGTAGTGCCAGAAGCAATTAGGGCATGAAAACCAGATACTGCACCACAAGCAATGGTGATAAAAACAAACGGAAATAGCTTGCCACCAAAGATAGGGCCTGTGCCATCAATAAACTGAGTGACAGCTGGCATGTGTATTTCTGGTTGCAAGACCACAATCGCGATGGCTAATAAGAATATCGTACCTAACTTCATGAACGTTGACAGGTAATCTCGTGGTGCTAGTAATAACCACACTGGCAACACTGCCGCGGCAAAACCATACAGAATAATCGCATAGGCTAACGGCAAACCTTCGTGGTCGAATAGAACTCGCAAAGTGGCACTATGATCAATCCATCCGCCTGCCAGTACCGAAAGTAGCAATAAGGCGACACCAATCGCCGAAGCTTCCAACACACGGCCAGGGCGAATATGACGCATATAAAGTCCAACAATCATGGCTATAGGAATGGTTGCAGCAATCGTTGATGTTGCCCAAGGGCTATGTTTCATGGCGTTAACAACCACCAGTCCCAACACAGCAATCAGAATAATCATTATCATAAAAGTGCCGATTAGTGCAGCAGTACCGCCAATCGAACCAATTTCATCACGCGCCATTTGCCCCAAACTACGTCCATTACGACGTGTAGAGAAGAACAAGGTCACCATATCTTGTACCGCGCCACCTAATACTACACCAATGAGTATCCATAAGGTGCCTGGCAAGTAACCAAACTGTGCGGCTAGTGTTGGCCCAATCAAAGGCCCGGGGCCAGAGATAGCTGCAAAGTGGTGCCCAAACACAATCCATTTATTGGTTGGCAAAAAGTCTCTGCCATTATCTAACCGCTCAGCTGGTGTCGCTCTCGTTTCATCGACAGTTAGTACTTTTGCGGCAATCCATGCGGCATAAAAGCGATAGGCGATGGCATAAATACAAACAGCAGCAGTGACCATCCAAATGGCATTAATACTCTCACCACGGCTGAGTGCAATACCAGAAAGTGCATAAGCACCTAGCATGGCGACAGCAAACCAAACAATTGACTTTAAAAATTTCGGCATAATATTATTGCATTCTACTCATTAAATAATCGATGTAGCCCCGAACAGAAGGCCTCTTAAAACAGACCTATTCTAGACTGAATATTTACAATAAACCAGCCTCGACAAAAGGCAATGTTTCATTGCCCCCCACGATAAAGTGACCTAACACGCGGACATCAACCAATGCCAATGCTTTCTTCAACTCTTGTGTAATCATTTCATCAGCACGGCTTTGATTGGCGATACCTGAAGGGTAATTATGTGCAAACATCACAGCAGCGGCATTAAACTACAAAGCACGCCTCACCACTTCATGAGAATAAACACTGGTTTGCGTTAATGTCCCTGCAAACACCTCCTTTGTCGCCACCAAGCGATTTTGTGCATCTAAAAAAATGACAAAAACTTCTTTTAGCTGGTTAAAAAGTTTAGGCTTTAGATAGTCTCGCACTTGTTGTGGCGGACTTAATATATCTCGTTCTTGTATTTGCTCACTCAATGCCCGCTGACTCATTTCGAAAACAGCCTGTAGCTGCACATACTTACTCGCGCCAATACCATGCACCAAGCTAATTTCTTTTTCACTAGCCGCATACACGCCATTCAGACTCCCGACCTGTAACAATAAATCGCGGGCTAAATCAACTGCACTTTTGCCTACCACTCCAAAGCGTAAAAATATCGCTAACAACTCCGCGTGTGATAGCGCTTGAGCGCCGCACGCTGTTAACCACTCTCGCGGCCGCTCACTTGCAGGCCAATCTGTAATCGCCACTTTTATTCTTCTTTTTTATTCTTCTTTTTTATTGTTATTGTTATTGTTATTGTTATTAATTTGTCTTTTTTATCATTACTTTTTTGAACTTCCCTCTATTTTATCCAGCCAATCTCCTTTGCTGTTTTAAACCCGATTATTGTTTGATTAAGGCTCACTGGAATTTCTTTCGCACTTGGACTAATCGGCACATAACCACACATCAGCTCCGCATAGTGTTGAGGATGTCAAGGCTGTTTGTCTGGGTCAGCATAGCCATCTAGATAAATAGGCAAGCCTGTATGTAAGTCATATTTATCTGTTGCCGTATATACATGCAACAGTTTGTGGACTGCAATCACTAAATTTTGTTTTGCATGTGCGCGGTCACCAAATAAATTAACACGCCCAATACATACTTTATTCAGCGCGGTAGAATGCGAGAGCTCTTTATTTTGATCCGCATCGTAAAATAACAAATAAAGGCGAACATCTGGCGGCACCGGTACTGTTGGGCTGTTGGGCTGTTGGGCTGTTGGGCTGTTGGGCTGTTGGGCTGTTGGGCTGTTGGGCTGTTGGGCTGTTGGGCCAAGTAAACCAGCGAAATTGCAAACTCCACAACATCGTTAGCAGCACATTACCATTACTCGGTGGCCTAGGCGGCACTTCATTAACCTCGCTACCTAACTGAATAGTAATTGGTCGCCGCATGCCTAATTCATAACGCTCAGTTTCCTCAGTAAAGAATGACTCTGCCCCTTCAAAATCTCGCTTTTTTAATGTCTTGATATAACGATTAACGCGATCACTATCATCCGCTTTAACTGGGTAAAGTGCTACATAGAAATTTTTTTGCTAATCTAAATCTGCCCTTTCAAAAAGCACTTGCTGTATGACAACGGCCAATACAAGCAATAAAATACTGATTCTTACGAGTTTCCACATGGTTTTAAGCCGTTCTGCTGCATTTCATATTAAAATGTAAGCATTACATAAACGACCATAAAATAGTCACTTGTTCATATAAAACATTATGCAAAAAAACAAATCCTTAGTATTAGGCATTACTGGCGGCATCGCAGCTTATAAAACTGCTGAACTTGTGCGCCTCCTCATCAAGTCAAATATTGATGTGCAAGTGGTGATGACAGAATCTGCCACAAAGTTTATTACGCCAATGACGATGCAAGCACTTTCAGGCAAACCTGTTTTTGTCGGCATGTGGGATGAGGGTATTGATAACGGCATGCCGCATATCGAATTAAGTCGCCATGCTGACGCTATTTTAATTGCACCGTGCACCGCAGAATTTGTCGCTAAGCTATTACATGGCCGTGCCGATGATTTATTATCAACCTTATGTTTAGCGCGTGATTGTCCGCTATTAGTCGCCCCGGCCATGAACAAACAAATGTGGGGGAATCCTGCTACGCAGCGCAACTTTACGCAATTAGCAGCTGACAATATCAGTATTTTCGGCCCAGGCAATGGTGAACAAGCTTGTGGCGAAACAGGCGATGGCCGCATGCTGGGAGCAACTGAGTTGCTAGCGTATGTGCAAGCGCACTTCACACCAAAAATATTTGCGAATAAAAAGTTGTTAATTACCGCAGGTGCTACATTAGAAATGATAGACCCTGTGCGTGGTATCACCAATTTAAGTAGTGGAAAAATGGGTTATGCACTGGCTCAAGTAGCCGCTGATATGGGCGCGAAGGTGACGTTAGTTAGCGGCGTTAGTCATTTATCCGCACCGATTAATGTCACCATTAAACATGCTTCGAGTGCAGAAATGATGTACAACACGGTGATGGATAACATAGCAGACCAAGATATTTTTATTGGGGTTGCCGCCGTTTCTGATTACGCGCCTAATGAAGTGGCGAATCAAAAAATTAAAAAAAGTGCTGAATCGTTAACAATACAGCTAAAGCGTAATAAGGATATTTTGGCTGAAATTGCTAACCGTCCAAACCCGCCTTTTTGTGTTGGCTTTGCAGCGGAAAGTGAAAATGTGATTGAATATGCAACACAAAAACGCATTGCAAAAAAACTGGCTTTAATCGTAGCAAACGAAGTTATCTCCGCGATCGGTAGCGATGAGAATCAAGTCACACTCATCGATGATAACGGCAACCATTCATTTCAGCGCACTTCAAAAGTGAACGTTGCAACAATCCTTTTAGAGCATATTAATAAATTACTCTAGCAGGTAGCCAGAGCTATAGTAGGGTTGTTTATGAAAATGATGTTGTTATCTCCACTGATCATTCAGTAAAATGGTGCCTTCCCTTATATCTAAAGTTATTCATGTGCCACATCATGCATTTAAATTAAGGCCGCTTTCACTAGCGATCTTTCCTGCAGCCTACCGCAAACTGCTTTGCAGAAGCCACAACAGAAACTAATATTAAACTGGCACCTATTGTCTATACCGCGACCCGCACCCAATAAAATATTTTTAATTTACCTGTTGCGATTGATGTGGTGTCTAAAAAAGATATTCAAGATGGTTTACTGCAAATGAAATTGTCAGAAAGCCTGACTCACATCCCAGCCATTTCAGTACAAAACCGCAATAGTGAGGCACAAGCGTCTAAAATTTCAGGCCGTTGTTTTGGCTCCCGTACTAGCTTTGGCATGTGTGGTATACGTTTATATGCTGGTGGCATTCCACTGGTGATGCCAGATGGGCAAAGATAACCAAGCATCAATTTATCGACCATTAAAAACATTGAAGTGAGGCGAGGTCAATTTTCATCGCTTTATGGCAACTCCTCTGGTGGCGTGACCTAACTATTTGCAGAAGATGCACCAAAAGCAGCAGAAGTCGGCTGTACAATGATGTACAGTTCAAACAACACCAAACGTTAAATACTGAATGCAGGTGGAACCATAGAAAATATTGACTACTTACTGAATATTTCGAACTATGATACCGATGGCTATCGCGACCACAGTAGAAGATAATAATAACAAGCCACAGCTAAGTTTAACATCAAAAATAGTGATGATACAAAACTCACAACGTTGGTGAATTGTATAGACCAAAAAGCACAAGGTCTAAATAGTCTACCGCCTGTTGCTGATACAACTGCACCATTCCTGTTGACGACCCTAAAGCTGCTAGTGTTGCCATGACATATCCCGACACAAAGGTCGGTAGAATGCATGCGTAAATTGGGTTTAACTTGGCCAATAAGTTAAATGAAAACAACAGCTTCAATGTTACAACTTATGTTTGTACCCGCGAGAATGAAACTATCATCGCGACTAGAGATAATAGCTCACATGCGAAAAATAGTAGTATTTCAAGAGAGTTTTATGGCGCTGATGTACACTGGGGTAGCACTGGAAAAGTATTTGACAGAGACTATACGATTAGCTTCGGCCTTAATCATGATAAATCTACCGATGCCAGAACAGATACGAATGTGTTAACTAACTTTGTTCCAACCAATACAGCTAATAAAAATGTTGATGTTGATACCTTTGACCAATACATCCAAGGTAAATTATCTATTTTAGACAATGTTGATATTCATGCTGGCTTACGTCATACCAAAGTAAAGCTTGAGGTTAGGGATATCTATTCATTGGTACGAACCCTGACAATAGTAGTGATGTAGAATATCAAAAAACAACACCTGTTATCGTCGCTATTTGGAAAGCAACACAAACTGTAAATCTTTATGCTAATTACGAAGAAGGCTTTGAAACACCAATGCCGCTTTTCGAAGCGGCATTTGATTCCACAAGAAGCAGTACTAAACTAAAGCTCGCATTAAAGCCGAGTGAAAGTAAAGATATTGAAATTGGTACGAAGGAATTTACCGGAGATGAGATCCAAGTCAACTTAAACTTGTTCAGAATCACAACCGAAAATGAGCTTGTCGTAAAAGATAGCGCCTTTGGCCGGTCTGTTTATACCAATGCAATTGGCACTAAGCGTACAGGTGCAGAGCTATCAATCGAATCACAGCTTGTCATAATATTTCAACATTCTTCTCTTACACGATGCTAAATACCAAATTCGACAACGCCTTTACTCGCAACTCAGGGTTGATTGAGTCAGAAAACTGCATTCTGGGCACTTACAAAACACGGCTCTACGGCGAAGTGGCTTGCAAATACACACCATGGGGCTTCAGCACTGCTTTTGAGGGTAACCACCAAAGCAAAGTGTATGTCGATGACGTCAATTCTGATGCAGCTCGGCCTTATACTATCTTCAACCTACGTGCTGGCTTTGAACAAAACACAGCCCGCTGGGACTTCAAAGAAGTTATCAGAGTCCTAAATATGTTTGATACAGAATATATCAGCTCCATTTGCATCAGCGACAGCCGAGGTCGCTTCTTTGAGCCTGCTGCAGATAGAACTTATCTAATAAGTTTGAGTGCTAAATACAAACTCTAGTTTGTAACCGAACCAAAAAAGCCAGCATATTGCTGGCTTTTTTACTTCTCCTCTTGATACTATTTAGTTTTCACACTATTTAGTGTTTAATAACACATTGAATTTAATATAAGATACTGCTATGTCTATTAATGTCGATTTGAAAATTTTAGATTCCCGCATCCGTAACATGATGCCTAGCTATGCAACAAAAGGGTCTGCTGGTTTAGATTTGCGGGCTTGTACTGAACATACGCAAGCGTTAAAACCTGGTGAAACGGTAATGATCCCTACTGGCATCGCCGTCCATATTGATAACTCCTACCACGCAGCGCTTATTTTACCGCGCTCGGGGCTAGGTCATAAGCACGGCATCGTACTTGGCAACCTTGTTGGATTAATCGACTCTGATTATCAAGGCCAACTTTTCGTTTCCCTCTGGAATCGTAGTAAAGAAAGCTTTATTCTCAACCCAATGGAGCGCATTGCCCAACTGGTTATCGTCCCTGTTGTACAGGCTGATTTC
>Ga0307998_1000941_pt1 | contig 16005 bp, 14 predicted proteins | sample Davwhametageno37_FD_203147 | JGI IMG/M metagenome (GOLD analysis project Ga0307998, IMG submission 203147) | Marine microbial communities from Davis Island wharf, Antarctic Ocean - #37 | ecosystem: Environmental > Aquatic > Marine > Unclassified | place: Antarctic Ocean: Davis Island wharf... | reverse complement strand
ACAATAATGAAGATACCACTATTGAATATATACAAAAATTAAGGTTGCGGTCGTGAGCGAGACGGTGCGAATGTCGTGTGTTAGCAACACATCATATGACACATCATATGACACATCATATGACACACCAATCTACACAGCAATGTTCTTGTACTCCGCCTTCAATATACCACATATGAATTTGTAGAGATGGTCCAGCATCACGTCGCAACACTTTCCTATAAGTAGCACACTCCCAGTTCTAAATATCATACAGGAGATGGTATCTTCCAAATTAACATCTAGTCCCATATCATTCAATTCCGGGAAAGCGGCGAATATATTCTTAAATCGGATAATGTTCCGTACACCAGGGTAGGAACACGGGTCGAAAGACGAAATTATGTCGTACGTTTTGAGACGATTCATCAATTTATCACGGTCAATGTGAAAATTAGTAGTGAAATTGGAGTTCACTAGCGCGGTATGGTTGTGGTTCAGTACGGTGGTGTGTATCCCCGTCGTTTCTGTAATCATCTTTGATATGTATGAAACTACCGCCTCATACACGCCTGGCTCGTGGGTTCCGGGCATCTCGAGTTTTCCAGAATTGAATAACTTGATGTGATACTCCTTGAACATATCGCCGATTTTAAGGCGGATATTAACCACTATACAGTTAAAGAACGCGCTCTTCTGCTTCCCCCGTTTATGAATCACGTCGTGCTTGGATATACCCGATATGATTTTTCGCACATCCTTGAAATGGATGTTTCCCGTGGTTTTGTCAATATGTTTCACTATATGAAATCGCACATACTCCTCGTTTTCACACCGACGGAACATATCCGCGAACTCCTCCTTCGTATTGGAATTACATTTCATCTCCTTTTTGACAGTGCCCTGGGTTGGGGTATGGTAGGGAACAATGGGAATTTTCCAGAATAAATCGTACACGTCAAGATGGGGCTCAATGTACGCAATCTTCGTCTTTGTAGATACCTTGAGCGGACTTGGTTCGGGACACTCCGCATATGCGCTTGGATCGTTTGATGATTCCAGTGTATCTACCAGCACATCACACCCCCCATCCATCCCCATGGAAAACGTGTCCCATGCATCGTCAATATCAAAGTCTGTTATGGATGCGTTGGATGCGTTGGATGCGTTGGATGCGTTGGATGCGTTGCCTTCTTCAGCATGCAACATGTGTGCGTGTATGTTTGTATATACACCCACAAATGTATTTAAATCAATTTTTTTATCCAATAGTTGATGATGCGTTGGAACAATCCGTTGTAATCTGTTAGCAACCGTTGCAATCCCATCAAATGGTCCACCACGTACACGATACGGATTGGTTGTGTACGTGTTTGAACAATTGCCGCGTAACCGCTGATTCAAAGAACCGCTTGGATACAATTTTCGAGCCATCATTCACGCACCCGGTGTACTGTTTATACAGTACATTGAATGGAATTGCATGAGATTGGTCGGTTCGGTCCAGCAACTTGTCATGTATATCATCCAGTACATCCGCGACCTGCTTGTTCTTGTCCCAATCTTTATGGCGAATTCCACTCACGTATTTACCCTGTGTTATGGATACGTTTGGATGAAAGTGTCGCATGATTCTCCCAATCCCATTGGCATCCAGTGTGATTGGGCGCTTGGTGGTGGTGGATAGAAAGGTTCGGTACAAGAATGTGATCTCGTCCATTTCCATTTCGTCCGCACTGTCACCATTCACAATACACTCGTCCCAGAAGGAATTAAAGGAACTGACCCCTGGCAGGAATTTACTAATTTTGTTTGGGAAATCCATGTCCGTGTTGGTGCCCTGATTTGCTGTCCCACCACCAATGATATCCAGGAATGTACTTGCAAACATGACGTTGGGTAGTTTATTCATTTCCAAAAAGTTCTTCCATAGAAACAACATTTCCTTTTGGGTTATGTGCGACCCGCTGGTGGGGTCCGCACGTTGGATCGAATCGTTCTCGAATTTGGAAACAATGTCCTGTTGTGTATTGTCGCGCAAACAGAATATCCGGTCCGTTGTATCACAACATAAATATCTGGTGGCGAACTCATCCCCGCTATTGTGGCGCACCGAATAGTGGAGGGCGACTGCGAACATATTGAGGGGTGAGGGTGCGTGGGAAACTTCCGCATGTGCCGATACGTTCATCACCCGACACTCGGCGTACACGTGGTCGTGGTATTTATATTTGATACCGGAAAGACTGTTTTGGATTCCCATGACGAGACTGATATCGCGCTGTAATGTGGCAATGAATGGTTTCACAGAGGGACTTGTCAAATATACCATCTTGGGGAACTTTCCCATCAACGAATCTCCCAATATGGTTAGGAAATATTTCGCTTCGTCGCGCGTTTCAAATATGGAGGGATAGATGGACGTGATTACCGATTGGATGGTGGACGAATCGGGGATGGTTTCGTGGAGGGGAACATTCTGGATTTCCTCCAGCACCTCGTACCCGACATTCTGTTTCCATTCGGTGAGTCCCGTGGTTGGGGCCGACACACTGTTTGCAATATCGCGGACAATGCAATCGCGAACCTCGGTCAAAATACAGTCGAATGTGGTCGATCGGTAATCCACCCCGTCATACTTTACAAACTGTTTCGCCCCCCCAATGTAAAAGAATTGTTGTTGGGTAATCACCGAATTCTTTATATGCGCGGCATGTTTGGCAAACCACGATTCGCGGGCAGGGTTTGATTCGTGGTCGCAATTCTCGGCCCGCAGTTTCGGGGATAGTTCGTTCAATAGGTACCGGGATATTTTATTCAACATGAAGTCGTTGTCTGCGTACGTGCCACATATGGTCTTGAATAGTTCGTTGCATCTATTGAGTTCTGTCATGGGATGTGGTGGTGGTGGTAAAGTACACCCTACACACACAATGTGTTTATGTGGGTATGGGTGCGTGGTGCACTCGCACCCCATAAACGATTTAGATATATGGGGGGTATTGATACCAATGTACTCTTCCAGCGACGCAAGTTATCCTCGTGATACCAGTTCGGGAATTTCAGGCATTGAGCGCCAGGTGAGTGATATATGCAGCATGTTGACCAAGACGGTTGCCGATGTTGCGAGCGTGTACGATCAGAATGTGAATTTGACGGGTTACAAGAATATTGTGGGACAGGTTGTTTCTGGGTTACCTCAATATCAAGAGATGGAGTGTGAGAATAAGCGGTTGGTTGTGGAGAATCTCATATTGAATCGTCGTATTGTTTCGTTGGAGGAACTGAATAAACGATTGACAGAAGAGGCTCATGTGGAAAATATCAAATTGGAGATTGAGGAGGTGGTGGATGTGGTGGATGTGGTGGATGTGGTGGATGTGGTGGATGTGGTGGATGTGGTGGATGTGGTGGTGGCAAAACAGGAATTGGCAGAGGAGAGTGATGAGGAGCAGGAGTTGGAGTTGGCAGAGCAAGAGTTGGCAGAGCAAGAGTTGGCAGAGCGAGAGTTGGCAGAGCAAGAGTTGGCAGAGCAAGAGTTGGCAGAGGAGACCGATGAGGATGATGCAGAGCAGGAGTTGGCAGAGGAGACCGATGAGGATGATGCAGAGCAGGAGTTGGCAGAGGAGACCGATGAGGATGATGCAGAGCAGGAGTTGGCAGAGGAGAGTGATGATGACGAGGAGCAGGAGTTGGCAGAGGAGACAGAAGACTCGGACATTGAACTGGAAGAGGTGGAGATCGACGGTACCATGTATTTCGTGGAAGTGGGCGACGACGATGAAAAGTGTGCGATATTCAATGTAACCGGTGACGATGAGGTGGGTGATGAAATTGGATTCATGTTGAATGGTGATGCGGAGTTTGAGTGAACGTAAATCGTTTGTGGAAGAAACATATTGTGTTATTGTATAAATGACACAATACAAACATGAGAAAACCTGTCCGTTTTTGAGGCTCATGCAACTGACTGATAAACTGGATTATGATAATATTACAAAAGAACAATTATACAATGCTGTATCCGACCAGGTATTTCCATTACCATTGTTTGCATTGGTATTGTCAAACCTTGCAACAAATGGTTCGCAACCTGAAACATTGGATGAATTTATGGGTCGTACACAATTAGAACATCCCGCATCACTTGTAAAAACGGATACAATGCCAACTATAATAAACGAACCATTGATGAATCGTATCATTCAATTGGACGCATCCTCTAAATATATATCTCCGCAATCACTATTGCGGTATACGTTTTTGAGGAACGTTGAATCATGGGTGGAAACCAGCGGGTCGCACACATTATCTGTTACTGGCACAGCAGAGACGTGGGTGCTTATATTTCTACTACATGAGGGGTACGAGAATGGATTTGGAATTGATAGATCCAAATTAGAAACCTTCTTGCGAGGAGACGAAGTGGTTGAACTGAGTTGATGAGAGAGAACCATATTATTTTTTTCACAACTCATTGTAACGATGGATATTGAAAACCTATGCTCCCCCGCGATTTTATACGTGGGTTTCTCCCTGACCCATATAATTATTGATATGGGGCGCGAACAATACCCATCTGCAATTATGAAATTTTTCATCATGATGGTATTCACGCTGATTCTGGATATGCTTTGTAAGCGAGGTCTAGGAACCGTATCGTGGTTGCTGGTCTTGATCCCCTTTGTGTCCATGACCCTCATCACATCCATTCTCCTCTCCATGTTTGGCGTAAATACCTATTCCAGCACGGTCCGCATCAATTCGCCAACCAAGGAATCGGTTCAGGCATCGGCCCAGGCGGCGAAGAATGCGTTAAATTCCAAGGTGGAATCGGAAATGTCATACAATGATGTGCCGTATGACCCCGACGACTTTTCTTCAGGAACACCCGAGGAGGTGAATCACTACAACAACCCCGGAGACGAGGCTGCCGATAAAGCGGACTAAATGGTGCGTATGTCGTGAATCGTAAAATATCCCATATCCACAAAGATATATACATAATGTATCCACATGGAACATTATGTGTCGTTCAATACTTGTAAGAATATCAAGTACATTTCCATCAGCACGTTATGTTTCTGTATATGTTCCACCATGATGTCTACATTTGGGGATGCGTTGGCGTGGTACAGGATGCCGAAATACGATTCCGTGGAAGAGGCTGAAATGTACGTGATGAAGGACGCGGGATTCGAATTGATTCCATATTCATGTCCGCGCACGGGGGGGCACAACGTCCAAACGTACATTATAATCGCATCGGTCATATACTCGGTAGGTCGGTGCCTGATGATTAGGAACGGAATCGCCATCCTCCAACGAATGATCCATATATCGTGCATTATGCTGCTTATTCGCATGGTAACTCTCAATATGACCGCTCTTCCCAACCCCAACCCCCTATGCGTGGACGAATCCATGACCCAAATTTCATACTTTGGGGCCGGGGGCACGGTCTCGCAAATCCTAGAATCGTTTCCGCCAAAGACCTGTGGAAACCTAATGTTCTCGGGCCACACCATGTTCCTAACCATATTCCTTCTATTCGAAACATTCCATGGATTGGTACCGCGTAAACTGATACTTTTCTCTATCGCAAAGACCCTCGCGGGATATCACAGTACAATCGCATGTCGGTCGCATTACACCATCGACGTAATGTTGGCAATACTATTCACCAACATGGTATTCTTTCTTCACAAGGCCTACTTTCCAAAACGATTGGAACTTCCAATTGTTCCGCGGATGGAAATGGAAATACCAATATATTCCTAATAACAGCCGAGAACCAATCGATTCACCATGGTATCATACCATGGTGAACTGTTTTACGTGGTGGCGTGTATGCGATCATCGCATGAATCGTTTGCGAGTTCGCACACGCATAGGAGAAGGATGTGTGACTCGCGTGACTCTCAAACCCCTGGTGTTCGGTCGCATTTGTCGTCGGGGACTTCGCCATACGTGATTGGGTGTAGTGATGTACGATTTTCGCGGAGGTGTGCGAGGACCGGTGGGTTTGGACCGCGGTAGTAATTTCAACGGCGGGCGCGTGTTGGATTTGGATTTGGATTTGGATTTGGATTTGGATCGGGATCGGGATCGGGATCGGGACCCAATTCTTCTTCTGGTGGTGATAACGGGCCGAATTCGCTTTCTTGGCGACATGGATTTGGAACGGTGGATCCTACTTTTTGGAAGAAGCATGAGTTTTTTACGACCGGTATCCGGCACCGTATTCGAAATGGAACTTGTGATGGAGATAATATCGTCGTACATCTTGAGAGCACGTTCCGCTTGGCGGATTCGTCCTTCGTGGTCGCGTCCGTTGGCATCACACGTGTAACATTCTCTCTTGTACCAATCGCTCAACCATTCTTGACGAGCACTGATGATTTCATTCAAGGTTGTAATATCCTCATCCAATCGTTTCATTCCATATCGTTTCAACCGTGCCCGAATCACCGCCCGCCCAGGATATTCGCCCACCACCCCGTCTTCTCCCCTCACAACCACCACTCGGTCATCCAACGCATGGTACCTATCATTGGCATCACTCATCCGCCGCATCATACCGGGGGTCATCTGCGACTTGAAATGACACGACCCCCCATCGCAACATCGCACACAGTTGGAAATAATACTCTTCATACAATACGCGGATATTTTGTACAGTGCAGTGCAGTGCAACGCAGTGCAGTGCAGTGCAACGCATGACAATCCATGTAAACGCTTCTTGTGTACAATGGTAATGTGTGGCATTGCATTTAAACCGAGATATATCGCTCTCAATGTATTGTTATTTACGTGCTTCGTATTCCCGACCGTCGCGGGGTGGATCGCGTTGCTGGGGGGAATCGGGTACGCAGTGTACCGAGACGAGCGATCGCTCAATGCGGTCGGAAGCACCGTCATGAACCTCTCCTGGTACGTATTCAAATTAAGCGCTCACATTGAAGTGTTTTCAAATCGGGTGATGCGGTGGCTTGAGTCGGTACCGCCCCACAGCGGTTCCTTGTTAGACAGCGATGATCCAACCCATCAGCCCCAACCCACCACATACGACATTGTTTCGGTCAACGAGATTTTGCGAGCAACCAGTATTGGGGAGTACCGGAGCATGGTTGAGACCGAATCTATCTGCAATCCCACCTTCAAACAAGACTATGTTGCGTTTGTTCGACGGATGGGGCGCGTGGGGATGTTCCCGGTGGATGACGTGGACGGTCCAGTGGTATCGGATAGATTGGCCGCCGCCACCACCACCACATCCACTTCCAATTGGATCGAATGCGAATTGCGGTACTACATGGATGGAGATGATGTACCGACCGTCCAACATTCCATTGATATACGCGATGCTACCCGATACATTGCGCTGGCAGGAAACAACCTATTCACCCCTCAATTCTTCCGTTGGTACGGGATAGATGCGGGCATAGTGGTGCCCGCCGATTGGAAACGTATTTCCAAATGTACGGCCGTGGTGATTGATGGAGATGTCAATACCCATGAATATTCGTATGATGTGGTGGATGGCACTGGTTGCCCCAGTGGCACCAGTGGCACCAGTGGCACGTGTATGTATGCGATGTGATGTGACGAAAAATTGAAACTCCCGCACACCAAAGTATATAAAGATACAACCCCAAATAACAGTACAATGGAGCACCACATCTCTTCCGCGCCGACATTCCCTCCGCGCCAAAAATCAACGAAAAATGATGAGCCAGTTTTCGTTGACTCCAGTGGCTCTGGGGTGGCGGCGCATCCAATTGCACTTCCAATTGCGCTTGGGGTCGCACCAATTGCACCAGTGGCACAGGAATTGGCTCTCAATGATACGTGGGCGTGTTGGGCACATCTCCCCCACGATACCGATTGGTCGGTGAAAAGTTACAAGCCGCTGTGCGATATTTCCACCGTGGAGGATACCTGCGGGTTCATCCAGCATGTGCCCGAGGGAATGATCCAGAACTGCATGCTCTTCGTGATGCGGAAGGGGATTGACCCATTGTGGGAACATCCCCGAAACCGCAAGGGGGGATCGTTCTCGTACAAGGTGGATACTGGCAACATTGTGGCCGCATGGGAGGAACTCGTGTGTAGGTTGGCTGGCGAAACCCTGATTTGCGCGGATGAGGCGGCGGCGACCATCAATGGGATAACCATTTCCCCAAAACGTAATTTCTGCATTGTCAAGATATGGCTCTCCACATGCAATCATCAAAATCCCCGTATCATTGATACGATGAAACACATCACCCCGGTTGGGTGTTTGTTTAAGCGCCATGCACCCGAGTATTAGTCAATCTCTGGTAACATCCATGTAAATGATCTTTCGGCAAGTTATAATGTTTTTATACAGTATACCGTATACCGTATAATGATAATGGATAACTTTATCGAGATGACAATCGATGATATCAAACGAAATACATGGAATAGGGTTGCATACATCCACATATCACAGAGCACCAACCAATATATATCAAACAGAATAGAACTCTCCCCCAACGACACTACTACTAAGGAAGTTGTATCATTTCATGCTTTTACAAAAATTGTATATGCTCTATTTGAAAATGCAAATAGAGCAACCATCGAGAAGGTTTATAACGATATGTTAGGATCATATTTGAATAAAAGCGAGTACGATTATATACATGTAAATTCCGATGATACGAAAGCTATTTTACTGCGATTTACTGATATATTTGTGGAACTCAATGACCGGTATGTTGACCTGCATCAAACGCTTGGTTTTATAAACATGAACATTATTGACATTCTCAAAGACGGGAACATAAACCTTATATTACTCTCAGGAATTGGTACACTTATTACAGTGAACGCTTTGTGTAGAACGGATGCAGATGACAAAATTACAAATGATTTGAGAATGAAGATAGCTGATAAGACATTGTTGTTGGTTGAAAATTTTAAGACACTGGATGAAAATTCAATGGTCGAACCTATTGAAACAATGCTGCAACAGCATTTTAAAGAAGTTGTAAAAATTCAGCAAAATACAGCAAACGATTTTAATTGGTTGTCCGAACTGTCATACATGTCCGCAGATTTTATGCTACACTTGATTCCCAACGAAACAACACAAACCAATATAGTAAAATCTGTTCTCATAAAAAAACTTATGAGAGATTGCACAGGGTTGATAACCCGTTTCGGTACATTCAACACTGCGTATGAAAGTTATAAAAATTTTTGCAACGTATTAACCGACGAAATTATTCCGGAACCTAACCCAGTCCAGTATAATGATTTTGATAATTTGATAACCCTGGAAAATTTCGGCATTACAGATTCGAACAAAGATAATACGACCGTTCTAGAACCAACAAATATAACTTTCAAGGCAAAACAGTTCGTTCAAATAGAAGGTGCGTCGGGAATGGGAAAAAGTTTGATTGTGCTATCTTGCGTTTTGCTAGGGCGCTGTCCGGATAATTTTATCATTACCGGTCGCCGTAGTTTGTTCGACAATCAAGCGATTGATCCAACATTCACCGACATAAAACACATGATCACACATTTAGAATGCACAAAAAACATAATTCCGCAATTAACCATCCGTGGAAACTTGTGTATCAACATACAAATGACAGAAGACAAAAAAAAAGAATTAGATAAATATCTTTCCGAGTTTAATCTAGATCACTTACGTGAAAAAATGGAACTATCCGTCACCACATGTTCTATGGGAGAACAGCAACGGATCCAACTTGTGCGAATGATTCTGATTGATAGACCCATTTGGATCTTGGACGAGGCCCTATCCAATATTGACAATGCTGGTGCCGTTAATTGTCTAAATACACTCAGGAAGATCCAACAGGCCAAAAAAAAAACAGTACTCTACATTTCACACATCCAATCCATAGCCAAAGACATGATAGACTATCATATAATTTTGAAGCGACGCGCGTCCGGAAGTATTTATATATCAACCTATTGATGTTACACCGTTGAAGGTTGTTAACTGTTACACGAAACAATCTATAACAGAAACCATATAATATTTTTCTGTTATATACTGTAATGGATGTGGTCCGCGGCGTAACGCCGTTTTCTTTACGTACACCACTTGTCATCCACGAAGGTAAGAATTTCCCCGAACATCGAGCGTGCGACCGACCAGGAGTGGTCGTTTGATCGGTCGTTTGATCGGTCGTTCGATCGGTCGTTTGATCGGTCGGTTGAGCGGTCGTTTGATCGGTCGGTTGAGCGGTCGGTTGAGCGGTCGGTTGAGCGGTCGGTTGAGCGGTCGGTTCCGGTCAGTATGGGTTTACGATAAAGCAGTGCGTACACTCCGGCACCAGCTGCGGCCCCTAGTGCCAGACCAACTACCAGGTCGGCGGAAATGACCTTGTTGAGGGCGTTGGTGATGGAGTTGGTGATGGAGTTGGAGTTGGAGTTGGAGTTGGCGTTGGCGTTGGCGTTGGAGTTGAAGTTGAAGTTGGGGCTGGGGCTGGGGCTGGGGCTGGGGATGGGGATGGGGATGGGGATGGGGTTGGAGTTGGAGTTGGAGTTGGAGTTGGAGTTGGAGTTGGAGTTGGAGTTGGAGTTAGTGTTGGAGTTAGTGTTGGAGTTAGTGTTGGAGTTGGAGTTGGAGTTGGAGTTGGAGTTGGAGTTGGAGTTGGAGTTGGAGTTGGAGTTGGAGTTGGAGTTGGATTTGGATTTGGATTTGGATTTGGGATTATTGGACATATAATATATGCACATATAAATAAATAACCCCTAAAACAAAACCACCACAACAATTTCAATCCGTACCCAGCGTCTTTGCATGGATAGTGTCCTATCCCATGAATGTCGCGTTGGGTGGACGATAAAAAATTAAATTGTAAATGGAACAAACGAAACCGTTAACACCCCCCCAATGTAATATTGTTTGAAAGTAAACAATATTTCATACAATTCCATTGTATGTAAACAAATGCAATCAATTTATTTTATTCAAGTGATGCCACTTTATCTTTTCAACCACGTATTCTATTTCTGAGAAAGGAGGTAGAAAGGTTGTTCTAAATCCATACCTATTATCTTTTTGTTTAAATCCGCACGCTGGTACTATACAAATACCTGTATTTTCCAATAACGACAATGCATATTTTGTATCGGGTGTAATATTCTCGGCTTTTGCTTTATTTACGAATTCGTCCGGTAAATCAATCGAAGGGAAACAATACATGGCTCCTTCCGAACGGCGGCATTCAATTCCATCGATATCGTTCAATTTATCCACCATCAAACTAGATTTTCTTTTCAAATCATCGTATATATTTTTTTTTTCACTTTCATGCTTTTCAAATGATTCGTCGGATTCTTTGGGTTGCCTAACCATAAGACTTGTCATAACTTGACCCGTTGTATTAGGGCAAAGATTAATAGTCGTTAATTTATGAATTTCGGATTTTACCGAAGGATCGATATTTAAAATTTCCATATAACCACCTCTACGCCCACATTCTCCAAAAAGTCCCTTTGAAGTAGAATGGAACGATATCAATTGCAATTCGTCCAAAACGTTTTCCTCATACGCGGCGCGCTTACAACTAACAAATGAATTGTCACCATATATATTCTCTTGATAAACTTCATCTGCTAATAATATGATTCCGTATTTGTGGCACAATCTACAAATATTCCTCAACACTTCCATCGATAAGTTTTGTCCGGTAGGGTTCCCTGGATTTATCAAGACAAACGCTTTAATATGATGTTTGTCTGACTTCTCGATTATATTTTTTTCAATCTCGCCCAAATCCAACGACCAGTTCGATGATTCGTTCAAATAATATCCTAATATTGTACTGTTTAAAAGATCGAGACTGGCACTGTAAATAGGATATTGGGGGATTGGAATCATACACGCGTCAGTCGGCTTATCCATAATTGTCTGCAATATGGTATTTATTCCTGAACTGGCTCCATTGGTTATATAAATATCTTTATACTCGGATGAATTAAGATTATCGCGTCTGTCGATGAATTCGGCAATTTCTTTTCTGAATAATTCCACCCCGGCTGAATCAGAATAAGACCCCAACCCACCTTTCATTGCAGTTTCAATCGTGGTAACTCTGTCTATCACATCTTTAGGATACACCTGTTTGATATAGGTCTTGTATTTTTCTTTTTCTGGGAATTCCAGTAATGATAAAACTTGCTTTGGCCAAGTTAATGGTTTTTGTTCAACTGAATGCGGGTTTCCTATATTTGTATAGATTATTTTTTTAAATTTATACTTGTGTGCTTTATTTTCCAATTCTTTTGAAATAATCGCCGCACGATTTACAACTGGACCGCGAACCGCATATTCAGCCTTTATTAGATTTTTATTAATCAATTCACTGGTTAAACATTTGAAGGTCATTTAAATGAATATATACGTTATGTCTATATAATATTCTTCTGATTACCAACACACGTCCACGATGTCATGTCCAAACAATATTATTCTATGCTATGTGTATAATGACTAATATCACTTCACTGTGGAAAAAAACAAGCGCATTGAAACAATCAATCGTCGCGTTGTGTTGTATAGCGGTGATATGCTATATGTTTTTTTTCTTTAGGAACAAGTCTATCATGGAGATTTTTAGCAACCCTACATCGTGCACGTATTATTATATGGACAAATGCGGGCATTGTAAAAAGTTCACCCCTGAATGGGATCGGTTCGTTCGAAATTATACTGGTAATATCAAGTTCAAAAAAGTAGAAAGTGAACAGGCTAGCAGAGATATTAAAAGGTATAACATTACCGGATTCCCAACCGTATTGATTATGGATGATGCTGGCGAATCCCAGGAATACAATGGTCCCCGTACAAAGGATGGGTTGGAAGAATATTTTGGAAAAATATAATGTACAGCGATATTTGTGGTAAAATCACAGGAGGTTTTGAACACGACCACTACCCAGAGTCTAACTCATTACCGAGGAAATAGTTTAGTGTATACTTACTATATCATACATATATACACATGACTACGTCATCTGAACGTAAATGTGTAATTGGTGAAATATCAAAGTTCTTCACATACGGATCATCTATAGTTAACAACCCATATTCTTTTCACAAGTGTGTTACTGTAGAACCCTGTTATATATGTTTTACATCAAATGATAAAACTTACTCATCGAAACGATTTTACAAGTGTAAAATAGAGCATAGCGGATCTTCCATTTGTAAGGCATGTGTACAGAAATGGGATCAAGTATGTACGTCGGGAGGATTAATTACACATTGTCCGTTATGTACGGCAGGGTCTGTTGCGTCTACGAAATGGAAAATAAGTTATCCGCCTATTCGAAGTATATAAGGTTGTTAACGATGGCGATGTTATGGTTGTGCAATCAGTGTGTAACGTAAGATGCCACTGTGTATTATGGTGTAAAATGACTTATATATAACATCCTTGTACTATATATAAGTCATGGAGAATAATCGAATCAATGCTTGGACACAATGGGGTAAACTAAATGAAGTTATTGTTGGGTTGTTGCCCGATGATGCCTGTTTCACTCCGATTGAACCGAATTTTGTACCTGAAATCAACAATCATGATCTCGACGAATTCATTTCCTGGCCCATTGGACCAAAGCCTAAGAAGATGGTTCAATTGGCGAACAAGGAATTAAATAATCTGGCCGATATATTGAAAGGGGAACAAATTCACGTCGACAGAGTACCCAATGACAACCCAAGAAATGGACCTTCCGAGGCATCCAGTGGAACCGGTGGCGAACGTGTTGAATCGAAAATATTTGATGAAACAGACGAGACGATGGACTCTAGGAAAATATATCACAAGTCGTCAATTAATGTCAAACGTCCCGATTTATTTCCTTGCCACGGAAACATTAAAACACCCCAATGGGAGGTACCTTCCCAGTCGGGTAATGCGTGTCCACGTGATGTCATGATAACAATAGGCAATTGTATTATTGAAGCGACCATGTCAAAACGATCCCGGTATTTCGAGTTTCTCCAATTTCGAAACATTGTTAATGATTGGAGAGAACGTGACCCCCTGATGTTACATAAAGCTGCCCCGAAGCCCACCATGTGTGACGAAATGTACAACACATCCTTTTGGTATTTAAGTGATGGAGATAGATTGAAACGTCAACATGATTATGATTTTGTGATAACCAACAATGAACCAATCTTTGATGCGGCTGATATAACAAGGGTTGGTAAAGACATTTTTGTTCAGGAGAGTATGACAACAAACAAGGCAGGCATTGATTGGCTTCGACGTGAATTAAGCAATCAGGTCCGTGTCAATTCGATGCATTTCCCGTATGATTTACATCCGTCTCATATCGACTGTACATTTGTTCCCCTCAAACCACCGTCGGGGTTACATGGGTCGCAGGGTATAGCGCTATACAATCCCGAACGTCCCCCAATCGAATCCGAGATGGCTCTTTGGCATAATAATAATTGGCAGTTATTACCCGTACCTGAGCCTGTATCAGATCATCGTCCGGCTTTCTCGCAAAGTAGTCGCTGGCTAAGCATGAATATGTTAAGTATTAGCGAAAAGTGTATAGTTATAGAAGAAAATGAAACTTCTATGTATGATTTCTTAACTGACTTAGATTTTGATGTCATAACGGTCCCTTTCCGAAATGTATATCAGTTTGGTGGTTCTATCCACTGTTCAACATGGGATACTGTCCGCGAGGACAGTCCTATAGATTATTTTCCTGACCGTTCCGATGCATATGATTGCCCAAAGAAATTCGAAAATCACGAAAATCATTGGGATTCAAAGATTGTAATGCCTGGAAATACAACACACCCTTACTGTAATAAAAGATTAAGCGAAGATTTCGATTTTAAACACGATTCTAAAATTGATTTTCAACGTGATAAAATAACGGAATCGTTCCTTGTGGAAGGAGACCATACCGATAGTTGGAAAACAGGTGCAACTGTATACAACGACGACGTGTTGCGCATTGACGACCAACCTGTTATGGAAAGTTGGGAAAATCCGTATATGCGAAGATTGGCTGATGCGGCGGCAAGTCATGGCGGAAACTTATTAGAAGTTGGTTGGGGACTTCACCTTTCAGGGAGTCGTATCCAAGAGTACAAACATCGCGTTATTGAACATCACGTTATTGAAGCAAATCAACAGGTTTATGACAGCTTATGTAAATTCGCAGAGATTGAGAATAATAAAGATGACGGAAGTCCAAAAGTTATCCCTCATTTCGGAATGTGGCAAGATGTTAAGGTAACTCTTACCGAAAAATACGGAAATTCGTACTTTGACAGTTTCCTTTACGATCCTTACCCTCAAAATCGTGAAAGTCAACATACTCACCAATTCGACTTTATCGAACTGTTCAAACCACTATTGAAAACAAATGGTGTATTCGTTTACTGTAATCTCACCAGTATCGGTGAACTTATTATCAAATACGATGGTGATTTTGATAAAATGTTCGACATCGAACATCGGCCGAAACTAATCAACGCAGGCTTTAAAAATATACCCTACCCAATTAAATTTAAATTGAGTAAAGAAACTATCGAAAAGCGAGGATCTTGTGAATATTATATGTCGGATACCTGTATAGTCCCTATGATTATTAATCGGGCATGCTAACAGTGGTGGTTAATATATACCGATAGTACAAATGCTCGAGCGAATCTTCACGGAATTCTTTGAGGCGGTGGTCGATTTCACCAATGCATTGACGGTTCCACACTCGTTGGAGGAGAAGGATTGGTAGGGTGGGGTGTGGTGTGGTGTGGCGTGTGGTGTGGTGTGGTTGCTTTCACAATATTTTTCGCGATATTGTGAAAAATATTGGATGGGGTGTGGGCTGGGCGTGTAGTGTTCCAAGCCATCATTCGGATACCGGCTCCAATTCTACGCCACCCATAACCTCGTAAATCGTATCGTCCATCGACCAGCCATTTGCGTCCATGATATCTTGGTCGAAATCGCATTCCTCATCCTCCTCGAC
>Ga0307998_1000940_pt1 | contig 16007 bp, 16 predicted proteins | sample Davwhametageno37_FD_203147 | JGI IMG/M metagenome (GOLD analysis project Ga0307998, IMG submission 203147) | Marine microbial communities from Davis Island wharf, Antarctic Ocean - #37 | ecosystem: Environmental > Aquatic > Marine > Unclassified | place: Antarctic Ocean: Davis Island wharf... | reverse complement strand
CATTCATCGGAGTTCATTTAAAATATCCGACAGAATCAGCTTTTCCGGATGTGCTCTATAATTCCAGAAAAGTCTTTTCCATCTCCACCTGCTTCAGAATAACTGCTGTAAATTTTTGCAGCCCTTTCAGCAACGCTAACATCGACCCCCGCACTTTTAGCCGCATCCAAAGCTAAGTTCATATCTTTGAGCATTAAAGCAGTGGCAAAACCGGGTTTGTAATCATTGTTTGCGGGTGATGTTGGAACTGGTCCCGGAACAGGGCAATAGTTTGTTAGTGACCAGCACTGCCCTGATGCCGTACTCGAGACATCAAATAACTTTTGTGCATTCAGACCAAGGCTTTCAGCCAAAACAAATGCTTCTGCAACAGATGACATTTGAATGCCCAGCATCATGTTGTTACACATTTTTGCCGCTTGGCCTGCCCCGGATACACCGCAGTGAATTTTATTCTTGCCGACAATTTCTAAAATTGGTTCGGCTTGTTCATAGGCCGCATCCGTCCCGCCAACCATCATTGTTAGTGTGCCAGCAGTTGCTCCGCCAACGCCACCTGAAACGGGTGCATCCAACATCAAAAACCCACGTTCTGCCGCCGCTAAATGGACGGCTCTGGAGGTATTTACATCAATGGTCGAACAATCGATCATCAAAGTTCCTTCAGATGCATTATCGAAAACATCAGAAAAGTAGACGTCCTTCACATGGGTTCCGGCGGGCAGCATTGTCAGAACAATATCCGCACCTATTACCGCTTCCGAGCATGATGTGGCTATGGTTGCGCCTCTATCTGCAACGACGTCTAAGTTGGTTTGTGAAAGATCGAAGGCGGTGACGTCGTGTCCGGCTTTAACAAGGTTGCAAGCCATCGGGCCACCCATGTTGCCAACACCAATAAAACCAATTTTGCTCATGACTTAGTCCTCGATTTTAAATTCATACATATACGTTGTTTTATTGATGCACCGTTCATCGATTATGGCAATACGAATATATATGTAGCCTTTTTTAACCAGTTAAAAAATCTGTTATTCCGACATTTATTCAAACGTGCATCAACGTCCGATAATTCCATGTATACTTTAATAACAACCGTGCATCGCCGATCTGCGTAACTAGCGTCGAATGCAGATGAATATTTTTGATGAACCGCTTCGGCCATGACATCTGGCAACTCATACAAAGCAGTCATTAGGTATAATAACTAATGTCTTTTTTGCGCGTTTGCTAAGACATGTAAGGGGTAAAATTACGGTTCAGCGTTGCTTTGCCATGCAGGTCAATCATCCCACTTTTATCCCCCGCGGCCTTAATAATTTAAATGAACTTGGACATATCCAAACCATCTTTGGTAGCTAACACAAACCCTTCACACCACACGGCTATGTTTATGAATTCAATGCTTAGAAAACCTGGGTTCGAAGTGCACAATTGTAAAAATTCTATGTTCGCTTACCGCCACTAAAACCGTCATTGTGTGGACACGTTGGAAAAACAAAACAGAACCCACGCACTTTGTGGCGATATTTGGTATATTTTTGACATTAAGTCAGGTCTCATAAGCGAAATATGTGACTACTAAGAATGACTGAAAAATAATGCCGTCCGAATAAATGAACTCGTCGATTTTAACTACAAAGTCCTTGGGCACGCTTTGAGACCACCACATACAGATAGCGTTTGAAATGTGTTCCTTAAAGGTGACTTATTTGTAACAAATAAAATTAGGAGTTCGTGTTTAGCACTCAGCTAACTGGACTTAATAACCTATATATTTTAATAACTTTTTATGATTTTTGGAGTTTTAGTAATTCTTTATTTTACTTGATTTTTCTAATACAGTTTCAGAATATAAAATTGTTGAAGACACACAAATCGCGTGAGTTGAATAGTCGTGAAAATTTTTTTTCTAAGGAAATACAATGAAATATTGTTTCATATCTTTTACCATTTTTGCTTTAATTTCAAGTACATCTCTTGCATTTGCGGATCACTCACCTAAAAAGATGATGCGATACATGAAGGCTTACAGCAAGCTTTCTATTACCAAAAAATTAGGACCATACGATATTAATTTCAAGCAATATGGGACTTTGCCAAAGGCCGTGGAGACAACCGTAGAGAACAAAAAATTTGACCAAATATTTGGTGACAAATTCAATATTGCTGCGATTGTGATGAAAGGTAATAAGATTGTTTATGAGCGTTACAACAACAAGAGAAAAATGAACAGCAATACACCCTTAATGGGAATGTCCATGAGTAAAACAGGAGCAAGCGCTGCTGTTGGCACACTTCTATGCGAAGGAAAGATAAAATCGCTTGATGATGTTGCAGGAAGTTACTCACCTTTCCTTAAAACTACGCCTTATGCTGATGTTACAATCAAAAATATTCTACAAATGAATAGTGGCGTCAGTCCACTTGGGAGAGATGACGAAAAACAGTTTAACCGTCACTCTAGGGGTACTTCCGACAAGTTTAGTGGAAAAGCAAGCGTAAGAAATGCCTTAAATTTTTATATAGCAGCGGCGCGCAAACAGGGGGATAAAATGAATTATCACACATCTGATGCATTAGCCCTCTCTGTTCTAATTGAAGAGGTTGCGGGCATGCCCCTAAGCGATTTTTTTTACCAGAAGCTTTACTCTAAATTTGGCAAAGATGGCTATATGCATTGGACTGCGGATAAAATGGGAACAACTGTGTCATTTAGTGAATTGACTATGACAGCTAAGGACTGGGCTAATTTTGGCAAATACCTGATGGAAGAAAAAAAATCTAAAAGTTGTTTAGGCTCCTTCTTCAATGAGGGTGTAAACAACGCCGTGGATACAGGAAATAAAAATGGCTCAAAGTATGGATATCAAAGTTGGGTGTTTAACGTTAATGGGAAACCAGAAATGGTGCTTCAAGGTCATGGAGGACAATTCATGGTTCTAAATGAAACAACTGACACCATACTCTTATTAATTTCAATGAGTGAAAATTACAAAGCTGGGAATTTGTTCAGCAATATCAATAAGTTTTCTGAAAAACTGAATTAATTTGATGAGAGTTTTAATACTTCCTCCAATGGCCCATGATGTTGGAGTGTCGCAGAAAGCTATAAAAAAGCCTTTTTATAGATTTTGTACATAAGGCATTACTGAAATCTAGCTATGTTGTGACTTATTTATGACAAAGAAAAAAGGGCCTGCATTTCTGCAAGCCCTTGTCTTTGTTGTATTTTTTTGACGTTCGTTATTAACGCTTGGAGAACTGAAAGCTACGACGGGCTTTACGTTTACCGTACTTTTTCCGTTCAACAACGCGGCTATCACGTGTCAAAAATCCTTCTTTCTTAAGCACACCACGAAGGGTGGGCTCATACAAAGTTAAAGCTTTTGAAATGCCGTGCTTAACAGCACCCGCTTGTCCAGACAAGCCGCCGCCTTTAACAGTGCAGAATACGTCGTATTGACCTGAGCGCTCAGCAACATCAAACGGCTGCTGAACCAACATCTGTAGAACGGGGCGTGCAAAGTACGTAGCGACTTCACGGCCGTTTACAACAATCTTGCCAGCGCCAGGCTTGATCCATACACGAGCGACAGCGTCTTTCCGTTTGCCCGTTGCATAAGAACGACCTAGCTCATCAATTTTTGGCTCTCTTACGATGATTTCTGCTGTTTCGGTATTGGAAGGAATAACGGCAGGAGCATCAGCAGCTAGAGCTGCAGGAGCTTGTGCAGCGTTTTCCATAACCTCTTTAAGACCTTCTAAGCCTACTTTAGTATCTTCAGCCATGGTTACGCGTTCCTCTTGTTCTTAGGGTTCATGGCAGCAATATCCAGAACTTCTGGTTTTTGTGCTTCATGTGGGTGCTCAGTTCCTGCGTAAACGTGCAATTTGCGCATTTGTTGAGTTCCAAGTGGGTTCCTGCTGATCATCCGCTCAACAGCTTTGATCACAACACGCTCAGGGAATTTGCCTTCAAGAATAGCCCCCACTGTACGCTCTTTGATGCCGCCAGGGTGGCCTGTGTGCCAGTAGTATTTTTTGTCCGTCAATTTACGGCCGGTCAATTTAATTTTTTCGGCGTTGATTACAATAATATTGTCGCCACAATCCATGTGTGGTGTATACATTGGCTTGTGTTTTCCGCGTAGGCGCAACGCAATTTGCGATGCCATACGGCCTAACACGAGGTCTTCGGCATCGATAACGAACCAACTACGTACGATTTCGTCCGGTTTAGCTGAATATGTTTTCATAGTTCACTCTTTAAATTAGTTTGGGTAAGGAACTATCTGTCCCTACTTGATTGCGACCGGAAAATATCATTTGAATTCGATATGTCAACGAAAAACCGTTAAAAAACCGTAACTTAGGTACGGGGTACTATAATACCCTGATGTTAAGTGTCCCTATTTGGTGGTATCGAATAGGTTCCTGTAGCATGAGCAACAGGATTAAGATGGCCATCACTAAATATAGAGACTTCGACAACTGCTAACCGTCGACCAATTTTAAGTGTCTTCCCCTCAGCTATTAAGTCTGCCGGGCGCGGTTTTTTCAAAAAATTAATATTGAAGCTAGTTGTGACAGCCAAAGCAACTTTACCAATTTCAGATAAAACAACCGCATACATTAAAGCATCAGCGAGCATCATCATCGTCGGGCCAGAAATAGTTCCGCCCGGCCTTAGCATTCCCTCATTATAAGGAATCCTAATTTTTGCAGTACCCGGTCCTAACTTTTCAAGAAACATTCCAGCTTCAAGGGCCCATGGCATTTCACTTTCAAGCAACTGATTGAAATCTTCTATGGTTATTTTAGGCACTTTTTATCCTCATTAATCAATATTTGATAAATCATAGTTGTCGTTTGCGTTAACGACAATTTAGAATGCACATTAATGAATACAAAACATCTTTTAAAGTTGATCTACATCAACGCAGGTAATGTCTAAAAATAAAATAAGAGTATTTAATAATCAAATTAAATGGGTTGCTGCCTAAAAGGGATATATCAAATTGGAATTACAGGATGGCTAATTACGTTAAATCCAAATTTCCAGATATCAAGTTGCTTAATCAAACTAAAACCTATTAAAGTGTTAAAACAACAAACCCCTTCCTCATAACTGAGGGAGGGGTTTTTTATGCCTGTTCGATCAGCGCCCCTTGGGCATCACGGATACGATAATCGTAGTCTTCTGATTGCAGGTGTTTACCTAAAGCGGTTAAGTACTCTATGTTGACTGGTATATCGGCTAATAAGCTTAATAATTCGACCCCTAATCCAGTCATACGAAAAGCAGGTAGGGTGAAAAGTTGGCTGGTTGGGTGGCGAACAATTAGGCTAGAGCCTTTAAAGTCGAAAGTAATACCCTTCGTTGGCGCATAAAAAGTGATCCCTAAATCTTCAATGTCTTGAAGCAGTCCTAGCGTTTGCAAATGAGCGATATCAATTTTGGAAATGCCATAAGGGCCAAAATCATTACGGTCCCCAATCTTTATTAAATACCCTGTTGGGAAGGCAATACGGCCTACTTTTTCCCACAAATCAAGATCATCAGGTACCATACCGCTCAATATCTGTAAGGCTAATAAACTAACAGTTCCAGGCTTTGCAGCTTCACGTAACAACACATGCCCCCACACTCCGTGCATATCCGCATTTCCAATATCTTGAGCGTGACTGGTGAACGCGGCCAACCAATCTGGATCAATAACCGCATCGATCTGTACCTCTTGATAGGGATCATCCGCATCGTATGCAGCACTAATTACAGCTTCTAAATTGCGTTGGCGACGAGCTTCTGTGGCTGCTATCCGCGCATACAAGCGTTCGTGTTGCGCTTTTTTATTACTTTCATCAGCGAGCGTAACGGGTGAATAGCCGCCACCAAGCAACATATTCAGGCTATCTGAAACCCGGTTTATGGTGCTTGTATGGTTTTCGCTAAGGGTATTTTCTGAATCCGCCACTATTGGCTCCTTTTTTTCGACCAATATTTTTACTTTAACGCATCTTCATTCATCAGACAGGCCCAATGCAAGGTTCAAGAAAAAGCAACCTTTTGACTTGCTAACAACGCTCCAAAGATCAACATTCAGATTACAAATCTGCATATCATATTGGATGGATGTACAATGACTGACGCACCTATACTTCTAAGAAGCGATTCGAACAGTATTGCAACATTAACTTTGAATCAGCCAAAAAAATTCAATGTCCTATCATCTGAATTAATGGCTTTAATGCAAACTACTTTGGAACAAATTGCCGAAGATAGATCTGTGCGTGTCGTTGTGATTGCAGGCAGCGGCAAAGCCTTTTGCGCTGGTCATGATTTAAAAGAAATGATGGCCAATTCCGATGATGTGGCAATCCGCGAACTGTTCACTAAATGCAGTAAAATGATGGTTACTTTAACCTTAATTCCTCAGCCTGTTATTGCAAAAATTCACGGTATTGCAACTGCTGCAGGGTGCCAATTGGTTGCACAATGTGATTTAGCTGTGGCGTCTAAAAATGCAACATTTGCAACATCAGGTATTGGCGTCGGCTTGTTTTGCGGCACGCCCTCAGTTGCGGTAACGCGCAACTTACCCCGCAAGCAAGCCATGGAAATGCTTTTAACGGGTGATTTCATAAATGCTGAAAAAGCCCAATCCTTCGGAATGATCAACCGGGTTGTCGAACACGAAATGTTGGATGACGCCGTCGAAAGTTTGGCCCATAAAATTGCATCTAAAGGGCCTGAATTTATTGCCAATGGCAAAAAACTTTTTTACACACAAATTGAAAATGGTATGGAAGCCGCATATCAGCAAGCTACAGAATGCATGGTCGAAAACATGCAGATGCGTGCTGCTAAAGAAGGCTTGCAGGCTTTTATAGATAAAAAACCAATGCCGGAGTGGTGAATGTAATGACGGCCCCCCTATTCTATCCAGATGATAATATACGCACAATTTTGCGTTCCACCAAAACGGTTGCACTTGTGGGCGCCAGCCCCAAATGGGTGCGGCCTTCTAGCTTTGTGATGAAATATTTACAGGGTAAAGGTATGCGAGTCATTCCGGTAAACCCCGGTCATGCGGGCAAAGAAATATTAGGAGAACCCGTATACGCCAGTTTGGCTGATATTCCCCATACATTTGATATGGTCGATATTTTTAGAACCTCAGAAGCGGCGGCTGGGATAGTTGATGAGGCCATGGCTTTAAGCCCCGATACCGGCCTTAAAACAATATGGATGCAATTAACAGTGCGCCACGATGAAGCCGCACAAAAGGCTATGGATGCTGATTTTGATGTGGTCATGGATCGGTGCCCTAAAATTGAATATGGGCGACTGTTTGGTGAATTGAGCTGGAGCGGTGTCAATTCAGGTATTATTACGTCGAAACGAAGGAAACTGGGCTCATGACTTCGCATGATGCAAAAAGCCCATGGGAATATGGGGACGAGACCAAGGCGGTGCACGCTGGATCTCAGCCAGATCCTGTTACGGGTGCCCGTAATACACCGATTTATCAAACAACGTCTTATGTGTTTGATAATGTAGAACACGCTGCAGATTTATTTAATTTACAAACATTTGGCTTTATATATTCTCGCTTAACCAACCCAACTGTTGCCGTCTTGGAAGAGCGCATGGCAGCCCTAGAAGGTGGACGCGCCAGTGTATGCGCATCCTCAGGCCATGCGGCGCAATTTTTAACGTTTTATACATTGCTTGAACCCGGCGATGAATTTATTGCATCGCGAAACCTTTATGGTGGATCAATCACCCAATTTGATTTTAGTTTCAGACGCTTAGGCTGGAATTGTAACTTTGTTGATCCTATTGACCCAGAAAACTTCCGCAAAGCCATTACGCCTAGAACAAAAGCCATTTTCATTGAGGTTCTAGCCAACCCCGGTGGCATTATTTTAGATTTAGAAGCTATTGCTGCTATTGCAAAAGATGCGCATATTCCGTTGATTGTTGATAACACATTAGCAACGCCTTATTTGTTACAACCGATCAAATGGGGAGCTGATTTGGTTGTTAATTCAACAACTAAGTTTTTGTCGGGTCATGGCACTTCAATGGGTGGTGTTTTAACTGAATCAGGTACATTTGATTGGGCGGTAGATGATAAGTTTCCATCCATGACCCAACCTGAACCCGCATATCATGGGCTCACGTTCTATGAAACTTTTGGTGATTTTGGGTTTACCATGAAAGCCAGGGCCGTTGGTTTACGTGACTTTGGTCCATCTATGGCACCAGCCAACGCCTTTTATACAATTACAGGCATAGAATCCCTGCCTGCGCGTATGGACAGGCATGTTAAAAATGCACAAGCTGTTGCTGAGTATTTAGAAACCCACCCGAAGGTCGGCAAAGTTTCATACGCAGGTCTCAGCTCAAGTCCATATAATGACTTGGCTAAAAAATACATGCCTAAAGGTGCAGGCTCTGTGTTTACATGTCAGCTTAAAGCCGGGTATGACGCAGGCGTTAAATTGGTCGAAGGTGTTAATTTGTTTTCACATTTGGCCAATGTTGGCGACACCCGGTCCTTAATCTTACACCCTGCATCCACAACTCACCGTCAATTAACTGACGAGCAGCGCGATGCTGCGGGTGCTGGAGCAGATGTGATAAGGTTATCAATAGGTCAGGAAAGCATAGAGGATTTAATCCACGATTTAGATGTAGGATTATCAAAAGTTTAAAGCATTAAGCTGTCATCACGCGGCTTGGTAAGAGTTTTCGTTTATCATCAACAGCTTTACGAATAACGCGGATTTGTGGTTTTAAGTTATGTGCTGTGCGATCATTGATTTTTAGCACCCCAATCTCACGTTCAATTCGTCGCAAGCGCCGATCAATGTCTTTAACAACGGAACGATCAATTTTGATTTGACATGATCAGTCATCCTGTAATTCCCATTTGATATATCCCTTTTCGGCAGCACCCCATCTGTTTTCGAGCCATTTGGCGAGATAAGGGGTCTTTTCACGATAGCTCTCGACCAGAAATCGCAGATTTTCTGTTGTTATTTTTAGGTTTGGCGCACTCCAAATCTGGCTCAGTTCAGTACCAATGTGTTAACTGATTTTCTTTCTGGGCTTATGATAAATGGTCTTTCTGCGCCAGATGGAACTGGCAACGTTGCCACACAGCCCCCAAACACGGCCTCCCTCGCCGCCTTTAGACCCGAATGATCATAGGGAGACCACAAATCGCACACCACGCTTAAGCAGGCTTTCAGAGAAGGCCCGCCACAGTGCACCTCGGCTTCCGACAAGGTACAAGAGACACCCAACACCCAGCGACATTCATCGGGACCAATACCAATGGCGGAAAGGACGGCAACATCAAGAACCACGCCATTTAGAAGCGCTTTCTCATAGCGGGCATCGACGATCAGATAGCGTATTTCGCCCTAGGATCAGTTGCGCCAGGCGGACAACTCATCATCCAACAGCTTTGTTGCCCGGCTGACCTGGACGCTGGCCAGGCTCTCAATACCAAACTCTTTCATGACGGCTTCGGCGTCGCGGGTTGAGACCCCTTTGATATACATTTCAGCCACGGCCAGCATGACGACACGACTGGAGCGCCGTCCCCGTTCCAGAGATTACGGAAAGAATGGTTAGCGCACCTCGCAAGGTGGTCGGCGGTTTTAGGCTCACTGACGCTCAGAGTGCCCCGCACCAAGAAACTGTTTCCGTTCCATACGCATGGCCAGACCGTACAGTCGGGTTAAGTACTGATGCCATTTCCTCCGGTCCATTGGATATTATTTATACCATCAATTTTTCAATCACTGTATACTGATCTTGTCATATTTTGTAACTTCCATGAGTGTTTGGTAGTGTTCATGGAATAATAAAATAACGGATCGCCCCACAGGTGGCATTCCTCCTATGGCGAACTTGGCGCAAACTCCAGATGAATTTCCAGACGTCATGTTACATAGGCAAAATCATTTCCATAACCACACCCTCAATCGTGACTCTTTACCAATACAATGATCATGTTGAAGGGTTAATAAACAGACTGTAGAGAAACTAAAGAATTTATTTGCAGTGGTTTATGGGAATTTTAGAGGCGTTCTAAATAGGTAAGTTGACATTAGCTTTTTGAAGAATTGATTCTAAATATTGATTTTTAATATGCATTCCCAAGTTTTGTAATTCTTCAGGTGTACCATCCGTTATATCAAAAGCATTTAATTTTACTGACGGTATGTGTGGGGTATTAGCTTCTTCAAGAGTATCCAAAGTCCGTTTCAAGACATGAACATAAAAGGCTTTAACACTTTCTTGGACATGTTTCTCAGGTATCGGAGTTGAAGTAGGTATTACTACACCCATATCAATCACTTCTGGTTCCGCCTCAATTCTGGTTGGCTTTGAAAACGGTTTTTGTGGTTTTATTAAACCAAGATTAGCAGTCGCACGCCAAAAAATATGACGTAAAAACGAGTGTTTTAATTTTAAAGCATCAATGTAAACCAAGTGCCTATCATCAAGTTCTTCGATTTGTTCTGGTTCTGATGCCAAATTAGACTCAGGTGCCAATTCAAGTACTGGCTCTGATATCAGTTTAGGTTTAGGGATTAAAGTGGGCTTTGATTCAAGCTCTAAAGCTTGTTCCCCCATCAAATCGATAAAAGCCGGACCTTCGGTAAAGGCTCCCGTTACGTCAAATACCAATTCACCAGACCAAGACCAGATTTGATCATTATCAGGCCACACAATGCGTGCACCATCAACTTTAGCATAATCGCTTGATGAAGGGATATTAAGGCCATTCACCTCAATCCATTCAACAGCTAAAAGACAATCCCTCTCATTGCTAGTTGTATGATCAGAATCAAAACTTAACGAAATTCGATGAGGTATCCCCTCACTGAAGTCCCATTCGACTGCAACTTCATGCCAACACAAAAAATAAACAGGGCCTTCTTCGGTCAAAGCGGGCAACCCCATTGACCAGCCTAAATTCCCGTTAGCAACTTGGCGCCCCTCAACTCGCACCCGGTAATGAGGGTCGCCATATTCTGGTGCTACACCAAACCGAATAACAATTTTACTCATCGATGTTACTTCTGTTTTTTCGGTTAGCTGACTGGAATCAAGGTCAGGGTCTGAAGGTGCCGGAAATTTAACATATATGTTCGCTATTTGCGTATGGTATTTCTCGGTGGTCTTATCAAAACTCATTATTTTTAACGTAAGGTAAACGACACTTTCATGAAACAATTCCGGAACACTTATCGTCAAATCGTTAAGATGATCAGTAGGAATTTGCCACACTCCCAGTGTATCTAATTGACCATGGCTAATCGTACCATCAACTGGTACACCGAAAAGTTCAGCAAACCCTAAAACAAAGGTGTTTTCTAGTATGCCATCGGGGATATCAACCGGCATAGACTTAGATGCTTCAACATTAACATCTGTCTGCATTAATTTTAAATGTTCCATAGATGGAGGAGCACCAACCCAAAGGGTTTGCTCAAGCCATCGTAAATTTGCTCGTGATGGATTGTCAACAAATGTATCACTGGCATCGACATTTAGATGATGACTACTATCAACCATGTCGGCCAAGTTTTACCTCACTGATACGCGTATAAATCTGAACGCATTCGGATTAACCGTTAATACGAGTTAAAAATTCTTTGATTACACTGTCAACTTGATCGTTTGAAATCCGGCAAGTGCCAGCGTCCGCATATCCACCGCCACCATGTTCTAAAAGCATCAATCCAATGTTTAAATCCGATACGTTGTTTGTGATAGAGCGCGCAACAGCAATCGAACTGATACCAGCATCTTTCCGTGGCATGACATCGATCTAAATTTCGGCTTCGGGAAACAAAGTGTATACCATGACGTAGTTAACCATTTGGATGTTATCTTCATTACGCAAATCGGTATTAACAGCCTTGCCAATATTTTAGAACAACGTTTGATCTGGAGTAAGCCAAATTCAGATTTGAAATTATAAGTTTCAACACGTTCCGCAACGTCTGGTAATCCTAAAATTTTGTTAATTGAATTATGACGACAATAAGTCATCAAGCGTTCCATAGGTTCCATTTTGCTAACCGTAAAGTAACGTATCCGCTCAACACCTTTAGGCCGATCAATGACGAAATCTAAAAGTGTACAGCCTTCCGGAACTATGATTTAATTATTTATATATTTTGCAGAATTAGCTTTATCGACAGCCTTTAATAATTCTAATGAAATATTTAAAAATCCATTCTTTCCGCCATAATGCCGATAAACAATAGGTGCCGCCGGTGGGACATCAGGGTCAATTAAACAGTTTTTGCTTTCTTCTAGGCGTACAACCTCACTAACGTGATGATCGAAGCACAAATACACTCCTTTAACATAAGGCAAATTAGTATTGATATCATTATCGGAGATTTCGATATATCTGGCTTTCATTTCTTGAGGTTCCGCAAATAAAACAGATTCAATTGAGCCCAATTCTTGAAGTAATGTAGCGCAAACGACACCATCAAAATCAGACTGCGTTACTGAGCGAAACTTTTTATTTACCATTCTGATACTCTTAAAATGTGCCTCAAAATTTAAAGCTAAACATATATTATAATAATTTCACATAAAACGCTAAACAGCTGAAAGCAATATGCTGATTAACCTTAGGTGTATCTAAATTTAATCGTTATCATGCCATCAAAGGCTATGTAAAAAACAGATAAGGAAAGTGACGTGAATAAAAACCGTGTGGGAACCCAATACTCAATTTGTGGCTGTTCCTTCCAACACAGCATGGTATATGACCTTCATCTAACTTAAAGGGTGACAAAAAATGAATGACCAAGAATCGGCGAATACATTAAGCGTTAAAATAGCCAACCAAATCGTTAACATAGCAAATACACGCCTAGAAGATGGAGTACCTGCGGCAGATATAGCTGCTGGTTTACGTCATGCTGCGGCTAACTTCTCGGCATTTGCGCTTTACCAAACTGAAGCAGACCCGAATGAAACACAACAGGGTGTTGAAGAGTTTGTTCGATTTTTTGAATATTATTTAGAACGTCACGCCCCAGCAGATGGGCCACAAGGCGGATTGTATCAACTCATTGAAGAAGCTAAGAACGAGATTTAATCAAACGTCCTAATTTAACGAATTATCATCTAAAATAGCTCGCACCCGCGTAGATAGTTCAGAACGCCGATATGATTTAGCCAAAATGTTCAGTAATCCAACGGAATAGGTGTCATTTTTATTCAACCTTTCGCTATACCCTGAAGTCACAAGTACTTTTATTTTTTCGCAATGTTTGTGAACGTTTTCAGTTAGCTCAAATCCAACAATTCACTGCATTACAAGATACGTAAATAGAAGTTGATAATTACCTAACAAAACCGTTTCATAGCCGCGAATTAACGACGCGTATAAATACCGTTTTACGACGCTCCATTTCAGATAATAAGCCTGTTGTCACAAATGGGACGAATTCTGAAGCTTTATACTTTAATGATTGAAAAATAGGTCTATCTGCCTGCACATATCATAACCCTTCAGGTGAAGAAGTTAAAATGAAGACACACTAATTTCGAATTTTAAGAACACTTGTCACCAATCCGAATCGCGCTCTATCACATGATCAAATTGCAGACCTTGTGGGTTAGGAGACAAAACATTTGATGGATGCAGTATGGTTGAGCTTGTGTGTAAGGTGCGCCTAAAAAATTGAGGATAATTCTTCCAACGTAACAAAATACATTAAAACAACCAGAAACTAAGGTTAAATGTTCTTTGGCAGAGCAACGAACACACCACCTGTCGATTAATAAATCTCGGGCTCTGGAACTGGAGCACCATAATCTGTCATTAAAAAATCAAAGTCACAGCCTTCTGGAGCTTGATTGATGTGCTTGGAGAACATTGCACCATAACCGCGTTCATAACGCGGTGGTGGTGGTGTCCACTCATCACGGCGCACTTGCAACTCTTCATCACTTAATTCGACTTTGATCGAACGTTGATCAACATTAAGCGTAATTATGTCACCGGTTTTAAGGAGCGCAAGCGGCCCACCTATGTAAGATTCAGGGGCAACATGCAAAATACAAGCACCATAGCTGGTTCCGCTCATCCGTGCATCAGAAATCCGCAACATATCGCGAACGCCCTGTTTAACCAACTTATCAGGCACAGGAAGCATGCCCCATTCTGGCATACCAGGCCCACCCAAAGGACCGGCATTGCGCAGAATCATAACACTATCCGCTGTCGCATCTAAATCTGGGTCAGATACTGCGGCTTTCATAGCGGGGTAATCATCGAACACCAGTGCCGGGCCTGAATGTTTCAAAAACCGTTTATCCATGGCTGAAACTTTCATAACACAGCCATCTGGAGCTATATTCCCCTTCAAGACAACCAACGCACCAGAATTGTAAATTGGGTTGTCCAGCGTGCGGATAACGTCATCATCATAGACTTCAGCCGTTGCAATGTTTTCGCCAATCGATTTTCCATTTACCGTCAGACATTCAGTGTCTAAGTGCGGCTCAATTCGTTTCAACATGCCCATCAAGCCACCTGCATAATAAAAATCTTCCATTAAATAATGATCACCGTTCGGACGAATATTAGCAATTACCGGGACTTTTCGGCCAATCTGATCAAAATCATTTAAGCTAATATCAAATCCAGCGCGTTTGCCCATAGCGACAACGTGAACAATTGCATTGGTTGAACATCCCATAGCCATAGCGGCGGCTATAGAGTTCTCGAATGATGCGCGGGTCAGCCAATCACTGGGTTTCCAATCATCCCAAACCAAATCAACAATGCTGCGACCACAGGCTTTTGCCATGCGGATATGGTTGGCATCAGGGGCTGGAATTGATGATGCACCTGGCAGTGTAAATCCCATGGCTTCAGCAATAGACGTCATGGTTGATGCTGTTCCCATGGTCATGCAATGGCCATATGATCGGGCTATGCCCTCTTCAACTTCAGTCCAGTCTTGTTTGGTTATATTGCCCGCACGAAGCTCATCGTAATATTTCCAAGAATCTGATCCACTGCCCAATCGTTTACCTTTCCAGTTGCCATTCAGCATGGGGCCACCGGGGAAGTAAATCGTTGGTAAATTCATGCTCAGCGCGCCCATAATCAGGCCTGGCGTGGTTTTATCGCAGCCGCCCATCAGCACGACGCCATCAACTGGATGGCTGCGGATTAGCTCTTCTGTTTCCATGGCAAGCAGGTTGCGATAGAGCATTGTGGTTGGTTTAACCATTGGTTCTGACAAGGAAATTGCTGGCAGCTCTAAGGGGAACCCGCCGGCTTGCAAAATACCTTTTTTAATTTGTTCAACACGCTCTTTGAAGTGGGCATGACATTGGTTGATATCTGACCATGTATTGATAATAGCAATCGCTGGTTTGCCTGCCCAATCTTTAGAATCGTAGCCCATTTGCATGGTGCGTGACCGATGGCCAAAAGATCTTAAATCCTGCACCCCATACCAGCGATAACTTCGTAATTCTTCATAGGTCTTTTTACGCTCAGTCATGAGAACTCCTTGTTACGAATCCAATTTTAAAATTATTTACTTATTACTAGATACTATGTTTGGAATTGTCAAAAAAGGTTACTGTTATTTACAATAATTGACAAATTTATACAAATTTAATAAAATATTGTAAATAACATTTTCAGGAAGAAAAAAATGGATAATGAATTAACCGCAGAAAATCGGCGAAAACTGAAAGAAATCAGTACGGCATCAGTAACAACAGCCCTATTTAAGCGCGGATTGCGGAATACATACATGCAGGGCCCACAACGAATCAACCCAGACGCTCCGCGTCTGGTTGGTGAAGCGTATACATTACGCTATATTCCATCGCGCGAAGATCTTGATACAATTGATGTTTTTGAAGACCGCACTCATCCACAGCGACAAGGTGTTGAAGATATTCCTGAAGGTCACGTGATGGT
>Ga0307998_1000939_pt1 | contig 16009 bp, 17 predicted proteins | sample Davwhametageno37_FD_203147 | JGI IMG/M metagenome (GOLD analysis project Ga0307998, IMG submission 203147) | Marine microbial communities from Davis Island wharf, Antarctic Ocean - #37 | ecosystem: Environmental > Aquatic > Marine > Unclassified | place: Antarctic Ocean: Davis Island wharf... | reverse complement strand
TTTATTGCTAAGGATTTTATATTTGACACCATTTTATTTGGACCAAAAAAAATTGACTTTTTTACCTACGAACTTTTTTGTCAACTTTCCCAATCTCTAGGACAGGGTAACAGTCTTTGTATTGATGAGATGCCTTTTAGGATTCAAAGCAGAACCATGTCAGGTCAGTTTTCTGCTCACCTTTGGACTTCGCTTACAGCAGGATTCATTCTTGCTTTTCCTTATATAATATTTGAGTTTTGGAGATTCATTAGTCCAGGGCTCCATATATCTGAACGTAAAAACGCACGTGGGTTTATTTTCATAGCTTCTCTTCTCTTTTTCATTGGTGTGCTTTTTGGATACTACATTGTCACGCCCTTATCAATTAACTTTCTAGGAAATTACACAGTAAGCAGGGAAGTTTTCAATGACTTTGATTTGAGTAGTTACATTAGCTTACTGAGAGCTTCAGTACTTTCTTCTGGCCTCATCTTTGAACTTCCCATACTGATGTATTTTTTAACCAAAGTAGGCTTAGTAACACCGACGTTTTTAAAGACCAATAGGAAGTTTGCGATAGTAATTGTTTTGATTTTGTCGGCGGTAATTACACCACCAGATATAGCTAGTCAAGTTATTGTTACAATACCTATTTTGATCCTGTATGAGGTGAGTATATTCATCTCCAAGGTTGTATATAATCGCCAACAAAAAAAACTGAAAAATGTCTAATATTATAGATAAATTCAATGCTTATCGTTCAAAAATGAATGATAAGTTTTTAGCAGGAAACTCGAAGCTAATCAAACGGATTTTTAATATTGACTCCAATGCTTATCAAGCAGGAACCCTAGATCACAAAACAAAAGAATTGTTAGATTTAGTAACCTCTAAAGTACTTCGATGTGATTATTGCATTCAGTATCACTTAAAAGAATGTCATAAAGAGAAAATACCCAAAGCTGCCGTAATTGAAAGTTGATAAATTGCTACTTTAGTCAGAGGAACTATCATTATTCCTCATCTTAGAAGAGCATTTGAATATTGGGAAACCTTGGAACAAAAAAAAATATGCAATTAAGAGCAGAAAATATAGTCAAGTCGTACAAAGGACGTGAAGTTGTAAAAGGAATTTCCATTGAAGTTAATCAAGGAGAAATTGTTGGATTATTAGGCCCAAATGGAGCTGGTAAAACTACCTCTTTTTATATGATTGTTGGTTTAGTAAAACCCAATGGCGGATCAATTTATCTAGATGATATAGAAATTACCAGCTACCCTATGTATCAACGAGCACAAAACGGGATTGGTTATTTGGCTCAAGAAGCTTCCGTATTCAGAAAACTGAGCGTTGAAGATAATATTCTTAGCGTACTACAATTGACCTCTTTGTCTAAAAATCAACAGAAAGAAAAAATGGAGTCTCTTCTTGAAGAATTTGGTTTAAACCACATCAGAAAAAATAGGGGCGATTTATTATCTGGAGGAGAACGTAGAAGAACCGAAATTGCTCGAGCTCTCGCTACTGACCCAAAGTTTGTTCTTCTCGACGAACCTTTTGCCGGAGTAGACCCAGTAGCGGTTGAAGACATTCAACGAATAATTGCTCATCTCAAAAATAAAAACATTGGAATTCTTATCACCGATCACAATGTACAAGAAACTCTTGCCATTACTGATAAAACCTATTTGATGTTTGAAGGTGGGATTTTAAAGGCTGGAATTCCTGAAGAGTTGGCAGCTGACTCAATGGTTCGTAAGGTGTACTTAGGACAGAATTTTGAATTGAGAAAAACAAAACTTGAATTTTAAACGCCTAATACATTTTTCAAAAGACCAAGTACGATGTAGGTAATTATAATAGTTATAAACGCTGCAAGCCCTAAAATGTAAAACATTACTATCGAAATTAGAAGTAAGATTACTGTAAAAATGACACCCCAAGGATTGGATCGATTAAAACCCTTCAAAGCAATCATTTTCCAATGAATGTTCATGAAGAAAACCGACAAAACAACAATTATACTCAGAGCGGTTGGTGTTAGTATAAACCACTTTATACTTAAGAGTAAAGGATGCTGCACAAATAATGGTAAAGCAACTATAAAAAGAGCCATTGCAGGTGTTGGTACACCTCTAAAAAAAGACACCTTCTCCGTTATAAGATTGAACTTTGCCAACCTAAAAGCTGCACCTAACGGGATTAAAAACCCAATTAAAGCAATAGGAACAATTGTAAAAACCAAAGAAAAGCTTTCGTATTGGAAAGAGAAATTAACACTCTTAGCTCCAGAAATAACAAACAATTGATATATCACAACTCCAGGAACAAAACCGCTAGTTACCATATCGGCTAAGGAATCTAATTGAACACCCAAAGCACTTTCAACATTTAGAAGTCGTGCGAAAAATCCATCAAAAAAATCAAAAAAAATACCCAGCATTACTAACACTAAAGCCGCGTGAAAGAAATGAGAGAAGGCTAAAAAAACTGCGACACAACCACAAAACAAATTAAGTAATGTCAAGATATGTGGAATGCTTTTTCTGATCATGGTAAAATTTTAATTACACGAAAATAATAGATTAAACTAAGATTAAGACTTCCTTAAAGTATAATTTTATGATAAAATATAATCTGAGCTCAATTTTTGAGTCAAAAAAATTGAATAAAGAGATTCTCAATTAAAAACTAAAAATTAACTTTCAAAAAAAAATTGTGAAGCAAAACTACATCCTAACTCTTCTTACTGGGATTCTTTTAAGTTTGGGTTGGCCGACTTATGGCTCACCTTTGCTCTTATTCATTGCTTTGGTTCCCCTACTAGACTTTGTTCAGCGAGTTCGATATTCATCTTTAAAGAACAAAAACAGAACTGTTTTTGTCTACTCTTATGTTGCATTTCTTATTTGGAATATTTGGACAACTTGGTGGATTTATAACTCTTCATTTTTTGGGGCTGCTTTTGCAATTCTGTGTAATAGTAGTTTTTATGCAATTTTGATTACGCTATATCATTGGTCATTAAAAAGATTCAAAATACAATTTTTAGCCTCTGTATTTTTGATCACCGCATGGATATCGTTTGAAAAATTTCATTTGTACTGGGACTTTTCTTGGCCGTGGCTTAACCTTGGAAATGCTTTTTCGGAATATATTTACTGGATTCAGTGGTATGAGTATACCGGTGTCTTTGGTGGTTCGCTCTGGGTATTGATAATCAACTTTTTTTTTCATCATCAATATCAAGCATTTAAAGAACATGGTTCCCATAGCTTATTAATGAAAAAAAGCATCCCTGGCCTACTCGGTATTGCTCTACCGGTAGTAAGTTCTTTAATCATATTTATGAATTATGAGGAGCCAAAGTCGTTTACAGACGTTGTTGTTATTCAACCCAACATAGATCCCTATGAACAAAAATATGCGCAAACCAACGAGCATTTTAAAGCCTTATTAATTGATCTTTCTACTGAATACCTTACCACAAATACGAGCTATCTTATAACGCCAGAAACCTACTTTACTGAACAAAGTGGATTTGATATTGAGACATTCGAAAATTCTGAATTCAACAGATCTCTCAAAGAATTCATATCAACCTATAAACAGCTTAATTTAATTGCTGGAACTCAATTCTACAAAATTCATAGAACTAAAAACGAACCTACCCCAACCGCAAATAAAATTAATGAGAATTTTTGGGTTGACTTTTATAATTCAGCAGTTCAAATTGCACCTGAAAAAAAAAGAACCATTTATCACAAATCCAAGCTTGTTGTTGGAATAGAAAATATGCCTTACAAAAGCTTTTTCAAACCCCTACTAGGAGAATTCATGTTGGATTTAGGTGGAACAGTTTCTAGTCGAGCGACACAAAAAAACCGAACTGTTTTTACTCACTCAATCAAAGGTTCGCAAGTAGGACCCATTATATGTTACGAATCGATATACGGTGAATTTGTAACAGAATATGCTCGGAATGGGGCTCAATTTTTTAGTATTTTAACAAACGATGCATGGTGGGGCAATACACAAGGTCATAAGCAACTGCTCAGTTACGCCCGCCTGCGTGCGATCGAAAATAAGCGTGCTATCGCAAGGAGCGCTAATACGGGTGTAAGCGCATTTATCGATGCCCAAGGTCGAATAGGCAATTATTTAGGCTACAACAAGAAAGGTGCTTTAAAAGGCTCGGTAGGGCTTAATAGTGAATTGACATTCTATTCTAAACACGGAGATTATATCGCTCGTTTCTCGAAGTATAGCTTCGTTATATTACTTCTACTTTCTTTAGGAAGTGTATTTCGGAAAAAGTCATGATTCAGCATTATTTTAAGTTTTTATTTTTTAAGCTAAAAGCGACTAATCAGCATGGTGTTCATTCACCTTTTCTGTATGCTTTGGTGTGTTTTTGTTTTTATAATAGGGATTGGAAAAGCAAAGGGTTAAAACCTTGGAACTCCAAAAAGCACAATTTGATTGCAATTGAAATTTCCGAACAGCTGCGTCTTTTTACTAAAATAGCAAGTAACGATTTCCAAATCGATGCACCCAAAATCATACATACAAAAAGCAAAACATTGGTACAATGGATTAAACAACTGAATGTTGAAGATGAACCCCATATAACTTTAATCGACAACCTACATCTGCAACGAGATGCATGGACAAATTATCGAACTTCATCTCAATACATACTTTTAGATCTTTTTTATTACGGGATCGTAATCCACAGGCCGCAACAAACGGCAGAAACATTTTTTCTAAAGATTTTTTAAATTAACTCTTTTAAATCGAGTAATTTTACAAAGATGAATGATAGCATCTTAAAACTTATTGGTCTGATAATCGGTTATCTTATTATTAAAAACTTCCTTTTCAAAAAAAAGAAGGGCAAAAAGTTAAGCTTTCGAAGAAGTTATGGTTTAAGAAAAAAAGAAAAAGATCAATGAAGAAAACAAAGGTATATACAAAAACGGGAGATAATGGCACAACAGGATTGTTTTCTGGACAACGAGTACCCAAGCATCATATCCGCATCAAAGCCTATGGGACTATTGACGAGCTGAATAGTTGGCTTGGACTTATCCGAAGTCAAAAAATCAATCCAGAGCAAGCAGAAGAACTGATCAAGATTCAGCATGATCTCATGTATATTGGATCTGAATTGGCCAATGATGGTTCGGATCCGTCAGCAATTGGAATTGATACAATTAATGAAGATTCAGTATCATTACTAGAAAACTGGATCGATCGCATGACAGAAGAATTACCCCCACTAAAGAATTTTGTGATTCCAGGAGGACATATAAGTGTTTCAAATGCACATTTAGCAAGATGTGTCTGCAGAAGAGCCGAGCGCTTCATTACAGAGCTGAATACATTAATAGAAACCAATCCCATTATTATTTTTTACATCAACCGTCTTTCAGACTATTTGTTCACATTGTCCCGAAAATTCGCTTTTGAATATGAAATTGAAGAAATAAAGTGGACTCCACGACAAAAAAAATAGATTTTGCTTGTCGGTATGGTATAAAAATTTATTTTTGCAAAAATAAATTTTATGTATTGGACATTAGAATTAGCTTCTTACCTCAGTGATGCCCCTTGGCCTGCATCAAAAGACGAATTAATTGACTTTTCAATTCGAACTGGAGCACCATTAGAAGTTGTAGAGAATTTACAATCTATGGAAGATGAAGGAGACGTGTATGAATCAATTGAAGAGATTTGGCCTGATTTCCCTTCAGATGAAGATTATCTCTGGAATGAAGACGAATACTAAATAACTATCCACATAAAGTCTCCTCGGAGGCTTTTTTTTTACTTAAATTTGATTACTTAATTTAGAGTCCCTATGAGTATTTTAAATACAATATTAAAAACCTTCGTCGGCGATAAGTCGAAAAAAGATATCCGTGCAATCCAACATTTAGTGGATCAAATCAATAAACATCAACTTGAATTCGAAGGTATTTCGAATGATGAATTGCGTGAGAAAACAGCTGTTTTCAAAACCAAAATCATTGAAATACGGAAATCTATAGATCAAAAAATTAGTGAATTAAACGCTCAACTCCAGGGTTTAGCAGATATCGATCAACGGGAAGATATTTACAATCAAATTGACGCCTTAGAAGCTGAAGCATTGGTAGTAACTGAAGCTTGTCTGGATGTAATTCTTCCAGAAGCATTTGCGGTTGTCAAAGAAACCGCAAGACGTTTTGTTCACAACACCCAATTAAGCGTAAAAGCATCTCCTCGTGACCGTGAGTTTGCACAGGATAAAGATTATGTAATTCTTGAAGGAGACCACGCAATCTGGTCACATAGCTGGGATGCAGCTGGAAAACCCATTATCTGGGATATGATTCACTATGATGTTCAGTTGATTGGAGGAATTACATTGCACCAAGGGAAAATTGCAGAAATGCAAACTGGAGAAGGGAAAACACTAGTTGCAACCCTTCCTGTTTACCTGAATGCCCTAGCTGGAAAAGGAGTACACCTTGTGACTGTTAACGACTATCTAGCTAAACGAGATAGCGCATGGATGGCACCTTTATTTGAGTTTCATGGAATGACAATTGACTGTATCGATCATTATCCATCAAACAGTGCAGAACGAAGAGCAGCTTACCTTGCCGATATTACTTACGGAACCAATAATGAATTTGGATTTGACTATCTGCGGGATAATATGTCGCATACACCCGAAGATTTGGTTCAACGAAAGCATCATTATGCCATCGTAGATGAAGTAGATTCAGTTTTAGTAGATGATGCCAGAACTCCGCTGATCATTTCTGGTCCAGTACCACAGGGCGATCGACATGAGTTTGATCAATTACGCCCTAAGGTTGCAGATTTATTTACAAAACAAAAAACCTTGCTTTCTTCTGTATTAGTTGAAGCTAAAAAGAAAATAACAGTAGGAGACACAACTGAGGGTGCTATACTTTTACTAAAAGCCTATAGAGGCTTGCCAAAAAACAAAGCATTAATTAAGTTTCTGAGTGAAGAAGGAATTAAACAATTACTTCAGAAAACAGAAAATACCTATATGCAAGACAACAATAGAGAAATGCACATCATCGATGCTGATCTCTATTTTGTTATTGACGAAAAAAATAACCAAGTAGACCTCACTGAAAAAGGAGTCGAATACCTTTCTGAAAGTATTCAAGAGGATAATTTCTTTGTTCTACCGGACATCGGAATGGAGATTGCTAAAATCGAAAAATCAGGATTAAGTTGTGAAGAAGAAGCTGCTCAAAAAGAAGTTCTTTTTAAAGATTTTGGAATTAAAAGTGAACGTATCCACACCATGACACAGCTTTTCAAAGCATACACTCTTTTTGAAAAAGATACAGAGTATGTTGTAATGGAAAATAAAGTTATGATCGTCGATGAACAGACTGGTCGTATTATGGACGGAAGACGATATTCCGACGGTTTACACCAAGCAATTGAAGCAAAAGAAGATGTTAAGATTGAAGCTGCTACTCAAACTTTTGCGACAGTAACGCTTCAAAACTATTTCAGAATGTACCACAAACTGTCTGGAATGACTGGAACAGCGGCAACTGAAGCAGGTGAATTCTGGGAAATATACAAACTCGACGTGGTTGAAATTCCAACCAACAGGCCCATTGCTCGAAAGGATGAAGATGACCTTATTTACAAAACCAAAAGAGAAAAATATAATGCAGTAATTGAAGAGGTAACCAAGCTTTCTAAAGCTGGAAGACCTATTTTAATCGGAACTACATCGGTTGAAATCTCTGAATTACTGAGTAAAATGTTACACCTAAGAAAGGTGAAACACAATGTACTTAATGCCAAGCTACACAAGAAAGAAGCTGATATTGTTGCTGAAGCAGGAAACCCAGGAATTGTTACTATTGCAACCAATATGGCGGGTCGTGGAACAGACATCAAGTTATCCGATGAAGTAAAAGCATCTGGTGGGCTTGCAATTGTAGGTACAGAGCGACACGATTCAAGACGTGTAGATAGACAGTTACGTGGACGTTCAGGAAGGCAAGGAGATCCAGGAAGCTCTCAATTCTTTGTTTCGCTTGAAGACAACCTCATGCGTCTATTTGGATCCGATCGTGTAGCTAAAGTAATGGATAGAATGGGTCTTGAAGAAGGTGAAGTTATTCAGCATTCTATGATGACAAAATCTATTGAGCGTGCCCAAAAGAAAGTTGAAGAAAACAACTTTGGGATTCGTAAACGTCTCTTGGAATACGATGATGTGATGAATGCTCAGCGAGAGGTGATTTACAAACGAAGAAAACATGCCCTTCGTGGAGATCGTTTGAAAGTTGATATCGCCAACATGCTCTTCGAAGTATGCGAAGAAATTGCTATCAACAACAAACAGACCAATGATTTCAAAAACTTTGAATTTGAAATTATCAGTAACTTTTCGATAACTGCTCCCGTCATAGAAGATGAATTTTCTTCAATGACCGAGAGAGAATTAACGGATAAATTATACGAAACTGTTCATCAATACTACCAACAAAAAACAGAAATCAACGCTACACTTACCTTTCCCGTAATCAAGCAAGTGTTCGAAAATCCAAATAATAAGTACGAGAAAATTGTAGTTCCTTTTACCGATGGTACCAAAACATTGAACGTTGTAACGCACTTAGAAACTGCCTACAACACCAACGGTAAAAACCTGATTGAAGATTTTGAACGCAACATTACCTTGGCTTTAATAGATGAAACCTGGAAAAACCATTTGCGTAAAATGGATGAACTTAAGCAGTCTGTTCAGCTTGCAGTACACGAACAAAAAGATCCTTTACTGATCTATAAGTTTGAAGCCTTTGAATTGTTCCGCGGAATGATGGGACGTTTGAATAAAGAAGTTCTTTCCTTTTTACTGAAAGGCTCTATTCCAACAAATAGTAATTCTGGAATTCAGGAAGCCAAAAGACCAAACCGAAAAGATAAGCTAAAAACAAGCAAGGATGATGTTTTAAACACAGAAGAATTAGCTGCTAAAAGTCGTTCTATAGGAGCAGATGCAGGTCAAAGATCCAGACCAACCATTGAAACAGTTGTTCGTGACTTACCCAAAATTGGACGTAATGATCGTGTTACGATTAAGAATATCCAAAAAGGAGAAAGTAAGGAATTGAAATACAAACAAGCTGAGCCACTCATTTCTAGTGGCCAATGGGTGTTGGTAAGAAAGAATTAAATTGTACTTTTAGAGTATAAATTCTTGTTATGGAACAATATGCAGCAGTACTTTTATGGGCTATCCCTGGTTTTCTTGTTTTTATAATCATAGAAATAGTATACGGTCATTTTAAAAACAATCAGACCTATACTTTCATGGACACACTCGCTAGCCTTAGTTCGGGAATGACCAATACTCTTAAAGAGGCTTTAGGTATCGTGTTAGTAGTCATATCGTATCCCTTTATTTTGGACTATGTAGCTGTAATTGAATTAGAAAATTCTCTAAGCTTATATTTCATTGCTTTCATCTGTATTGATTTTGCCAGTTATTGGAATCACCGATTGAATCATAAAATTAATGTTTTTTGGAACATACACGTTATCCATCATAGTAGTCAAGAGTATAATTTATCTTGTGCCTTACGCCAAAGTATTTCAGGCTTGCTTGGTTATGGTGCATTATTCTTAATTCCAGCAGCGATTCTGGGCGTACCTGCATCTGTCATTAGTGTTTTAGTTCCGCTACATTTGTTTGGACAATTTTGGTATCATACCCGCCACATTGGTAAATTAGGATGGCTCGAATATATTTTAGTAACTCCATCACAACATCGTGTACATCACGCAATAAACCCAGTTTATATTGATAAAAATCTATCTGCAATTTTTTGTGTTTGGGATCGAATGTTCGGAACCTTCCAAGAAGAGCTTGATGATGAAGTCCCTGTTTATGGGGTATTAAAACCTGTCCAAACATGGAATCCTATTTGGATTAATTTTCAACATTTCTGGGCTATTTTTTGTGACGCTTGGTATGCCAAACGATGGGTAGACAAACTTAGAATATGGTTTATGCCGACTGGATGGAGACCCAACGATGTAGCAGAACGCTTTCCTCGATCGATAACAGAAGATGTGTATAGCATCGAAAAATATAATCCACAATATACATTTACTCAAAAAGTAATAGGGGTATTTCATTTTGTTGCTATCAACATTATGATACTTTACTTTCTTTCTAATTTTGGGGAACTCAGTGTACAATTTCGATTGATTTTTGGTTTAATAATTTTCGCAAGTATTTTTGGTTTCACCTCGCTAATGGATCTACATTCTTGGGCTATAAAATTCCAAATATTCACAGGTTGTATTGGGTTATTACTTCTTTGGATTCCAAATGCGCAACCCCTCTTTGCTGAACTTTTCAGCTTACAAATAGGGTTAACCTTTTACTTTGCGTTTAGCTTAATATTTACGTATTGGAATATGGCAGCAGTGCCATCTCAACCACAAAGCACATAACCACATGGCGATTGATTGTTTGATCCTTGGTTCTGCATATCCATACCGTGGTGGTATTGCAGACACAAATCACGCATTTGCAACAGAATTAGTTAATCAGAATATCAAAGTAGAAATTTGGACATTTACGGCCTTATATCCTAATTTTTTATTCCCAGGAACATCTCAATTCGATGTTAATGAGCAATCATTTCCTTTTCCTATTCATCGAAAAATACATACATACAATCCCTTCGGGTGGACGGCAATTGCAAATGAGATCAATACATTAAACCCAAAAAGAGTAGTTTTTCGGTATTGGAATCCCCTCTTGGCTTTAGCATGGGGAACTATCGCAAAGAAACTGAAACCAGAGATTAATACAATAGCGCTTATTGATAATTGGAAAGCACACGAGCCCAAACTATGGGACATGAGCTTGAATCATTATTTTTCGAGTAAAATAAATCAAATAACTACCTTATCTGAAGCTGTGTACTCTGAAATAATTGCAGATGTAAACCTTCCTGTTAACAAAGGTTTTCATCCCATAAATCAAGATTTACCCAAAGCAATCCCTAAGATTGAAGCACGGAAAAAGCTAGGGATTTCAAGTGAAATACCCGTGGTTTTGTTTTTCGGCTTGGTTCGACAATACAAAGGCTTGGATCTTTTAATTGATGCATTTGCTCAAGATTCTTTGTCGAACTCTAAAACAAAATTAATCATCGTAGGGGAGTTTTATGATAAAATTGAGCCCTATAGAAAACAAATAAAAGCACTTGATCTTGACTCACGTATTCGTATTGTAAATGAATTTGTTTCTTTTGACGTTGCTCGTGATTATTTCTGTGCTACTGACATTGTCGCTCAACCCTACAAAACAGCAACTCAGAGTGGTGTTACTCCCCTAGCCTATCATTACGAAGCTCCATTAGTAGTAACTGACATAACTGGACTTAGAACGCCTATACAAGCGGATGAAACTGGAAGGGTGTGTGAAAATAACGCAGTAAGTTTGGCACAATCAATCGAGGAACTTTTATCGATTGAGGCACAAGCACTGGCTAAAGCTAATTTAAAGAAAACCAAAAAGAATTACAGTTGGAAGGCATTTGTGCAGCAATGGCTTTCTTTTACAACTGAATAAGTTACACCTCATTATTCATAAAAAAGTAACTTCAGCCAATATATGGTGATTTTTTTTAATTTTAAAATATTAAAATTCACCCCAATAACCTAATCAGTAACTTTAACCTACGCCTATGGAACTCTTCTTTCAAATAATACTCATCATTCATATTATTACTGGATCATTGGGTCCCTTAACTGGGACAATCAATATTCTACAAAAAAAAGAGGTAAACGACATTGGCAAATTGGCAGGCTATTTGTTTTCTTTGTGGTAACTGCTGGAATTTCTTCAATAATACTCACGATTCTTGATACGAACAACTTTTTACTCATTGTTGCAATTTTCTCAATCTACTTGCTTGGTACTGGCGATCAGTATATGCGGCTACGCTTATTAGACAAAGGACAAAAACCTACTTTTACCTATTGATTTCTCAGTTTGGGATTGATAATCAACGGTATTTGTTTTATACTATGGGGATCTTATATGATTTACTGTTCCAATAACTTTGGAATAGTTTTAGTTGTCTTTGGACTGATCTGTTTAAGCAATGTGAGAAATGATTTTAAAAATTATACGGGACGCTATAAAAATAAAAAGTATTGGGTGCTGGTTCATATTGGAAGAATGATGAGCGATTATACAGCCTCATTAACTGATTTTATTTTTGTTAACACTCAAAACTACCCTTTTGAAGTTCCTTAGCTTGTTATTTGGTTAGGCCCAGCTATATTACTAACTCCTTTTTCTATCTATTGGAGTAAACCTTATAAATAATTGATCATGCTGTTGATGAAATAAAATTGCGGAAACTGCCAAAAAGTTTTAAAACAAGACAGTACAGAAGCTATGATTTACTCATATGAATGAACCTATTGCAAAGAATGTGTGTAAATCGTATTGAACAAAATATGTCCGAATTATGCTGGTAGTTTTGAACCGAGACCCACAAGAATTTTTGAATAACGTTAAGCGCACTCTAATTAGTAAAACGAATGACCTAAGACGAATACTTAGCAGAACGAATACGTCAGGTTTTTTCGATCAAAGATGAACTGTCGTCGAAAAAAAGATGGGAGGTCTGTGTTTTATGCTAAATAATAAAATGTGTTGTGGTATTTAATTCAGTAAAAAAAGCTATTAATTTAATAATGGTTCGAATTGGTGAAGAAATGGCACAAGAAGTTTCATCTCGAGATGGATGCTTACCAATTAATTTTACTGGTCGTCCGATTAAAGGGTGTATCTTTGTTGTACTAAGCGGTTACGATCTGGATGAAGATTTAAACTTTTGGATCGATCTTTGTAATGGCTTTAATCAAATGGCAAAAGCCACTCAGAAAGTAAATAATAATTTATGAAAAGAGTTTATGAAAAGTATATTTACCCTCATTAGTTTCCTGATTTTCCAAACTTGTATATCCAGTGACTCTAAGCCAAATGATCACGATGTATCTCTTTGGTCTCCCCCACAAACAACACAAAAAGGGTTAAAAAAAGCCTATTTTGCTAGTGGATGTTTTTGGTGTGTTGAAGCAATTTATGAAAACGTAGCAGGTGTTCACGAAGCATACTCCGGTTATTCTGGAGGAGAAACAAAGAATCCTAATTATAATCAGATTGGAACAGGAAAAACAGGTCATGCTGAAGCTGTAGAAGTTTTATATGACCCGAAAGTTGTTTCTTTTGGAACATTGGTACAAGTTTTCTTTGGCTCACATGATCCAACTACTCCTGACAGACAAGGTCCCGATCGCGGATCCCAATACCGTTCAGTAGCTTTTTACTCCAATGCAAGTGAACGTGAAATTATTCAGAATTACATTGCTTTATTGTTAGAGAAAGAAGTGTTTTCCAATGAAATTGTAACAGAAGTAAAGCCTTTAGATAAATTCTATTATGCGGAAGACTACCATCAAAATTACGAGCGGTTAAACCCAAATAATCCTTATGTTCAACAAGTTTCAATTCCGCGATTGAGAAGGTTTCAAAAATCATATCCTGAATTATTAAAAAAAGAAAAGCACTAATCCTTGAAAGAGATAGTCCTTACGAATCGTGAGCTTAAAGTAGTAATCCTAACCTATGGAGGAATAATTAAGGAGTTATGGTATAAAGGGACTAATGTCGTTCTCGGTAAAAAAAATGCAAACGAATATTTAGATAACCCATGGTATATGGGCGCGTGTATCGGACGCTATGCAGGAAGACTTGCTTCAGAATATACAATTAATCAAGATCGGTACACCCATGAAAAAGAAAATGCTATTCAACTTCATGGAGGAGCACAGGGATGGGACAAGGCTGTTTGGAAAATATACTACTTATTTCACGGTACAGTTCCTCATGTTGTTTTAGAATATGAATGTTTAGAAAAAGACAGTGGCCATCCTGGAGATGTTTCGGTCTCGCTTAAATACAGTTTACATGAGAATACACTCATGATAGAATATAAAGCTAAAACCACAAGACCAACTCCCATCAACATTACTAACCATAGTTATTTTAATTTAAGTGGTGCTCCAAATTTAGGAGATCATGAATTGATGATTCTGTCAGATGAAGTTCTTGAATTGGATAAAAACTTACTGCCAACTGGTGTAATCAATAAGATAAAGAAAACTGACTTTGATCGGAATATATCACGTCCGGTGGGATCATCTCGCTACGATGACTGTTTTGTTCTTCGAGAGAAAGAAGCAATCAATATGCGCTTAAAAGCGAATAGCACAAAAATTCAAATGGATTTAATCACGGATCAGCCCGGCTTGGTTGTTTTTAATCCAAAAGAACTTAACGGAATATGCTTTGAAGCACAAAAGTTTTCCAATGCACCTAACATACCTCACTTTCCAAGCACCATAGTAAGACCAGATAAAATGTATATCCAAAAAACACAGTATATTTTCTCAAGCTTTTAGAGAAGTGCTTGAAAAAAAACGATCAAATACACGAGAGTTAATCCGATAAAAACTTAGAGCCCAAAGGGTACCAAAAAGAGCTCCCGACACAATATCCAAAGGGAAATGAACTCCAATATAAACTCGGCTATATGCTATACAAGTTGCAATAAGAAAAAGTGCGAATTTCAGTTTTGGAAAACGAGCGGAAAAAACAATAGAAAAATATGTGGCTAAAGCAAACGAATTGGAAGCATGACCAGAAAAGTAACTGTATAGACCTCCACAGCCGCTTTTAACAAGTCGCATTAAATCTTGAAGCTCTAAAGTGTGACAGGGGCGTAAGCGTTCAAAACCGTGTTTAAAAACATTGGTAACCTGATCTGTAACCAGGATTAAAGCTCCAACACTTAAAAGTAAAAAAAGAGTTTGTTTCACACCTTTAAAGCGATAAAACCAAAACAACAAACCCAGATATAAAGCAAAGTTAGTAGCCTTATGGGTCATAAGCATCCAGAAAGGATCAAAAAAAGAAGTTCCTAATCCATTAAGGAAAAGAAATAAAGCAATATCCCAATCTAAAAGAAGATCCAACATTACTCTAAAGATTCAATTTCAGTATCGAAGAAAGCCAATGCCTCTTCAATCAATTCTTTAGTAATTTTCTCAAGCTCATCTTGATCTTCTTTCCCGAATTCTTCTAGCCATAAAATCTGATCATTAGAAACGTTTAAAAGAAAACGTGGATACTCAGTATGCAATACAAAAATTTCATCTTGTAAAGTTGAACTGTCTGCAATTAAAAATTTTGGTACTTCCATAGTGCATTATTTAGTTAAAATGAGCTTATTCGTTTGGTATTTAAAACGTAAAAATAGTAAAACTGCTGAACAAGAAAGTCCTGTTAATAAACCAATCCAAATTCCAGTTGCTTCTAAGGGGGTATAGAAGGCTAGATAATACGAAACCGGAAAGCCAATAATCCAATATGAAATAAAGATTAAGGTCGTTGGAATATTGACATCTTGTAATCCTCGCAAAGCACCTAAAACTACTACTTGTAGACCGTCTGTAATTTGAAAAAAGCCTGAGACAACTAATAAAGAAGAAGCAATAGCAATTACTTCTAACGTATCTGGTGAAGTGAGAGCGCCTTTGTTTTCTAGATAAATCCATGGCAAGTCATTACTAAAAATTAAGTAAAAAGCACAAAAGAACACATCAATAATAATAATTAAAATGAAAATTGAAAAAGCAATGCGTTTCAATTCTTTAAAATCTTTCTTACCATACTGGTTACCTACTCGAATCATTGCTGTAGCACTCAGACCCATTGCAACCATAAAGGTCATGGAGGTAAGATTCAATGCTATCTGATTTGCAGCCTGAGAATTAGTTCCTAAAATACCAGACATCCATACGGCAACAACAAAAAAGGCCACTTCAAAAAACATTTGCAGTGCAGAAGGGAATCCAAGTTTTAATATTTTTTGA
>Ga0307998_1000938_pt1 | contig 16025 bp, 17 predicted proteins | sample Davwhametageno37_FD_203147 | JGI IMG/M metagenome (GOLD analysis project Ga0307998, IMG submission 203147) | Marine microbial communities from Davis Island wharf, Antarctic Ocean - #37 | ecosystem: Environmental > Aquatic > Marine > Unclassified | place: Antarctic Ocean: Davis Island wharf... | reverse complement strand
CTGAAAAAACTTATGGCTCCACTTTCGAAAAATGGACATTTTCAGAATGTCCTATTTCTGATAATACAAAAACAAATTTACTTTTTGTAATTTATTTATTATGTGGGATTTATAATTAGTGGGAACTTATTTATTAAGCATAATTGTTAGATATAACAAATTATCTGGAATTGGGGATGGAGATAACTCCTTAATTGGTTTGTCCCGAACACGTCGCCGTATAACAATCGGTTTTGCCGGGGTTGCATTGTCATTTTTGACAGATATATTAGCAATAGGTATATCAAAACTATTGGAACGGCTATCAAAACTGTGTGACCTGCTATCTGCACTATCGTAGCTATTTAGTCTTTTTTTTCCGCTCATATACATATAATAATATATTATTTTTAGATTTATATATTATTATATACTATATAATGTCTGGAAACGGTTTAGTGGCACCTTCGTTCACTGCCGGTAATGTATTACCTGATGTTAAAACGTTATCCACCGGGGGTAATACGTTTAATTATGCTTCAAATATGGTTGGTGGAAAAAAGAAAAGAGTCAAAGCGAAACGCGGGACCAAAACAAAACGTGCGACCAAAGGGAGAAAGGGTTCGAAATCAAAAAAAAATAGAAAGTCAAACAAACGACGTTAATTATTATTATTATTATTATTGTTATAGTGTTCCAATATTTATTAAACATTTTCCTTGATGAGGTTTTTCATTCTCTTCATCAATTTCATTATCGGCATTGGTGTCGCCCTCGGTTATTTGTTTGGGTTCATATATCCGTTTCCATGTAGTGTCAGTGTCCCAATCCAATGACATATTTGTATATTTAGTTGAATCTGTTTGACGAATGCGGTAATTACATTTTTTATAAAACCGTCGGCGCTGCATCCATTGTTTTTGGAAATTATCATGCATATCTACAATATCCACAACTATCGGGTTTTTGTGCTTCACTCTCAATATGCGACCCACCGATTGAATAATATCCGTCTTCGGTGTTACCATAACGAGTGTGGTTAGTGTTTTGATATCCAGCGCCTCTGCTGCCATAGCATATGTCGCCAATACAATTTGTTTAGTCTCGGTTTCCTGTAATTTCACCTGTTTCATACCGCCAACATAAAAACCTACACTGGCAAATTCGCGATAATTAATAGCATCGTGCAAATAAGTAAGTAACGACCGATTATGACACAGTATCATGATTTGATTGTCAGGGTGTTCTTCCAATAAATCTTCTAGTACCCTTATAATAAAATCGCTACGGGGACCGAATGCACATAGCTTCACAATCATGGTACTGTATTTGGTGTTTCCCCTAAAATCGAGTTCGGTTGCATTGAATTCCGGGTCGGGCGACATGTACTGTATTGCTCGTACACATACCGGGTCGCTATCGTCACGAGTTTCTTCATATATTTTGTTACCAATAAACATGTGTAATACGCGTGTCAACTTATCTTTTCGGTCTACTGTTGCGGAAATACCTAACATATAAGGTGTGATGGTTTTAAAGAGCGTTCGTGAAAATTGTTCACTGCCAATGCGATGAACCTCGTCGATAATAGTGAGCCCAAATGATGAAAATGCATCGGGTGCGTAATCTTTATCATAAAGTGATTGAATCATGCCGATAACCACATCTTTGTTTTCAATATCAAACACTTTGCCCTGTATTTTACCGATACGAGCACTGGGTAGGAAATCAGTCATTCGTTCAATCCATTGGTTCATTAGAAATTCCTTGTGAACCAATATCAGGGTTTTGGTAGACAGAATGGAGATGATTTTCAATGCCAAAACCGTTTTTCCACGTCCGCAGCAAACTTCGAGTATACCCCCACCCCCATAATTTTCATTTTCGCTGGACAATGGAGTGGAAACGTGTTTACAGTAAACATCCACAATATGCTCTTGATAATCTCGCAAAGGTAGTACAAATGGCACATCAATATGGTCACCCGTTTGCATTTCGCACTTATTAGGTACACCATATCGCTGGATACCATAAAACCGAGGGACATATATTTTGTTATTATTTTCACGGTATACGGGGAATGCGGTAGATTGGTCATTTGCATTCCCAAAACTCGCACCGGGAACAACCGGTTTTACAAATAGGTCTTTTTTCAAAAAGTCTTCTTCCGCTTTAGGCAGATTTGCTTTGGGAATCGTGTATCCCTTTTTGCCAATGTAAGAAACCGCCCGAATACATTCTTTTGCATCCACAGATAATGTGTGATCGATAGTTGGTTTAGAGTTGAACCTTTTTTTCATAATGGGTATAACAGTCGCGTGTGTATATAGTAATTTAGGACTTTTTTAATTCAATTTTACAATACACAAAATATAATCCTAATGTATATAATATGAACACGCCTGCATTTTTAAAAAATATGACACAACTCGAGTTGACCGTCGCCGCGGTTTTGGTTTTGTATATCGTTTTACCCATTAATGCTCCCATTATGGTATGCGATTTAGTAGACGGACCCATCGGCATGGTAGCTGTATTTACTGCCGCGGTGTATTTATTTTTATACGCCAACCCCATTCTAGCCGTATTATTCGTATTTGCTGGATATGAATTGCTTCGTCGATGCTGTAATGTTACAGGCAAGGCTGTTATCATGAAACATACACCTACTCAGGCAAAGAAGGATAAGAAAATGAAGAAGATGAACCCACCAATGAAGGCGACATTAGAAGAGCAAATGGTTGAGCAAATGGCACCTGTTGGTAAGAGTGAACCGAGTGTGTTCATGTCCTCAGGTTTTAGCCCTGTTGCCGAAAATGTTGGTTCTGCATCCGTGTATAATTAAACCCCTGGTAAAACACATGAAGTTCGGTATGTGAGAATGGATAAGATATTATGTAATATTGCTATTAATTACATAATAATTATGAGAATGATATTCATTATTCGGTACCCCCGTCAGTTGTACTCTTCGTAAACAACCGTATTAGTATTGGAACTACCGCAAAAGACATAAAATATATGGGTTGCCAAAATAAATCCGCAACAGGGTATACTTCATCTGTAATATTTTGTTCTTTTCTAACATAGTTTGCCCAATATCCTATCCCACCCCCAACCGCGATACCCATTATTATTCCAGCGACAGACATAATCCCTCCGGATAATAAGAATGCGATGGACCATTTAATAATCGACCATATTCCCCCACCGGTAGGGTTCTGGTCATCGGGTACAGGGTCAACTTTCCAATCTACTTTTTTATATCGAATTAATGAAACGGATGCCAATATATAAATAAGCGCGGTCATGCCCGGGATTAAGGTAATATAACCATAATCAGTCGCCGTAAACATCCCTCTAGCAAAGGCAACCAATATATAAACCCCAAATAATATAACTATCAGGGTGTCTGCATTCAGTATGTTGGTATTATCATATTCGAGCGGATTTACAACACATTGCTTGTATATAGAGGGTGTAAACAAAAACGCAATCGAAACGATAATAGCGGTGATAAACATAGTCATGGATGCGGTTAACATCTCAATTGTGGAATCTTTACCCGTTTTCAGTTCAAATTGTTGGTTTTCTTCACTCGTTTCAGTAGGTTGACAATCAATATACATCCCTTCCTGTACACTTCCCTTATTCCCAAACGCTTCGGTGCCTAATTTTACCAGGTCGTGTTCATAGGAAGGATATACGTTAAATAGTTCTGTTTTATTCGATAATGTAGAAAACAACTTTGCAGCATCTTTGCTTACCAATATAGGTTTTGTAAAAATAAATACATGGTTGGTATCATCTTCATAATGGAAACAATGTGTTTGATCGGGTATTATCGTAGTTAATTCAACAGTCAAATCGGGTTCAGGTGATTTACCTGTGATCATTTTTACCAATCTATCCAGGGAGTTGTCCATCGTTTTATCGGTACGCTCTTCAATCAAAAAACATGCGAATACTTTTTGTGTCTGTTTATTTGCATTCGTATGTTCAATTACGATTTCACCGATAATATCTTTCGATTTAGATGTCACCCCGATAATATTGTTATGTAATAAGCCATGTAAATATATATTATTCGCAACATATGCGGATGGTCGAATATCAGCATAAATAAAGTTGGGTTCGCGGTTGATATAATTAACTTTATAAAAGGAGTCTTTTGTCGGGATTAGTGTTTTTTCATTGGTTGGCGCAGGTTTTTTGATAGAATTGCGTAATTTATCATTGGAATGTTCTTGTATGTCACGTTTATTCACCGACGCTCCGTTATATGTATATTTTATATTGTCCTGACTAGCTCTAGCGGTTTCATTTATATTGAAAAATGACATATTATTAAACTATATATAGTAAACATATAGTTTATTTCTGCAAAACATAACAACCACATTGATTCTCTAAATACACTGATATCGATCTAAACTGGAATATATTGGAACTGATTGTTTTCGTACATAGTAACCCGAAATGTGTCATTATATCCTTCAACATATACAGTGTCGCCATTGAAAATATCATCACATCCATATTCCCCCGTACAGCTCTTACCATTAACACTGATAGGAAGTTTCGTATTGAGATTACCACTTCCGGAAATGGTATAATATTGCCATTTATCTCGACCAGACATATGTTTGCGACCCATGAGAGGTAAAATCATTTCCCCTTCCATGTTATTAGCCCGTGTTAAAAGACCGACCTGTTGATAATCGTTTGGAACGCCTCTGGTTTGCACATTTACTGGTATTCCTCGTACATCGCCCGAATTTCTGGGATAAACCACTGAGTTTTTAGATGGCGGAGAATACGGATCGTTAAATATATCTTGCTGGCTAGAAATTGGAACCAGTTGAGGTATATTCGATTGTGTATTTACTAAAACAACTTTTTCTTGTGTATGATCGACATGGATAGTATTCGTGCGTGCGTGACTATACCAAATGTATACAACCAATAACAGAATGATAAACAAAACAAATAATGTCATATTTTCAATGCAAATAATCCCAGGTACACATTTTTTACCCATTTTATAATATAACCTGATAAAAAACTAGTTGACATCAGCAGGTTTTCGCACATTAGCTTTGAATATCTCATTGAACTGTTTACGTCCTTTACTGAACATAGCTCTACTTTTACCAAAGTTTTGAGGGATCTTTGTTTTAAATGTAGTACCGACATTGACAGCTTTCTTTTCCACTGCAGAAACCTTCAATCGTTTACATAAGTAACAGTCTTTTCGAACCTGACTTGGCCAATGGATAATTTGAAATCCAATAATAGGATAAAGAAAATCATTTAATTCCTGTAATCCATTGTATGTTCTGGTTACAATATATGAGAAATCCAGACCCAACAATGATTTAAACAACCATAAAATGAGTAAAATAGGAAGATACAGAATATATAAAGTGATATCAACTAAATAATAAAATATACATTCAAAAAAGTTCTCAAAAAACTGGAATCCACAGCCAACATAGGTGTTGATTAATTCACCTATATAAACAGATAGCGTACCCACGCTTTCCGTTCCCATCTTGAAACTTTTCCCAATTGCCTCAAATTCAGTATTGATTCCTTTGAAAATATTACCGAAACCAGCATTAATATTCTCAATGCGAGTCGGTACTGTTGATAAAAAACATATAATTTGTTTAAATGTCTTAATCATATTTTTTATTCCATTGATGATATCACCAATAAACCCCATGATCAATAATATATACTAGTATATCTGCATAAATTATTGTTGCTAAAATACGGGTATCATTAGTTAACCTTATGTGGTTCACGTGGTACAAGTACAGACATTTCTGCTAATTGGTTTTTCGCTCGATTAAAGTCTGCATCACCGGTTGCCATAAATTCTGGTATTTTTGTTGTAATTGTATGTGCAAGATCATCTGCCTTTTTAGAGACTGCTGAATTTTTTAAACGAACACATGTAAAACAGTCTTTTCTAACACTATCTGGGAAATAGAAAATGTGAAATCCAAATAAGGAGTAGGCAAATGCATCCATCATCCCAATTCCATCGCTAATTTGCTGAATTCTATTATCTGCATTAATACCGAATAGATTCAAAACGAATTTGATTGGCAATAAAATGATAATTTTTAAGATGTTACCAATTATTTTTAAAATATAAAAGAATGCACATTTATAGAAGTTACTGATAAACTTTATAATACATTTTGTTCTCGATGCAGCCCATTCACCACTATAACTAAATAACGTTGTAGTTGAATCGAATCCAGCATCTAATGATTTCCCAATTGCAGCATATTTATTACCTATTCCAACAAAAATGTTCTCCACCCCCGATGTTACATTTCGCGCTCGTAATGGTATTGATTCCAAAAAACATATAATGCGTTTGAAATTTTCTATCATAGTCATAATGCCATCAAGTGGTACTCGAAACATGGTTTCAACCGCTTTGGTAATAGCGTTTGAAATCATTTGCGGTATCCTAGAAATTATTCTAAACAGTTTTCTTATCTTACTAAAAATGGACATTGGTGATTATATTATACAGTAAAACGATAGAAAAATATAGAAATTACAATCGAAATGTAATGTCTATAATTTTGTTATAGTGTTAACTTATTGCAACTCTGTGCTATATTTTTCGAATTTTTGAATAAAGCCCTCTGCTTTCTCAAGTAATGGTTCAATCTCTTTCATATTTGTGATAATTTTCTCCTGAAGTGTTTGGAATTCACCAAAATCATTTTTGATTTCACCGGCAAGTTGTTCGCGTTTATCTGAGGCAGATGGTGAAGTTGCTTTACCAGATTCGTCTGCTCCAGCATTAGCGATATCTGCTACACTCATCTTTTTTGGTTCATCTGCATCTGCATTAGCAGCATCATCAGCCTCCGTCTCCGGTTCCGTCTCTGTTGCTGGTTTATCATCAACCTCGGCATCTCCCACCAGTCCTTCACTAAATACATTGACATTCTGGTAATTTAACAAATAAGTAATACCAATCGCGAGCGATAAAATAACAATCATGTTTTTGCTAAAGAATGTTGATAAAAATCCAATGATGAGCATTGTCGCTACCGAATTGAAATCTTTGACATTTGCGTACATTACGACATTAATTAGTGCTATGACGCATAATGCATATAACACAGCGCGGTTGTGTAATAATGTCTTAATGGGTAACCGAGAAAGCATTTTTTTCATGGATAACTTCATAGTTGAACGTATTATATTTTATAAGCCGAAATAAATTTCCTAAACAGGTACATCATCATCGTTATTTGCGTTTTTGTCAACAGAATAATTTGATGGTACATCTCCAGCATAAATCTCTAATACTTCTCTCACAACGGCTTCACGTTGAATATCATCGTTGTCAAATTCGACACTGGTTATACTCGATGAACGTTTTCCTTTGAACTTATCCAGAAAATCGTCTAGTCCGTTTACTTCTCCTGTGCGGTCGTGCTGGTCTAAATCGCCTGTGATGATAAGTCGAGATTTTTCACCCAAACGTGTCAATAACATTTTCATCTGTGATACGGATGAGTTTTGCATTTCGTCTGCAACAATCCAGCAATTTTTAAATGTTCGACCGCGCATATAACCCAATGGAGCTATTTCTATTATTTTTTCCTCGAGTAATGCGGTTACTTCTTTGGGAGTTATAAACTCATACAAAATATCATAAATTGGACGAACCCATGGTGCCATTTTATCCTCGAGTGTTCCAGGTAAATACCCCAAATCTTCATCTACAGATACGGATGGGCGTGTGAATATTAATTTTTCTACATTTCCCAACAGAAAGTTTTTGACGCCGATTTCTGTGGCAAAAAGGGTTTTTCCCGTCCCGGCTGGACCCGTAGCAACAACTATTTTTTTTGAACGTTGACTTAATAAATTATGGTAATCACGTTGCATGCCATTTTTAGGACGAGTAAACCGTTCGTCTAATCTCTGTTTTTCCACAGACGACAAATGGTGCATATTTTCATACTGACGTTTTTGACTAGACACGTGTTTTTCATTATCATCACAATCCTGTTTGTATTCTTTCAATATGTCCTTCTCATGTTGTTTTTTTGGACGTTTCCCTCGTTTTTTAGGATCACCAAGTGGGTCGATCTCATTGGTATTCATATACATCAAAAGATATACTACCTCCTGAAAATAAAATATTACATGTTACGTGTCGAATTTGTATAAATACCATAGGTTATCAATATTGGCTACTGTAGTTTGCACATACACATACATATGTAATGTGATATATGAAATATTCAAAAACACCTAAAACTAGTACTATACGCGATTGATATATATATAATATAATGCTGTAATAATTATGTTATATTTTGCATATATGTTATGTAATATGGTAACGTAATTATAAACATGAATATTGTAATTATTCCAACCCATATAAGCTAGTGTGAATATTAGGTTTATGTTATATAGTTCACGTCATAATTCTAGTAAATATAATTTGTAAAAGAAGATAAAATCTAGGCAGTATATTATTTAGAGAGTACCATGTCTGAAACTGCCCAAACCGAAATTATGTTAAAACCCGACGATAATCGCTTTGTTATGTTCCCAATTCAGCACGACGATATATGGCAAATGTATAAACGCCAGGTGGATTGTTTTTGGAGAGCAGAAGAGGTTGACTTATCGCGCGATATGAACGACTGGAACAAATTAAATGCAGATGAACAACAATTTATAAAAATGGTATTGGCATTTTTCGCGGCAGCGGATGGTTTGGTTATAGAAAACCTGGCGGTTCGATTTATGGGAGATATACAATTATCTGAGGCTCGTGCGTTTTATGGATTCCAAATTGCTATGGAAAATATTCACTCAGAGATGTATAGTCTATTGATAGATACGTACATTCAGGATAGTATTGAAAAAACCAAATTGTTTGAAGCTACACAGAATTTCCCATGTATTCAAAAAAAAGCGGATTGGGCAAAGAAATGGTTGGGGGATAAGCGAAGCGGTTTCGCCGCACGTTTGGTAGCATTTGCCGCGATTGAAGGTATTTTCTTTTCGGCTTCGTTTGCGTCTATTTATTGGATTAAAAAGCGTGGATTAATGCCCGGACTAACCCTATCCAATGAATTTATATCACGAGATGAAGCATTACATACCGAGTTTGCTGTATTATTATATTCAAAATTACAGAAGAAGTTAAATAAGGCACGTATTTATGAGATTATAAAAGAGGCAGTCGAAATCGAAATCGAGTTCATTACCGAAGCAATTCCATGTCGTATGATTGGTATGAATTCCAAATTAATGATACAATATATAGAGTTTGTTGCTGACAGATTGGTGTTGCAGTTGGGGTACGATAAGATTTATAATTCCAAAAATCCATTCGAGTTTATGGAGTTAATTAGTATGGAGTCTAAGGTGAACTTCTTTGAGCGTACAAATTCGGAATATGCTCTCGCCAATAAAACGGTGGATGATGACGTATTTGAGTTTACCGCTGATTTTTAGTTAATGTGGAAAACGTGTGGAAAATTGATTGGGCGGGAGGACTATATGTACAGTAACCATTTTAACAACATATCATTTACTATGAACGGACGCAAGATATCCCCAGAAGCATTGAAATTTATCAGGACAAGGTTACCAATAGAACTTAAAAATTTAATTTATGCATATATAGATATCGAAACCAGGCTAACTATATTATTACAACATAAGTCAACTATCTATAATGATTTGTATAGATTACCAGATTCGACTCTGGTTAAACTATTCGAAACATGTATCGTAGATAAAATAACAGTCAAACTAGGACGTACCAGTCCATATAGTCCAATAGCCTATAAACTGACCAAGCCATTTCAGTTATTGCCAATGAGTATTTATAAAAGTAATACGCGTATCAATAAGATCCCCCATCCTGCGGTAAATGATGTCATTTCAAACTCGACGTTGCAATATATGCCAATGAAGTCACAGTATAGTATTACTGACCCCACCCGGACCGACCATAGACGTGTCCAGTATATGGTTGCTCGCATAAGAGGTGTCATCGAATTATATTCCAGTTTATATACACCGTCGCGCGTTGACATTAGAGCCGGAAGAACAATCTCGCGGTTCGATTATGCTATCAGGAAGCGGTTATTCGCCTTCCTTCATTGTATTCATAAACAGACTGTTCATTTTAAGAAAATAGATGCAGAAAAACAACGAGTTATCTTAATCAATCGAGCTGAACGACATCATAAACGCATGTTCAACCGACGTATATTGAAAGCAGTGATGAAAAAATCGTTGATTATGACAAACAAACGAGAAAGACTTGCAAAAAAAGAGGCAACCTTACAGGCAAAAATAGCAAAAAAAGAAGCAGCAGTACAGGCCAGACTCGACAAGAAGGAGGCAACAGTACAGGCAAAAATAGCAAAAAAAGAAGCAGCAGTACAGGCCAGACTCGACAAGAAGGAGGCAGTGGCACAAGCCAAACTCGACAAAAAATGATTGGTCGTGTATGAACCACGATCGTAGTATGTATATTTGTATTTTTTTGTTATTATCGTCTGAAATTTAGAAGTTATTGTACATTCGCGCTAAGTAGTAATGGTATTTTTTTTATCCTACTATAATATACGATTATTTGTAATAATGCAAAAATTTGTTGACAATTTACCTAAGCCAACAAAAGAACAAACCGATAAAAAGGAGGAACTATGTAATTGTTCGAAACCACAGGATAATTTCACTGTAAAAAAATGTCCTCTTATGGATAATTTCGAGAATATGGAATCATCTATGTTCTCCAAAGAGTTGACTGGATGTGCCATACAAAATACAACAGAAAAAAACGGAAGTATACTATTACAGCGTGATGTGCTACATGCGAATGGTTCATTAATTGCATTAACTGATATTAAAGATGACAAATCTGGAGCAGGAAAATCAAAATTCTTACCTACACTACATGGAATTAAAGAAAATAAGGTCGGGTCTGCAGATGACAATGATGATGTCGATGCCAATAAAATAAACGAATATGTACCCAATGTAATGACATCCATTTATGTAGGTTCTCTTACAGTCGTGGGGTTATTTGTATTATTTCGTGTTATCAAGAAATAAACGTAATATTTGGTATAATTTTACAAAATATTACATATGTATGGGATTAGGTTCTCTTTTTGTTGTCTAGAGTTGGTAACGTTTGTATAGTTGAAGTGCGGTTAGACCTCCAAATATTTGTGCCAAACAGTAAGGAAGCACTTCATTAACGGGTAACTTTCCGGCGGATGCCATTGCAATCGAAACTGCGGGGTTGATATGGCCACCAGAAATCTTACTTGTAATAAGAATAGTGAGCGCGAGGGCAGCACCAATAGCTAATGGGTTGCCGGTAGCAAATATCACATACACGAAAAATGCGGCGCCTAAAAATTCAACTAAATAACTGTACATACTACTATATAGTATTATTGGGAAAATAATAATATCATATATGTCTTCATTTTACGTGTTTATCTGTCATGATCCCCCTATCCAATTTGTCTAGGTTCTCTTTATCCCTAAAATAATGTTCGAATATATAAAAAATAACAGTTAGTCACTTAACAATCGTACGAGATATTACATCTAATGATATAGATAAGATCCCTTATTACCATAAAAGTCCTTGATGTATTGGTTCTCTGTAACACCATTTGTGTGAGAATATTGCACGGGTGGGAAAGTTGGTGTTGGGGCGTTCGTCGTACGCGCATTTTTTTTAGGTGGAGCAACCGATCCGCCCGCACGCGCTCTACGACGGGCATCATTTGTAACATTAACATCTTTATATTCTGTAAAAGAATATAGGTTACCACTTTGGTTTAAAGATCCCTTACCAACAGCAACATTGCGGCGGTTGGACGTGATTTGAGAAGCATCGCGGTTACCTAACCATTTTTTTTGTAATTTAACGTTGACTGGTTCTGAAACGGCCGGGACCGTTTGCAAATATGTTTGCCTAGCCATATTAAATGAATTTTGGTTATCACTCGTACTGTCTTTAAGTGGCATCGGTTTAGCACCAGGGAGCGCAGCATTATTTATATTTTGGATACTTAGCTTCATCTTATACATATTACTATGATTCTATAACATAGTAATATAAATTATATTGTTGACTAAACTAACGACGGACTGACATCATACTAACATAAGAAGCATTGTGTTCATCGCCACCAAACGAATTATCATTGTAATTCTTGTTCATTGCACGCAATTTACGATAACGAACATAATCAGACGAATCTGACACGAATTTGGGGTTACATGAAGCACCCTCCACTCCAGAGGAATCACAATTACTTATGATTGAACCGATGTGACCCTTCCACCCGGGCTTGCTGGCATTGACCTGGTTGGGACCACCACATACATAATTCTTTCGGGCAAGGAAATCACCTAAATTATTAACCGCACGAAATGGGGTAATGACCCTTTTGTTATTTGCAATCGTACCAGATGCATTCAACTGGTTCCATCCGCGGCGAAGAACTTCGCGACCTTGAGTTTGTTCACTACTTTTGTAATTAGTAACAGTTTGTTTGGGAGAGATTCCTTTCATTGCAAACATTGGATTCTATAATATAATATATGACAATATTATTTATCCAGTTATAATATAACCGGTATACATGTCTGACAGTAATCATTCATCTCGGGAGACGAAAAACCCCGAAAGAAAAGAAAATTTGAAGGAAACAACTGATCATTTAGAGTCATTATTAACTAATTCAACTACCATTACATATGACCCAACCTGTATACGAAAAAAAAGCAATCTTAGTAAGGGGGGAAATGAATATAAATTCGATTCATTACAATTCTCTAGGAAAGAACTACTAAATAAAATACCAAATGTTTCCCCAAAGTTAGATGCATTACTTAATCAAATTAAACGTTTAGACAAGAAAGACATGGACGAACATGGAAAACTATTCAAACATTTCATTTTTTCTGATGTTAAATCGGGAACACATGGAGCAAGGTTGATTACATCTGCGATGATTGCAAGTGGATACCATCTCGGGTATTCCGCTGAATTAAAGAATCCAGATGACAAAGCCCAGGATGAACCGGATAGGGGGGATGAAGACGCGCCCGAAAAAAAAGAAAAACGTTACAAAAAAATGGAATTATTCACTGATGAAAAATTACGTACAACAAAGAATAAGAACGTCCTACTATTATCGTCTGTGATGGTATACGACCAACCAACTACAGTAAAAACAAAAAAAGAGATATTATTACGATTTAATCAACGTCCAGAGAACGCACATGGAGAGTTAATACGATTCATTGTTCTGGATAGTGGATACAAAGAAGGTATTGATTTGTTCGATGTCAAATACGTACATATGTTTGAGCCATCTGTGGTTCCATCAGATCAAAAACAGGTTATTGGTAGAGGAACCCGTACATGTGGACAAAAAGGGTTAGAATTTCACCCTACACGTGGGTGGCCATTACATGTATTTGTATACGATTTGGAAGTTCCAAAAAAACTACAGTCAACCTTTCTGGGCGCAAAAACCGCAATAGAGTTGTATATGAAATCTACTAACATCGATATACGTCAACTGCAATTTGCACATGATTTGGAAAAGTCCACTGTATTAGGTTCGGTTGATTATGAATTGAATAAAAACATTCATACATTTTCGATTCCAACTGCTAAAAATGAGGAACGATTACCAGGGGGGAGTGAATATATATATGGTGGTGGTCCAAAACGCCTCCACATTGTCCCACCTACACCAACCAGAACAAATCAATCATTGGTTTTGCCCGATCAAAGTATTCAACCGCGTAAAAAATATGAAGAACTAAAACAATATATTCGCAATTACTACAATGAATACAAATGGGATGCCGTGAAAATGACCAATAATTGTGAAGAGGTTATGCGCGGGGGGTCGGGCAATGTTCTCAAATATACACCTACTCAAAATTTTATTCGAAATTATTTTACACCACTAAACCCCTGTAAGGGTATGTTATTATGGCATTCAGTTGGAACTGGTAAGACATGTAGTGCAATTGCTACGGCTACCACTGGATTTGAGAAACAGGAATATACCATTTTATGGGTTACTCGTACCACACTTAAGAATGATATTTGGAAAAATATGTTTGATCAGGTTTGTAATGAGAGTATTCGCAATAAGTTGGAGAACAGTGATTTCGACATGCCAAATGATCACAATAAACGCATGAGATTGTTGTCAAAGTCGTGGAAAATTCGTCCAATTTCATATAAGCAATTCAGTAACTTAGTATCCAAGCAAAACGCCCTATATGACACACTCGTGCAAATGAATGGCGAGGCAGACCCATTGAGAAAAACGTTGATTATCATCGATGAGGCACATAAGTTATATGGCGGTGATGATTTATCTGGTATAGAACGCCCTGATATGAATGCATTACATACTGCACTTATGAAGTCATATGAAATCTCCGGTAGCAACTCGGTACGATTGTTGCTTATGACGGCAACCCCTATTACAAAAAATCCAATGGAAATTGTCCAATTGATGAATTTGTGTAAACCACTGAGTGAACAGATGCCATCTACATTTGACGAATTTTCTGCGGAATATTTAGATGTACAGGGAGATTTTACCCAGACGGGACGTAATAAGTATTTGGACGATATTGCAGGGTATGTCAGTTATTTAAACCGTGAGAAAGATGCTCGACAATTTGCGCAACCGATTGTGAAACAAATACTGGCACCCATGATACACGACGAAAATATGATAGAAAGGTTTGATAAAAAAGTTGTTCGTGGACAAATACAGGAAGAAACACGTGAATTACAATTACAATTACTCGAGAAAACGGAAGAAATAAAAGGAGAGTTGAGTGATGTAGATAAAAACCGGTTTGGATTTTTGAAAAAGGAAGTCTGTGAAACATTCAGTGATATACCCAAAAAGAAATGTGATAAAGTGATCAATGCGAATGTTAAATTATTAATTGCAGAGTTGAAAGAATTAACTTCTGGAATTCGTAGTGAAATCAAAGAAATGAAAGAAATAATTAAAATCAAAAATACATTAAAAACAGAAGGCACGAAGACAATCAAAGAGAACATTGAGAAATACCAGGATGAATATGGTAATTACAAGGATTCTGTGTTATATAACATCAAAAAAAAATGTGCAGTAAAGCCGGCAGGTAATACCGAATTGAAGGATATGATAAAAGAACACCCGGTTATACAGGAGATTGATGGAGAATTACAGAAGTATACCGACCGGATTGATTTAATGAATAGAAATATTAAAATCAGGGCAGAGGCACATAAACAAAAAACGAAGGAATTACGAGAAATATTAAAAACATCGGCTCGTAATGACATGGAACGAAATGTAGTGCGCAGTACAATTCGAGATAACCAGAAAAACTATACCCAAACATCGAAGGTATTGAAAAAGGAGAAAACCGCAGATGATGCGATATTGAATAAAGAGATGCGTGTGTTGGAAAAAGCACGGACAAAGAAGTTTAAGCAAATTAATAAAACGATGCGTAAAACGCTCAAAGAGAATAAGAAATTGCAAAAAGAGGAATTGCGTGAGGCAAAACGCATTCGCAAAGAATTGCGCAAACATGCGGATCACAAAGAAGAGATTAATAATACACATATTAACAAATTAGTAGATACATATAGAGGGAAAATGGTCAACGACCTACAATCATTAGACAAAGCCGTGTTAGAAAAGGAACGCACAAAGGAAGCAGAAAAGGAACGCAAAGTAGAAGAACGCGAAAATAAACGAATGATACGAGTGCAGGAACGAGAACGTAAAGCAGATGCACGAGAAGAGGTTAGAAAAACGCGAAAACGAGAACAAGAACGTAAGAAAAAAGAAAAAGAGCAATCCCGTAAAACACGTAAAATGAAAGCATAACCAACTATGAAATATACAACACACTTATATGTGTTGTATATGAGAACCCAGTGTAACAAAATAATTCAAAAA
>Ga0307998_1000936_pt1 | contig 16054 bp, 16 predicted proteins | sample Davwhametageno37_FD_203147 | JGI IMG/M metagenome (GOLD analysis project Ga0307998, IMG submission 203147) | Marine microbial communities from Davis Island wharf, Antarctic Ocean - #37 | ecosystem: Environmental > Aquatic > Marine > Unclassified | place: Antarctic Ocean: Davis Island wharf... | reverse complement strand
TATTTCTGGAATAAGGCTGTGTATATTTAGTATTAAACCAACTGACCCTATAAAAACCAAACCAGCTTGACGACCATATCCCTGTCCCCATAATTCTCTTGTTATTAAGCCAAGACTAATAAGGGTAAGCGAAAGCCATAAAATATTTGATAATCTAGCAGCATCATGAAGTGGTAGTAGCGGAGAAAAAAGCTTGCCAAATGCTGCAGCAACATAAGAATACAAAGGCGGGTTTGTTATTAGACTCTCACTTGCAGCCATTGGGAGAATTACTTGATTATTTTGGATGATATCTAAAATAATACTAATGGATGTTGATTCAAGTGGGCGCCAAGGTTCGTGTCCAATTAAGCCGGTGCAAAGAAAAATTAAGGAGAGTACAAAAAATAAATATAATTTTGTTTTTTCTCCAAGGTTTTTCCTTGGCGTTGACATATTGCCTTGCCAATCATGTTCAAGATCAAATTTCATAATAACTCAATCATATACAAAAAAAGCAGCTAAGCTGCTTTTTTTGTAATATTAAAATGGGCAAAGTTACATTCCGTATTTTTTCTTGAATTTTTCAACTCTTCCCGCTGTATCAAGAATTTTTTGTTTACCTGTATAAAAAGGATGACATAAGGAACAAACTTCAATAGCCATATCTTTGCCAATAGTCGATTGTGTTTTGAATTTATTACCACAGCTACAGGCCACATTAACCTCTGGATAATTAGGATGCGTATCTTTTTTCATAATAATTTGTAATCTTTAAAATTTAAGAACTGAATTATCATTGATATTTTCGAAAAAATCAATGATTTGTTTGATTTTTAATTCCTCATGCTATTGAAAAAATCATCATTATTTTTCGTTGATTTGACTTTGTCTAAGAGGAATTCCATTGCTTCTACATCTTCCATTGGGTAAAGTAGTTTTCGTAAAACCCAAATCTTTTGAAGAATTTCTTGAGGTATTAGTAATTCCTCTCTACGTGTACCTGATTTGTTTACATTTATTGCTGGATAGGTTCTTTTTTCAGCCATTTTACGATCCAGATGAATTTCCATGTTACCTGTACCTTTGAATTCTTCATATATTACATCATCCATTCGAGATCCAGTGTCAACTAATGCTGTAGCAATAATTGTTAAAGAACCACCTTCTTCAATATTTCTAGCCGCACCAAAAAAACGTTTTGGTTTCTGGAGGGCATTTGCATCAACACCACCAGTGAGAACTTTTCCAGATGAGGGTATTACTGTGTTGTAAGCTCTTGCAAGTCTTGTAATAGAATCAAGAAGAATGACAACATCTTTTTTATGCTCAATTAGCCTTTTTGCTTTTTCAAGAACCATATCCGCTACTTGAACATGTCTTGTTGCAGGCTCATCAAAAGTTGATGCTACTACCTCTCCTTTGACTGAGCGGGTCATTTCTGTAACCTCTTCAGGCCTTTCATCAATTAATAAAACAATTAAAGAAACATCTGGATGATTTGATGTTATTGCGTGAGCAATATTTTGCAACATAACAGTTTTACCACTTTTAGGGCTAGCAACTATCAATCCACGTTGACCTTTACCAATAGGCGCTATCATATCAATAACTCTACTTGTATTATTTTCTTCTCCTCCAGTATCTCTTTCAAGGGTTAGCGGCTCGGTTGGAAATAAAGGGGTAAGGTTTTCAAATAGAATCTTATTTTTCGTATTTTCTGGGGCGTCATTATTAACTTTATCAACTTTAACTAATGCAAAATAACGCTCACTATCTTTTGGAGTTCTAATCTCACCCTCAATGGTATCGCCAGTATGAAGATTAAATCGTCTAATTTGAGATGGCGATACATAAATATCATCCGTACCAGCTAGATATGATGCTGTAGCTGATCTTAAGAATCCAAAACCATCCTGAAGAACTTCTAAGGTTCCATCACCGAATAACGTGTCACCATTTTTTGCTTTATTTTTTAGAATTGCAAATATGAGATCTTGTTTGCGCATTCTTCCCGTATTTTCAATCTTATCTGCAATTGCTAAATCTACAATTTCGGAAACGGGTAAGTGTTTTAAGTCTGATAAATGCATATTTTTATAAAATACTATCGATAAAGGCTGTGAGTTGAGATTTTGATAGCGCACCAACTTTGGTGGCTTCTACATTTCCATTTTTAAAGATCATTAGAGTAGGTATTCCACGAACATTATATTTTTGAGGAGTTTTTTGGTTGTCATCAATATTGAGTTTAGATATTTTTAATTTTCCTGCATATTCATCGATTAGAGAATCTAAAATAGGCGCAATCATTTTACAGGGACCACACCATTCAGCCCAGTAATCTACTAATACTGGAATGTTTGATTTCAAGACTTCTTCTTCAAAGGTTTCATCAGTTAGATGGGTAATGCTATTGCTCATATTTTATTGGGTGCTTTTTAAAAATTTTAGTATGGGTTTATGGTATTTGGTTTATTGATAATTTGCTTGAAATGAAATGATAATGCAAAAAAAAATTATAATCAATAACTATTTTTAACGTTCTCATCTAATTCAAATAAGGGCACCACTAATTTTACACCTTTTGATGATTTAGCAATTCTTATTGCTTCATCAGCTTCTTTGTCATTAACAATACCAACTAAGTATACGATGTCATTTTCAGTCATAATTTTTACGTGCAGAGGGTGAAGGTCATTATTTATCTCTAGAAACATTCTAGTTTTAACGTTGCTTGTAGTTATAGAGTCTTTAGCTTTTTGTTTTAAGTTGCAAGCTTTACCAACTATTATTTTGTTATGGACTGTTTTTACATTTTTAATTTTTAAAAGTGCTTCAGTTATTTTATTTTTTACTTCTTCAGTAGGGACTTCACCTACAATAACAATTGCCTTGTTAAAGACTGTTATATTGAAATGGCTCACTTCCTTTTCATTTTTTGTAATTAACTCTACTGGACTCCATGCAGCTAAGAATATTTTATTATCAATGAATTGGTTTTCGGTTGATCTTCTATCTGAAATTGATTGAGGAATTGCTAGTAATGAAGAAGGAGCACACCCCACTAATTGTGTGATAAATAAAATAAAAAGTATGAAAAGCTTGTATGATTTCATTAAAGTGATTATATAGCTAAATTAATTTTTTTTAAAAACTAAATTTCAATTTTTTAAATATTTTATTATGAAAACTTGTTTATACCTTATTGCTACACCCATTGGAAATCTTGAAGATATAACTTTGAGAGCTATAGAAACCTTAAGAATGGTTGATTTAATTGCTTGCGAAGACACTAGAACATCCAATAGATTATTAGCTAATTTCGGTATTAAAAAAAAATTAATATCAATACATCAGCATAATGAAAAAGATAAGACAGATTTTTTAATTAATGAACTGGCAAATGGTAAATCAATTGCTTATATTTCTGATGCTGGAACACCTGCTATAAGTGACCCAGGAGCCTTTTTGGTGAACCAAGTACTAAAGCTAGGCTTTAATGTGTCGCCAATACCAGGACCATCTTCCCTTGTCGCTGCTTTTTCTGTATCAGGAATTGAATCCACACAGTTTCAATTTTATGGTTTTCTTCCTAATACCTCTAGTAAGGCAAAGAAATTACTAAAAATAATATACAATCAACCTCTTCCAACAATTATTTTTGAATCTCCACATAGAATTTTAAAAACCTTATCTTTAGTAAGCGATATTTTTGGCCCTAACCATAAAATATTTGTTGCTAGAGAGCTTACTAAAATCTATGAAACAATTTATAAGGATAATGTTTTGTCTATAATAGACAGATTAGTAAGTCATCCAAAAGAGCAAAAGGGAGAATTCGTTGTTATTTTAACTTCACCAGTAAAAGAAGTTGAGCAGAGTGATGTTTTACCAATAAATGAAGCACTAACATTATTGCTTGAAGAGTTACCCTTAAACCAATCTGTAAAACTTATTTCTTCAATATTTAAAAAAAACAAAAAGGAAGTTTATAATCAAGCATTGGAATTAAAAAATGACTGAATTAATTATTACAAAACCTGATGATATGCATCTCCATCTCCGAGAAGGAGATATACTCAAGCATGCTTGTAGGGACACAGAAAGACAATTTGCTAGAGCAATTGTTATGCCAAATTTGAAAATCCCAATTAAAACCGTCAATCAAGCTAAAAAATATTACCAAGATATCAATAAATGCTCTACCCATTCTAATTTTGAACCCTTAATGACTCTTTTTTTTAATGATGCATTGGATGAAGAGGAAATTAAAAAAGTCAGTGATTCAGATTTTATTCATGGAATTAAGCTTTACCCATCAGGAGTAACTACAAATTCAAATGATGGAGTTGATACAATTGATAAATGTTTTAACTTATTTGAGCTAATGCAAAAGCATGGAGTGCCATTATTAATTCATGCCGAGACCAATGATAAAGATATAGATATTTTTGACAGAGAAAAAGTTTTTATTGATAGACATTTAACTCAAATACATAGAGAATTTCCAGACCTTAGAATCGTATTTGAACACATATCTTCCAAAGAAGCAGTAGATTTTGTTATCAGTGCAAATAGTAAATTAGGAGCTACAATTACTCCACAACACATGCTTTTAGATAGGAATGACCTGCTTTCTAATGGCATTAAGCCTCATCATTACTGTTTGCCAATAGTTAAAAGAGCAGAGGACCGTTTGGCCATAGTAGAGGCAGCTGTTTCAGGATCACCAAAATTTTTCTTAGGAACTGATAGCGCACCTCATTTGAGACATCAAAAAGAAAGTAGTTGTGGATGCGCAGGAATTTATTCTGCAGCTTATGCGATGGAGGTATACGCTTCAATTTTTGAATCAGAAAGCGCACTGAGTAAGCTTGAAAATTTTAGCAGTAAGTTTGGAGCAGATTTTTATAAATTACCTTATAGCAAATCAAAGATAAAGCTTATAAAAAAAGAATTTAAAATACCAGCTAAAATTACTATTGGTGATGAAGAGATTATTCCTTTCTTTGCTAATAAAACTTTATCTTGGCAATTATCTGAAATATAACTAAGAGTGGTAAAATACTAACTTAAGTTGACTAGGCAGTCGCTATATAGTTTTCTATATAGAGGAAAGTCCGGGCTCCATAGAGCAGAGTGATGGCTAACAGCCATACGCCGCGAGGTGAGGAATAGGGCCACAGAGACGAGCGTATTTAGTTACGGTGAAACGCGGTAACCTCCACTCGGAGCAAAGCCAAATAGGGTAGCATTGACACGGCTCGTGTTGTTACCGGGTAGGCTGCTTGAGCATACGAGTAATTGTATGCCTAGATGAATGACTGTCCAAGACAGAACCCGGCTTAACGGTCAACTTAAACTAATATCTAACTCACTGATGAATATAGAGAAAGTTAAAAAAGCGCTTGCAAAGCGCTTTTTTTTTGCTTATAGTGGATGCGTAAGGGAAAAAGTGGTTATTTGTGGGAAATTATTAAACGAGACTAAGGGCGTTCAGTAATTTCCCATCTTTTTAGGTGCTAGATATGTTTAAAGGGGCAACACTACTAAATATTGATGGAAAGAATAGGTTAGCAATTCCAACAAAATATCGAGAGGAATTATTGACTGGTTCATTAGTATTGACTGCGCACCCTCATGGATGTCTACTTCTCTATCCAATTGCTGCATGGAGACCAATACAGGAAAAAATAATGCAGCTATCAAGTTTCGATAAAAAATCAAGTGGATTACAAAGATTGTTGGTTGGCTATGCTGAAGATTTATCTTCTGATAATGCTGGAAGATTATTAATCTCTTTTGAATTAAGAGATTATGCATCTATAGATAAGACATTAATGTTTGTAGGCCAGGGAAGTCATTTTGAATTGTGGAGTAAGGATGCATGGGTCAAACAAATTAAACAAATAAAAATTAATGATAAAGGTGAACTACCTCTAGAGCTGGGAGGATTTTCTCTATGACAATTTATTCGCATATTCCTGTCATGTTAAGTGAGGCTATTAAGGCATTATCTGTTAAGCCAGATGGAATATATTTAGATTGCACTTTTGGTAGGGGTGGGCATTCACGAGAAATTTTGAAGTTACTTGGAGAAAAAGGGAGATTAATAGCTTTCGATAGAGATTTAGATGCAATTAATGAGGGAAGTAAAATAATAGACAAAAGATTTGAAATAGAACACTGTGCTTTTTCTGAAATAGATGAAATATTAAAAAAAAAAATATTAAAAAATTGGATGGAATATTAATGGATTTAGGTATTTCATCTCCGCAGGTAGATGAAGCTAAAAGGGGCTTTAGTTTTAGATTTGATGCAATATTGGATATGAGAATGGATCAAACTAAAGGAGTAACTGCTGCAGATATAATCAATACATACGAAGAAAGAGAGTTAATACATGCTTTAAAAACTTATGGTGAGGAAAAATTTGCTAGAAAGATAGTTAAAGCAATCATTGAGTATCGCGAAACAAAAGGGCCAATAATAATGACATTAGAATTGGCTGAATTGATAAAAAAAACGGTCCCGAAGAGAGATTTAAAAAAAGATCCAGCAACAAAAACATTTCAAGCATTGAGGATACTAGTCAATAAAGAAATGGAAGAGCTAGAGAATACTCTCCCAACAGTATTTAATTATTTAAAACCAAAAGCCCGATTAGTAGTTATTAGTTTTCATTCTTTAGAGGATCGAATTGTAAAAAATTATACCAAACATAAAATAAAGACTGATTTTATCCCTAAAAATATTCCCATAAAGGCATCAGAAATAAAATCAGCACCTTATAAGATTGTTCAAAAGATGATTACACCAACCACTGAGGAAATTAAGAAAAACCCAAGATCAAGAAGTGCAAAACTTAGAGTAATTGAAAAAGTAATGGAGGCAATATGAAATTAAACTTAATTTTATTTGTTATTTTAATTATTTGTGCTTTAACAACGGTAAATTTTAAACACTTAACTAGAATCAGTTTTGCAGAATTAGATGAAGAAAGTAAAAGAAATTTAGACTTAAAAGATCAGCAAACAATGCTAAGAATAGAAGAATCATCTGAATCAAGAATTGAAATGGTTGAGAAAATAGCGAAGGACAAATTAAATATGCACATCCCAAGTAAAAAAGAAAAGAAAGTGATAATTAGATGATTAAAATTAAATCTAGAAAAGAATATTTTGAGTTATCAATAGCTAGAAGACGAATAGTTTTAATATTTATGCTTGGAATGTTTTTAGTTTTATTTGCACAGGCTGTTAAATTATCTACTTTTGAAAAAGATAAGTTACAGAAAGAATCAAGACAAAGGCAACATAGAGGAGAGTTTTTATTTCCGTATAGGGGTAAAATTTTAGATCGTAATGGATCACTTTTAGCAGAAAGTACACCGGTTTACTCAATTATGGCCAATGCAGCTTTAGTAAATTTCAAAGATACAGACCCTATTGTTCAAGCCAGCCTTAATAAGAAAAAGAAGCAGTTAGCTAATTTACTTAAAATAAGTAGGTCAAATTTAGATAAAAAACTTAAAAATAAAAAAAGAAGACATTTTGCTCTTAAGAAAAATATTGAACCCGATGCTAAAATGAAAATTTTAGCACTTAAAATAAAGGGTATTAGTTCAAATAAAATATATAAAAGATATTATCCTGAAAATGGTCCGGTCGCACATGTAGTAGGCTTCACTGGAAGTGATGGTGTTGGGCAGGAAGGAATAGAGAAGCAAATGAATAAAAATCTTGCTGGTGAAAAGGGAAAAAGAATAAATCTTATAGATGGAAAAAAGAGAGTAGTTGGAGAATTTCAATCTATTAAATTGCCAAAAGATGGTAAGGATATAAGGCTAACAATTGATTTAAGATTACAAAATGAAGCCTACAATGCACTTCAAAAAGCAGTAGAGAAATATGAAGCTCTATCAGGATCTGCAATATTATTGGATGCAAAGACAGGCGAAGTACTTGCTATGACCAATTACCCTTCTTACAATCCGAATGGCTACAATAAAGTAGGAGATTTTATAAAAAACCGGGCGGTTACTGATATATTTGAGCCAGGTTCAACAATGAAACCGATAAGTTTGGCTGCAGCTTTAGAGGGAAATACTGTAAATATAAATACCTTAATTGATACGGGAAAGGGTGCTTATAGATATGAGGGAAAATTTATACGTGATACACATCCGCATGGCGTAATTGCAGTAAAAGAGGTAATTAAAGTTTCTTCAAATATAGGCTCGGCGAAGATTAGCGAGAAGATTAGCTCAAGAAATTTAGCAAAAATGTATAAAAAATTTGGTTATGGAATAAAAACAGGTATTAATTTTCCTGGAGAAGTAAGGGGAAAAGTAAGAAGTTATACAAAATGGAAAAAAATAGATCATTCCCGTGCAAGTTTTGGATATGGAATGAATTCAACTCTTATTCAGACCGCTCAAGCTTATACAGTTTTTGCTAACGATGGAGAGCTAAAACCAATATCCATAATTAAAAATGATGACCCAAAGATAAGCAAAAGAGTTTTGTCACCTAAAACAACAAAAGCTATATTAACTATCCTAGAATCTGTTACTGATGATGAAGGGACAGGGTCTAAAGCTAGGGTATATGGTTATAGGGTAGCTGGAAAGACGGGCACAACAAAAAAAATAGATGAAATAAATGGAGGATACTCTAAAGATAAATATATTGGGACCTTTGTAGGGTTAGGGCCGGTATCAAACCCAAGATTTGTCATGGCGATTATGATTGATGAGCCTTTAAAGAAAAAAGGATATTATGGTGGCACACTAGCGGGCCCCGTTTTTAGTAGGGTTATGTCAAAAGCATTTGAATGGTACGGCATCGATGCTGATGGATTAGAATTAGAAGGCATACAAAATACAAAAGAGGCCTATGCGAATAAAACAAAATTATGAGCAATTCATTAAAAAAGCTATTAACCGAGTTTAAATATTTAGAGCAAAATAGTATAAATATTAAAAAAGGCTCGATATTTTTAGCTTATCCAGGCGAAAGTAATGATGGAAGGTATTATATTGATGAAGCCATAAAAAAAGGGGCTGGAGCAATAATATATGATCCTTTAGATTTTGAATGGAATGCCCGATGGAATTTACCAAGTTTAGCTGTAAAAAAATTAAAAGATAACATTTCAAATATTGCAAGTGAATTTTATAAACACCCATCAAAAAAAATGAATTTGATAGGGGTAACAGGGACAAATGGTAAAACTTCAAGTGTGTATTGGATAACCCAATGCCTTGAAAATCTTGAAAGAAAAGCCACAATGATAAGTACTATTGGCTATGGTTTTATCAAGAAATTAGAGCCAACTGAAAACACAACTCCGGATGCAATTAAAATCCAAAGCATAATAAATGATTTTGGTATTAATAAGGTTCAAGATACATGTATTGAAGTATCGTCTCATGGGATTAAGCAAGGAAGAGTGTCAGGAGTTGATTTTAATGTAAGATTATTTACTAACCTTTCTAGAGATCATCTTGATTATCATGATTCTATTGAAAGCTATTCAAATACAAAAAAAGATTTTTTGTTAGATGCTGAGAAAGGGAATTTAGTAATAAATATAGATGATTCACTAGGTAAAAAAATATTTAAAGAGTCAAAATTAGATGAATCTCAAAAAATAACTTTTGGCATAGATAACAAATGTACACTTCAAGCTCAAAATCTTGTTACACAAAATAAAAGAACAAAATTTGATTTAATATATAAAGATCAAACTATAGAGGTAATAGCTTCAGTCGTTGGAAAATATAATATTTACAACATTTTAGGCGTTATTGGAGTTTTAATTTCACTAGGCCATCCAATAGAAAATATTCAACCTGCATTAAAAAAATTATTTTCAGTTCCTGGAAGAGCAGAGGAAATAGAGACAGGTTTAGTTAATTGCCCAAAAATTATTGTAGATTACGCCCATACCCCTGATGCTCTTAAGAATGTCTTAGAGTCGTTGAAGTCATCAAAATACAAAAATTTAAATATTGTTTTTGGGTGTGGGGGAAATAGAGATAAAGGGAAACGAAAAGAAATGGCAATTATTGTTAATCAATATGCAGACTTTGTCGTTGTGACCTCTGACAATCCAAGAAATGAAGAGCCAATTAAAATAATTCATGATATTTGTGAGAATTTAAAGATTCCAAATATAGCAATAGAAGATAGAGAAGAGGCAATTAAAGAGGTTTTAAAAAAAGCTAGTAGTGAAGATTTAATTCTTATTGCTGGAAAGGGGCATGAGACATATCAAGAAATAAAAGGGGCTAGAAAAGACTTTTCAGATAAATTATTAGCAAAAAAATATGCAACCAGATTTTTTGGAGCAAAAAATTAATATTACATTAAAAAAAATTATAGAAATTACAAAAGGTTCTTTTATTGGGCCAGTAGAGTCTTTAAAGAGTAAGATTTCAACCATCACGATAGACTCAAGAAGTGAAAAGAAATGCGATTTATATATTGCAATAATGGGGAAAAATCATGACGGTAATCAATTTACAAAAGAAGCATTGAGTAATGACATTAAATTTGCAATTATTTCTAATCCCATCTTTCAATCAGAAAATACTATTTTAGTAAAAAATGGGAGAACAGCTTTAGCAAATATTGCTTCATTTCTTAGAAAAAAAATAAAGCCAAAAATAATTGCAATTACAGGAAGTAATGGAAAAACATCAACGAAAGAGATACTTGTTTCAATTATGAACAATTATTTAGGTGAAGATAAATTATTACATACAGTGGGTAATTTTAATAATAATATTGGTCTTCCCCTTACACTTTTAAACCTCAAGAGTACCCATACGCATGCTGTACTAGAGTTAGGTATGAACCATGCCGGTGAAATTGCGGAACTAACTGAGATTGCGAAACCACATATTGCTTTAATTACAAATATTGGCGAAGCACACATTGAGAATTTTAAATCTAAAGATGATATTGCAGCAGCAAAGAAAGAACTTCTAAATAATTCAAATCAACTTGAAGCTTCAATCCTACCTAGAGATGATGATTATTACCAATTTTTGTCTAAAGACAAAAAAGACTCAAAGCAAATTACTTTTGGGTTCACAAAAGAATCAACTATAAACTGTAGGATATTAGATGAGAAAACAATAACAATTTTTACTCCAAAAGAAAGTTGTAAAGTCAAAATAAATTTACTAGGTAGACACAACATAAGCAATATTCTTGCTGCTTGCGCATGCAGTTATGTTTTAGATATACCTATAAATATAATGAAAAAAGGTATAGAAGAAGTTAAACCATTTCCTGGCAGGCTTGAGATTATAGATAGTGATAACGGCTCAACTGTAATTAATGACAGCTATAATGCAAATCCTAGCTCGATGAAAGAAGCTATAGATGTTTTGTCGTCAATGGAAGGAACAAAAATATTAGTTATTGGAGATATGGCTGAACTCGGAAATAATACAAATAAATACCATAAAGAATTGGGAGATTATATTAAAAAATCTCAAATAAATTTTACTTTTGCTGTAGGAAGACATACAAAATTAACTATGCAACAATTAGATAAAAATGAATTTTGGTTTGACTCGAAAGACGCCCTTCTAAGCAAACTTTTAAATATAATCGATTCTAAATCAATTATATTAGTTAAAGGCTCTCGATTTATGAAAATGGAAGAATTTATTAGTAAAATTATTTTATAGGAAATGAATAATGCTATTGGAATTATTTAGGTGGTTATCAACAGATATTCAAGGGTTTAACGTTTTCAATTACATCTCCCTTAGAGCTGTATTAGCAGTGATTACTTCTTTATTGATATCATTTTGTTTTGGTGGTTGGTTTATTAGAAAATTGGGAGAATACAGTCTAGGCCAATATATTAGAAATGATGGCCCAGAAGGTCATCTTATCAAATCTGGAACCCCAACAATGGGAGGAGGCTTAATATTAATTTCAATTATTATATCAACATTACTATGGGCTGATCTTAGTAATAAATATGTTTGGCTTTTACTTATTGTGACTAGTTCTTTTGGGTTAATAGGTTTGATTGATGATATTAATAAGATTCAGAAGAAAAAAGGTGATGGGATTACAGCAATTCAGAAAATTATATTTCAATCAATTATTGGTGTTGGCGTTGCTTGCTATTTATTTTTTACAGCTGGAACGCCACAAGAAACAGAGCTATTAATTCCATTTTTTAAGGATTTAAGTTTACCATTAGGTGGGCTAGCATTCATTATTCTTAGTTATTTAGTAATAGTTGGAAGTAGTAATGCAGTTAATTTAACTGATGGGCTAGATGGTTTAGCCATTATGCCAGCCGTAATGGTAATAAGTGCATTGGGAGTTTTTGCATACGTTGAAGGGAATACAATTTTTGCAAATTACCTAAGCATTCCATACATACAAGGAGCGGGTGAGCTGACTATATTTTGTGCAGCACTTGCTGGTGCAGGACTTGGCTTTCTTTGGTTTAATGCGTATCCAGCAGAAGTATTTATGGGGGATTTAGGTTCTTTATCAATCGGAGCTGCAATGGGAACACTTGCAGTGATTGTAAGACAAGAAATTATTTTAATGATAATGGCTGGAATTTTTGTGGTGGAAACATTTTCAGTAGTAATTCAAGTGAGTTACTTTAGATATACAAAGAAAATATTTGGAAAAGGAAGGCGAATTTTCTTAATGGCTCCACTTCACCACCACTATGAAAAAAAGGGTTGGAAAGAGACTCAAGTTGTTGTGAGATTTTGGATTATTACTATGATGCTTGTACTTATTGGGCTAGCTAGTTTAAAAATTCGTTAATGAATAAAAATATCAATCATGTATTAATTTTGGGTTGTGGAAAAACTGGTTTATCTATCGCGAGGTATTTAAACAGCAATATAAAGATATCCTTTTATGATGAAAACAAAATAGCATTAGATAATGTTAGAAATTTGTTCGGTACTAAAAAAAATTTTTATTTCTATGGAGATCTAAAAGAAGAATTTTTTGATAATGTAGATTTTGTTGCAATTAGTCCTGGAGTAGACCCTAGACATCCCTTAATAAAAAAAATAATAAAAAAAGGTATTACCTTTCACAATGATATTTCATTATTTTTTGAAAAAAATGATTTATTGGGAATAAAAGTAATTGGTGTGACTGGTACAAATGGTAAAACTACTGTTTGTTCAATGATAGAGCAAATTGCTTTAGAATCAGGATTAAAAGCAAAGGCAGTGGGAAATATAGGGCTTCCAATATTGGATATAAATGAAGTAGAAAATTTAGATGTTTTAATTGTTGAATTATCAAGCTTTCAGCTTGAAATACTAAATAAAGCTAAAATTGATGTAGGCATTATTCTAAACATCTCAGATGATCATATGGACAGATATGAATCATTCACAGAGTATTTTCAAACAAAAGCAAAATTATTTTCCATATCAAAAATTAATATTATTAATCGTGATGATAAAAAATTAGATGACTTAAGGCATCAAGCAAATATATCTTTTGGAATTTCAGAATCTCACAATAAAGAAGATTATATTTTGAAGAGTAACCATTCCGGATCTTTTGTAGAAAAAGGAAATAATGTAACTATCGAATTAAACGAATTAAAGCTAATAGGGGAGCATAATAAATTAAATATTATGGCTGCAATTGCATGTATGCAATCTATTTTTCCTAAATTTAATCAGTTTAAAATTAATAATTTAAAAGGCGTTAAGCATCGACTAGAGTGGCTAAAAAATATCAAAGGTATAGATTTTTATAATGATTCAAAAGCAACTAATGTCAATGCAACAATTACAGCTTTAAAAAGTTTTGATAAAAAAAATATCTTTTTAATTGCTGGGGGGGATAGTAAGAATCAAATTTTGAAACCCCTAGATAAATATTTAAAGCAGAAAGTATCAGGTCTTTATTTAATTGGCCAGGATGCACATATATTTGAAGAAAACTTTAATTCAATAAATTCACTCAAGATTACAAATCATAAGTTAATGAAAGATGCGGTTCTATCTGCATATAGGGATGCGGTAGATGGAGATATTGTTTTGCTATCACCTGCATGTGCAAGCTATGACATGTATCAAAATTATAAAGAGCGCGGTAACGAATATAAATCTATTGTGAAAGAATTATAAATCATGAAACTTTTTTCTTCCCAAAAGAGTTACAACCTTCCAATTTATGATTACAGCTTAATATGGGCTGCACTTTTACTCATAGGTATAGGCTTAGTTATGGTCTATTCAGCATCAAGTGATGTAGCAGCAGCGCATCAAAAATACCAATACCAGCATTATTATTTTTTAGTTAGACAGTCCGCATATCTGCTAATAGCTTTTATATGTGGATATATTACCTTCTTAATTCCAGTTTATTTTTGGCAGAGGTGGGCCCCTTATCTTTTCCTTATAGGCGTAATTCTTTTGATTTTAGTTCTACTTATTGGCTTAGAAAGAAATGGTAGTCAAAGATGGCTTTCATTGGGAGTTTTAAATTTACAACCAACAGAGCTAGTTAAGCTTTTTACAGTTATGTATGCATCTGATTATGTTTTAAGAAAATCAAAGCAAATGAGAACTGTTATCAAAGGATTTTTACCTATGCTGGGAGTGATGATTTTTACGGGAACATTGGTTATCCTAGAGCCAGATCTTGGTGCTCTCATTGTGATTACTGCAATCGCAATTGGCATACTTTTTTTAGGAAGTTTAACTTTAAGAGTTATCTTAAGTTTGGTTATATTGGCTCCATTCGGAGTTTGGATGGCAATAATGTTATCCCCATATAGAATGAAAAGAATTCTAGCATTTAGAGATGCATGGTCGCCAGAACATAAATTCGATGGAGGCTATCAAATTACACAAGCACAGATGGCTTTCGGTAATGGTGAATTTTTTGGAGTAGGGGTGGGCAATAGTTCTGCAAAGCTTGAATTTTTACCTGAGGCGCATACAGATTTTCTAATGGCAATTATCGGGGAAGAATTCGGATTATTTGGAGTTACTATTGTTATAGGCTTATTTGCATTTTTAGTCATAAGAATGTTTGGCATTGCGAAGGAGTCAATTAAAAATAATAAACATTTTGCAGCTTTAATGGCTCAGGGAATAGCCATATGGTTTTCCATTCAATGTACTATTAACATAGCAGTAAATTTAGGATTATTTCCCACTAAAGGTTTAACGTTGCCATTACTATCGTTCGGAGGGAGTAGTATTTTAGTGAGCATTATTGCAATCGCCATTGTGCTTAGAATTGATCATGAAAATAGAAGAAATTTACGAGGCCAACATTATAATAAATAAATTCAAGATCATGGTCGTAGCTGCTGGAACGGGTGGACATATATACCCTGGACTTGCAATTTCAGAGTATTTTTTTGAACAGTCAATTCCTGTGTCATGGGCTGGGACGCCAAAAGGTATGGAAAATAGTTTAGTAGATAAATATAAGATTCCTTTTTATTCAATAAGTATTTCTGGTATTAGGGGCAAGGGTTTATTGCCATGGATTAAACTTCCATTTATGCTTTTCAGATCAATACTTCAGTCTATAACTGCATTAAGAGTTGATAAACCAGATTTTGTAATAATAATGGGTGGCTATATAGGTATACCAATGGCAATTGCATCTAAAATACTCGGAATACATTTAATTATTCATGAGCAGAATGCGATACCAGGATTAGCAAATAAAGTAATTTCAAAGTTTGCTAGTCAGATATTTTGTGGGTTTGAAAATAGCTTAAAAGGAAAAGTAATAGGAAATCCAATAAGACAATCAATATCTAACATTAAAAATCCTCAACAAAGATTTAAGAATAAAACAGGACCTCTGAACATTCTGATTTTAGGTGGCAGTTTAGGAGCAAGTGCTTTTAATAGATTATTACCACCAATCTTAAATAAATTTACAAAGGAGCAAATCTCAGTTATTCATCAATCAGGTGAAAAGCATTATGAGGAATTAGTTAGAACATATTTGAATTTAGCGAGTGGTGTTTTAAAAGGGCCACCCTGGCTCTTAGGTAAAGAAAAATTTATATACGATAT
>Ga0307998_1000932_pt1 | contig 16078 bp, 17 predicted proteins | sample Davwhametageno37_FD_203147 | JGI IMG/M metagenome (GOLD analysis project Ga0307998, IMG submission 203147) | Marine microbial communities from Davis Island wharf, Antarctic Ocean - #37 | ecosystem: Environmental > Aquatic > Marine > Unclassified | place: Antarctic Ocean: Davis Island wharf... | reverse complement strand
TAAAGGATGTTTAATTCTTCTAATATCTTCTGGTTTTAAGTCAAACCCTTCAACGTCGATCATTAAACAGGTCATATATATTCTCTTTTATTTAAAATTAACTTTCTTTTATATCCCAATATTTATGTAGGTAATCACCAATAAAATTTATGCAGTAAACTAAAGACATAATACTAGCGCCCACCAAGATAGAGTAATGAGGGGACACTAATAAGTAACTTACACTGTCTCTCATCATAGCACCCCATGAAGCATCAGGAGCTGGAATTCCCAATCCTAAAAATGATAGGCTTGCTTCCGCGATAATAAGACCAGCAATTGCATAGGTTCCCTCCACAATTAGAGGGGTTCTGAGTGCGGGTAGGATGTGTCTGATAATTTTCCAAGAATGTGAACACCCCATTGATTCAGCTGCATTAATAAAATCATAATTTTTAATCAATAGTGTTTGTCCTCTAGCCAACCTAGCATATCCAACCCACCCTCCAACTGAAAGTGCAATTATTAAATTTAACTTTCCTGCAGGCAGCATTGCTGCAAAAGCAATAGCAAGTAATATTCCTGGGAATGACATAAATAAATTAATAATAAAACTAATGATGGCATCAAATTTTCCACCAAAATAACCTGCAAGTGTTCCTAACGTAATACCAATAACTGAAGTAAAAATAGTAACGAAAAATATTATCTCAATAGAGTTATGAAAGCCCTCCACAAGTCTAAAAAATATTGGTCTTCCATAGTCATCTCTTCCAAACCAATTATCTATATTGGGTGGAGATAAAATTAATGTGGGGTCAATATAATTAGGATCAACATCTGTTAAATAATTAAATAAGAAAGAAAAAATCCAAAAAATAACAATTAATTTAGCTAATAAATTCATATCACTTTAACTTCACTCTTGGGTCAACTAGGCCATAAATGAGCTCAGTTAATAAATTAATTCCTATATAAGATATTGCTATTATAAGAATACATGCTTGAGTTATTGGGTAATCTCTAGTCTGTATTGATTCAACCAATAATCTGCCAAGACCATCCCAACTAAAAAGAGTTTCAGTGATAACTGCTCCAGATAAAAGTGAGCCAAATTGGAGGCCAATAATAGTTACAATTGGTATTAAAACTAATCGTAATACATGGTTAATAATAATTGGCCATTTATCTAGCCCTTTTGCTTTAGCAGTTCTTACTACATCAGAATCGATAAATTCGATCATACAATTTCTTGTCATTTTAATAATAATCGCCAGTAAGCCTAATGCTAAGGTTAACGCCGGAAGGATAATTGAGGAGGATGAGCCCATCCCATTAACAGGAAGCCAACCTAACCATATTGAAAATAATATAATTAATAAGGGACCTAAAAAGAAATGTGGTGCAGAAATAAATACTAAACTTACATTAATAATAATTTTATCAATGAATGTATCTCTATACATTGCCGCAGAAATTCCAGCGCTAATACCAAAAAAAATAGCTATTGAAAGAGCGGTAATAGCTAGTGTATAAGTATTCTTAATTGCTTCTAGCAATCTATCAATTACAGGCGTTTGATTAATAATTGAATATCCAAAATCTCCATTTATAATTTGAACAAAAGACCTCCACAACTGAATATAAATTGGCTGATCTAATCCTAACTGACTTCTTAATTTATTTTGATCTGCCAATGAAGATGATTCACCAAGCATAACTTGAATTGGGTCGCCAGGAATTAAGTGAAGTAACAAAGATGTTAATATAAAAATTCCTAATAGCTGAAACGCAATAAAAAGAATTTTTGAAAAAATATTATTCTGCATTAATAAACACGTCTACGCCAACCTCTACATATTTATACAAGGAGAGGACGTCATGATTTGACATTCTTATACAGCCATGAGAAGCCGGAGCACCTAGTAGCTCTTCTTCATTAGTTCCATGAATATAAATAAACCGCTGCATAGAATCAAACTTCCCTAAACGATTAAAGCCAATCTCTTTTCCAGAAAGCCAAAGAATTCGGGTGAGGATCCAGTCGTCCTTTGGGGCCTTGTCGTTAAGGCTCTTACTCCAAATATCACCGGTGACCCTCCTTCCTTCGTAAACTGAATATATCGGGTTATTGTCGCCAATTTTCGCCCTGATGACATGATGACCCAAGGGAGTTTTGTAGCTGCCTTTTAACTGACCAATACCGGCTTTTGCAGATGAAATTTTATAAGTAAATTTAACCTTATTATTAAAGAGTAACAATAAATTTTGGGATTTTATAGAAATAATAATCTTATATTCCATTATATTTTCTTAGCAGACATAAGCCCATCCCAGCTTCCATTAGGGTAAATTATAAAATCTTTAATGTTTTCTCTATAAGCGGAGAAATTTCCTTCATACCACAAAGGTATAGAGCCAATTTTTTTTGATACTTCTAAAATAACAGGGCTCCAATCATTATTTATTTTAGCGTTATTAATATAAATATCCATAGATAAATCAGAATATTTTCCTCTATTTAATCCCCTTGGCGGAGTGAAGCTAGAAGAAAAAATTTTCTCATAAATCTCAGGACTTCTTATACCAACCCACGTTAATCCATATAATTGAAAATTACCTGACTGAATGTCTTGAAAGTAGGTTCCCCAATCAAGAGTTTTTATATTTAGGTCTATTCCAACCTTAGCTAATTGTGCCTGAATAATAGTTGCAATTTTCAATCTAAAAGGATCAGTTGAAGTTTTGTATGTTAAATTTATTGTCTGGTCTGGCAAGATTTTACTTAAAATCTCTCTTGCTTTTTTTGGGTTATATTCTGTGCCCTGAATATCCTGACTAGCCCAATGCTCTGGCGGAAGTATTTGTTCTGCTATACGAGTTTTAGTATTAAAAAAATATTTAGCAATTGAAGCGCGGTCAATAGACATAGCCAATGCTTTTCTAAAATTATGATTCCCTAAAAGGGGGTCCATAAAATTAAATCCAATGTAAGAAACATTTACACCTTTTGTTAACTCATGGGTTATATCGCTTTGTTGAGTTAAATAATTTATTAACTCTAATGGTAGGTCATTTTGAATAATATCTATTTCAGCATTAACAAGTTTAAGAACTCTAACTGTTGGGTCCTTAATTTCAACTAATTCAAATAACTGATTATCTAAAATTCTTCTTATTTTGATATTAGGCTTATTAGCGATAAATTCAAAAGGGCCGGAACCAATTGGCTGAGTCGCAAAGCTATGTCCGCTTTCAATATGTGATTTTGGTAGAATTGAAAATGATAATTTTGATAGAAAATTATGGTCTGATTTTTTTAATAAAATTTCAAACATATTAGATGAGATTTTATTTATAGCGCTAATCGATTTAAGTTCATTTGAGTACGGTGATGCAGATGAGTGCATTAAATGTCTAATTGTAGAAATTATGTCATTAGTTCCTAGTGGTATTCCATTGTGAAATTTTGGGGGGTTCTCGGTCATCGTAAAATTAAATTTTTTACTAGATATTATTTTTATCTTTACGAGATTTGACCCAATTGTAAAATCATCATTAAAATAAATCAGGGGAGTATAAATAAGATTACTTAATCTTTCTGATGCAGCATCTGATGAGAATCTTGGGTCTAGAGTTTGAGGTTTCTGCGCAATACCAAAATAAATAGTCTGATCATTTTGACTGTTTTTACAGGCTACAATCAGTGGAAAAGTAAAAAAAATAATTAATAGGGAAGCAAAATTAATTTTACTCATTAAGTTCAAAAAGCGAAATTGATTCAACATGTGAGGTGTGTGGAAACATATTTAAAATTCCTGATTTTGAAAGCTTGTAGCCCTTTTCGTTAGTTAATATATTGGCGTCTCTTCCAAGAGTTGCAGCATTACATGAAATATAAACTATCTTTTTTGGTTGTATATCTGAATTAATTAAATGAATTAAATTAAGCGCTCCATCTCTTGGAGGGTCAATTAACCATTTATCTGCTTTACCTAATAGCTTTATATCTTCAAGCTCAGCATTAAACAAATCAACCTTCATGAAATTAACATTCTCACTCAAATTATTTGAAGTTGCATTCTTAAGTCCTGACTCAACTAAGGCATCATCACCCTCAACTCCAATAACCGAAGAGCCGAATGTGGCGATTGGTAATGTAAAATTACCAAGCCCAGAGAAGAAATCAATAATAAGCTCATTTTTTTTTGGTTGTAATAATGCCATTGCCATCCTTATAAGAACAAGGTTAACAAATGGATTAATTTGAGTGAAGCTTGTTGGTTGAAAAAAGAAATTTAGTCCAAATTCAATATTTGAATAAATTATTTCAGCATCCATTGTTTTTACAAGTGGCTTTATAGTTTCATAGCCTTTAGTCTGTGTCCAAAATTCAATTCCGTGAGCCTCTTGAAACAATTCAAGGCTTTTTTTATCGCCATCAGATAGTTCTTCTAATATCCTAACTACCATAATGTGTCTTTTTTGGTTTGATGCATATTCAATTTGTGGAATTTTATCTTTTATTGACAGGGTATTAAATAACAATTGAAGCGGTTCTAGTAGTATTGATATTTTCGTGGGTACAACGGCGCACATTTTCATATCTGTTAGAAAATGTGACTTTTTTTCATTAAAGCCAATAAGTACTTTATTTTTCTTTTTTACAAATTTCACACGAAATCTAGCTTTATGTCTATATGAATGCAGTGGGCCTGATATTGGAGACAGGATAGTTTCTGGCCTTACTTTTCCAACGTGTTGGAGTGTTTCTTCAAATGCTCTTTGTTTATATGCTAGCTGAGTGGACGCTTCAAAATGCTGCATTGAGCAACCGCCACAGGTTCCATAAACAACACATATTGGCTTTACTCTTTGGGTCGACTCCTTAATAATTTCTTCGGAGCGTGCAAAAAGTATATTTTTCTTTTTTTTTAATACTTTGAAACGGACTGTTTCATTTATTAATGCATTATCGACAAATATAATTTTTTCATTTAGGTGGCCAATACCCCTACCCTCATTATCTATCGATGTTATTTCGATTATGTTAGATAACTCAGCTTCCATTAACTGCTTCCAGCTATGCTGGAAATATTCCAGTAGATAGATACCGATCGCCTCGATCGCAGGCGATAGAAACAATAACTGCATCTGGATTTTTCTTTGCAATTTCTAAAGCAATAAATAATGCACCACCAGTGGAACCTCCTGAAAATATCCCTTCATTTTTAGCAAGTGATCGAGCAGTTTCTTCTGCATCAAATTGACTTACATTCAGAATCTCATCAATATTTTTATTATTAAATATCTTAGGCAGATATTCCTCTGGCCACTTTCTTATGCCAGGAATTTGAGCGCCTTCCTCCGGTTGCACTCCAATAATTCTTATTTTTGGATTCATTTCTTTTAAGTATTGAGATGTTCCAACAATAGTTCCTGTTGTCCCCATACTTGAAATAAAGTGTGTTACCTTCTTTTCTGTATCCCTCCAAATCTCTGGACCAGTGCCTTCATAGTGTGAAAGTGGGTTGTCAGTATTTGAGAATTGATCTAAAACAAGACCCTTACCCTGAGCAGCAAGATTTGTTGCAGTATCCCTAGCAAGCTCCATACTCCCCTCAGAGGGAGTGAGAATAAGTTCAGCACCGAATGCTTTCATAGTCTGACGTCTCTCAATAGACTGATTTTTAGGCATAACAAGAATTATTTTATAACCCTTCATTGCGGCCACCATAGCTAAAGCAATCCCTGTATTTCCAGATGTTGCCTCAATTAATGTATCGCCTGGTTTTATTTCACCCCTTAATTCCGCATGCTGAATCATAGAATATGCAGGTCTATCCTTAACGGATCCGGCAGGGTTGTTACCTTCTAATTTAAGATAGATACTACCCATTTCATTAGTACTCAGCCTTTGTATTTTTGCTAAAGGAGTATTTCCAATTGTTGACTCAAGTGTGTTCAATTTTGTTTAATCTTCAAAAAAGTAATAATTGCTATTGTTAAAAAAATTAAATACCCCATTAGGGCTAACTGAGGAAAAGTAATCCCAATGAAGCTCCAGTCAATGCTTGAACAGTCCCCCGTGCCTTTAAACAATAAATTCATTGCTTGGGTTAAGGGGAAATTCTCAAACATGTAGTCTAAGTCTATTCCACACTCTGCAGGCACGGTAATCCAATTTTCCTGAATCATTATATGTCTGCCTGAGAAAATTATCCCGGCTGTACTGGCTGAAGCAAGTATTAATAAGTGTGAAATACGAGTTAGAAAGCTATGTTTTAAAAAAAGAAAAAAAAGAAAAATAAAACCAATTGCAATAAAAATAATTCTTTGAGTAATGCACAGAGGGCAAGGCTCCAATTTATAAATTAATTGAATTAATAAGGCTAAACCTATCACAAAGAAAGATAGAATTGCACCAAATAAGTTTACTTTAGAAAATGATGTGAGATTTTTCATAGTTGTACATATTTTTTCATATTAAAAGACTTATAATTAAATTACTATTAAATAATTAAATAATACTTCTATGATAAATGAAGAAGAGAGTGATAGCCAAAAAATATTTTCTGTTACTGAACTTAATAGAATGGTTAAGAATGTCCTTCAGCATAATTTTCAAATTATCTGGATTAAAGGAGAAATTTCAAACTTTATCTCCGCAACCTCTGGGCATTGGTATTTCTCCTTAAAGGATAGCGAAGCCCAAGTAAGATGCGCGATGTTTAGAGGCAGTAATAATAAGATTGATTGGATTCCTAAGAATGGTGACCTTATTGAAGCAAGAGCCCAGGTTGGGATTTATGAAGCGAGGGGGGAGTACCAACTAAATATAGAATATATCCAGCGAGCCGGGATGGGAGGGCTATTTGAAAAATTTAATCAATTAAAAATTAAACTTGAAGCTCTGGGCTTATTTGATGAAACTTCAAAAAAACCAATAGCTGCGTATCCTTCATCAATTGGGGTCATTACATCACCAGATGGTGCAGTGTTGAAAGATGTTATTTCAACCCTCAGAAGAAGGAATAAATCAGTTTCTATTATTGTCTATCCGACATTAGTTCAAGGAGAAGCTGCGCCAGAGGGAATAATAAAAGCTCTAAATATTGCAAATACTAGAAACGAAGTAGACACAATTATTCTCTGTAGAGGAGGTGGTTCAATTGAGGACTTATGGGCTTTTAATTCTGAAGCTTTAGCTTTTGAAATTTTTAATTCTCCGATTCCTATTATTTCCGCCATTGGTCATCAAACAGACTTTACTATTTCGGATTTTGTTTCTGATATTAGGGCTGCAACTCCAACGGCTGCTGCAGAATTAATTAGCGAAAGCCTCGATCAGGCAGTTACTCAAATAGAAACCTATAAAAAAACAATGGCTAAAATTATCAAGGAGAAGTTACAGTCCTTATTCCAAAAAATTGATACATACGAGAAAAGGCTTGTATCTCCATCTCAAAAATTATTGATGCGATTAGAGGTAACCAGCAACCTTAAAAAAAGATTAAAATTTAATTTTGAAAAAAAATTAGATGGATATAAAAATATAATTAGTGGGTTACAACAAAGCCTATTGCATCTAAACCCAAATTCTATTCTTTCTAGAGGTTACTCAATAATCTTTGATAAAAATAAAAATATTATTAATAGCAGCTCAAAGGTAACTTCAGATGATAAAATTAGCATTCAATTTCACCGTGGTAATGCGAAAGCAAAAATTACAGACTCCTTTAATGAAAATATAGAATGAAAATATCACGTAAAAATAATTCTGGGTTATTTGTCCTATCAGTTGCTGCCTTAGGTATAGTATTTGGTGATATTGGCACGAGCCCCCTCTACGCAATCAAAATGATTTTTAGTATCGGTAATAATATTTTGGCTCTAAACAATGAAAATGTTCTTGGGATTCTATCCCTAATATTTTGGTCTTTAGCGTTAATAGTATCAATAAAATATATTACCTTCATTATGCGAGCTAATAATAATGGTGAGGGCGGTATTATGGCGCTTTTATCGCTAGCAAATAGAAATGCTAAAACACGAAGAAAAAAATTAATCATAATGACTATTGGAATGTTGGGCGCCTGCATGTTTTATGCTGATGGCATGATAACTCCGGCGATTTCAGTGCTCTCGGCCATTGAAGGTATAGAGTTAGTCACCCCAGCCTTTCACACCTTTATTGTTCCCATAACCCTTATGATTATATTTGGATTATTTTGGGCTCAAAGTAAAGGCACTAGTGCAGTTGGGTTTATGTTTGGCCCAGTAATGCTTATTTGGTTTATGACTCTAGCAGTTTTAGGTCTATACAATATTATTCAGGCACCATTTGTCTTAAATGCGCTAAATCCATACTATGCTTTTTATTTTTTCGATACCCAATTTAATGTTGCATTCATTACTCTAGGTGCCGTTGTCTTGTGTGTTACTGGGGCAGAATCACTCTATGCTGATATGGGGCATTTTGGTAGAAACCCAATTAAAATTACTTGGTTTAGCTTTGTATTTCCTGCTTTAGTATTAAATTACTTTGGACAAGGTGCTCTCCTTATAAATTCTCCAGAGAGTATTTCAAACCCGTTTTATCTTATGGCTCCCGATTGGTTTACTCTGCCACTAGTTATTATGGCTACATTTGCAACTATTATTGCTTCTCAAGCTTGTATTACAGGAGCATTTTCAGTATCTCGCCAAGCTTTACAGCTTGGTTTTATTCCAAGGATGAGAATTGACCATACCTCCGAAAATCAAGAAGGGCAAATTTATTTACCTCGAGTTAACTGGCTTCTAATGGCTGGAGTTATGGCTGTTGTTCTTATTTTCCAAAACTCTAGCGCTTTAGCTGGTGCATATGGTGTGGCAATCACTATGAATATGGTAATCGCAACAATCCTTGCAGGCTTTGTATTTATTGATGTTTGGAAATGGGGATGGGTAAAAGCCTCCTTATTTATTACAATATTCTTAACAATTGACCTTATTTTCTTTTCAGCAAACATTATTAAGGTTGTTGATGGAGGTTGGTTCCCGCTTCTAATAGGCTCAATACTAATATTACTTATGACTACATGGAAAAAAGGTCGCACTCTTTTATACCTGAAACTAAAAGATGAATCTATGGAAATTTCCCCTTTCCTACGTTCAATAAAGGGAAGTTTAAAAAATCGTGTGGATGGGACGTCAGTTTTTTTAACACCAAATCCTAAAGGCGTTCCTCATGCATTACTCCATAACTTAAAACATAATAAAGTAATACATAAAACAGTTGTATTACTAACAGTGCGCTTTTTAGACTCACCCCACGTGAGTTCAAAAGATATGGTGACAGTTAATAAATTACCTCATAATTTTTATCAAGTTATTATTAATTATGGGTTTAAAGATGGTACAAACATTCCTAACGACCTTAAGAAATGTAAAAAATTTGGTTTAGATTTTGATCCAATGGACACCTCATACTTTATTGGCAAAGAAAGTTTAATTGCTCAGCCAGCCTCAAACATGAATTATTTAAGAAAAAAAATATTTGTGACATTATTTAGAAGCTCAGAAAATATTTCCAATCAATTTCATTTGCCAGTCAATCGAGTTGTAGAACTCGGAAGTCAGGTTGTAATATAAAATGAGTTACTTATGAAAATACTACTTATATTATTATTTATAATTGGTGGTTGTGCTACCTCAACGTTAAAAACTGAATCTGAAGTATCGAGAATGCAATTTTTTTTACTTCCAGAATTTCTAGCTATGAATATGGCTGAAGATGGATACCGAGAAGAAATTAAAAATGCTGAAAAAAATAATAAGCTTAATAATGATAAAAAAGAACTAGATAAAGTAAAAAGAATAGCTTACAAATTAATTGATAATGTTTCTATCTTCCGAGAAGATGCAACTGATTGGAAATGGGAGATTAATATACTAGACAGTGAAGAGGTCAATGCTTACTGCATGCCAGGAGGAAAAATTATGGTACTCACTGGAATTTTAAAAAAAACAGATGCAACAGAAGATGAAATTGCAGCAATATTAGGACATGAAATTTCTCATGCCTTACGAGAGCATGGGCGCGAAAGAATGTCTACCGCATTAGTTCAACAAGTGGGTGTTCTTGGTTTTGCTGCATACATAGCAAACCGTGGAAGAACTGTTGGTCAATCAACTTCAAAAGTTGCTATCCAGGCAGTTGCTTTAGGTACAACATTATTTTTCGCCCTTCCTAATGGAAGAGAACAAGAAAGAGAAGCTGATAAAATGGGTATTGAGCTGTCCGCTCGGGCGGGTTTTAATCCAATGGCAGCCGTCAGTCTTTGGAGAAAGATGGGAGAGATTTCAAATTCAAAGACTCCAGAATTCTTAAGTACTCATCCGTCTAACAAAAATAGAATTATTGATCTTACAGCTCATGCTAAGAAATTAAATAAGCTGTACTTAGACAACAAAGATAACTAGTAAACAGGACCTAAACAGATCTAAATTAATGTAAAATTACCACCTTTCAAACTAACCGAAAAATAAAATACATATGACATCATTGCAAATAATAATTGAAGAGGCTTTTGAAAATCGCGCAGAAATATCTCCTAATAATGCAGAAAAGAAAGTCAAAGATGCTATTGAAGAAGTGCTCGATGGATTAAACAATGGGAAATTAAGAGTAGCGTCAAGAATTGATGATTCTCAAAAGTGGGAAACTCATCAGTGGTTAAAAAAAGCTGTGCTGCTTTCATTTAGAGTCCAAGATAATTTTGTTATGCCAAGTGGCTATACGAATTTTTTTGACAAAGTTGAGTCAAAATTTAATAATTTTTCTGAAGAAGATTTTAGAAGTGGTGGTTACCGAGTGGTTCCAAATGCAATTGCAAGAAAAGGAAGCTTTATAGGAAAAAATGTTGTTCTTATGCCGTCCTATGTAAACATAGGTGCCTATGTTGGGGAGGGGACAATGGTTGATACATGGGCAACTGTTGGGTCCTGTGCCCAGATAGGTAAAAATGTTCACCTATCTGGCGGAGTTGGAATTGGCGGCGTTCTCGAACCAATTCAAGCAGGTCCTACAATAATTGGAGACAACTGCTTTATAGGTGCTAGATCAGAGGTAGTTGAAGGAGTTGTTGTTGAAGATAATGTAGTCATTTCAATGGGTGTTTACATTGGACAATCAACCAAAATATTTGATAGAGAAACGGGTGAGGTAACTTTTGGAAGAGTACCTAAAGGATCTGTCGTTGTCTCTGGTAACCTCCCTTCGAAAGATGGATCATACAGTTTATATTGTGCAGTTATCGTAAAAAAAGTTGATGAAAAAACTCTAAGTAAAGTTGGGATTAATGAACTACTAAGAGGAATATAACTTGCTCCAAGTGTATGGAATTAAAAATTGTAATACAGTCAAAAAATCTCTTGATTGGTTATCTGATCATAATTGCGAGTATGAGTTTTTTGATGTCAAAAAAGGTGTGCTAAATAAAAATCTTATAAGCGATTGGATTGATAGCATGAAAAGTAATTACACATGGGAAAACCTGGTTAATAAATCTGGTATTACCTGGAAACAATTAAATGATGAAATTAAAAATACGGTAGTAACCTCAGATGATGCTATCACCATTATATTAAGCAAGCCATCCATAATGAAACGACCTGTAATTACTAAAAAAGGAAAATTGATCGCTATAGGGTTTGATGTCAATTTATACGAAGAAAAAATAAAATGAGTAAAACATTTAATATTGCCAAAAAATTAATTTCAAAAAAATCTATTACTCCTGATGATGCTGGTTGCCAAGAATTACTTATAGGGCACTTAACTGAACTAGGTTTTTCTATAGAAAATATGGACCACGGTGGCGTCAAAAATTTCTATGCAAAACGTGGAAAGGATTCACCATTAATAGTTTTTGCGGGCCACACGGACGTAGTTCCTACTGGACCAGAAAGTAAATGGCAAAGCCCTCCATTCACACCAACAGTAACCGATAATAAGTTGTTCGGGCGTGGCGCAGCTGATATGAAATCATCCCTGGCTGCCTTCATAGTTAGTATAGAAGAATTTGTAACTGACAACCCAAACCATCCGGGATCAATTGCACTTTTGATAACATCTGATGAAGAAGGTGTTGCAATTAATGGTACTGTAAAAGTTGTTGAGACACTAAAAAGTAGAAATGAAAAAATTGATTATTGTATTGTTGGTGAGCCAACTAGCAACTTGAAATTTGGGGATACCGTTAAGAATGGACGAAGAGGCTCATTATCTGCTAAGTTAATTGTTAAAGGGATTCAGGGACACATTGCCTACCCTGAGCTTATTAAAAATCCAATTCATGATGTAGCACCTTTAATTGATGATTTAGTTAATACGGTTTGGGATGAAGGGAATGAATATTTTCCTAAAACATCATGGCAAATTTCTAACATCAACGGAGGTACAGGTGCTACAAATGTTGTTCCTGGTGAAGTTGAAGTACTTTTTAATTTTAGGTATTCAACAGAAAATTCTGCGGAGTCTTTAAGAAATAGAGTAGAGGCCGCTTTAGATAAATATAAATTAAACTATGAAATTCAATGGGAACATTCGGGAAAACCTTACTTAACTGAGAAGGGCCTTCTTGTTAATAAGCTTTCAGAAGCTATCTACGACGTCCTGAATAAAAAGCCTGAGATTTCTACTACAGGTGGGACTTCAGATGGAAGATTTATCTCGACTATATGCGACCAAGTAGTAGAGTTTGGCCCCATTAATGCATCCATTCATAAAGTTAATGAACACGTTGATATTGATGACATAGATCGCCTTAAAGATATATATAAACTAACATTAGGGAAAATTTTACTAGGTTAGGAATAAAAGGTTACCTCTGAAATTTTTTCTCTCTTCGTACCTTATGATGGTCTGTTTGCGGCCTTATAAAATTATTTGATTCTATTTCACACGACTTTAATAAGCTTATTACCTCGCCCTGCTTTAATTCAAGAAACATTCCTCTTTTTAAGTGTGAAGGCAAAATCGTATCTCCAAACCTGACCCTTATTAATCTGCTAACTGTTATTCCAAATGATTCGAACATACGCCTAACCTCTCTATTTCTTCCTTCTTTTAATGTTACACGGTACCATCGGTTTGCTCTTTCTCCACCCTCAAAGTAAATTTTATCAAATTTTGCTAAGCCATCTTCTAATTCAACCCCCTTCCTAAGATCATTCATTTGCTCTTCACTTAATTCACCTAGGATTCTTACAGAATATTCTCTTTCCATTTCATATCTTGGGTGCATCAATCTGTTTGCGAGCTCTCCATATGAAGTGAAAATAAGTAGTCCGGACGTATTAAAGTCTAATCGACCAATAGAGATCCATTTCGATCTTTTTATTCTAGGTAGCTTTTCAAAAACTGTTGCTCTCCCCTCTGGGTCGTTTTCAGTAACCAACTCTCCCTCAGGCTTATGATAAATTAAAACACGAGGGAGTATATTTTCTTCTTTAAGGCGTACAATTTTTCCATTAAATGTAATTTTATCGGAATTAAGAACTGGCTGCCCCAATATGGCAATCTCATTATTAACCTTAACTTTTTGCTCTGAAATTGCTTTCTCAATCTCTCTTCTTGATCCATAACCTGATTGTGCTAATACTTTATGTATTCGAGTACCTATATTACTCTCTCGAGATGACGCTAAAGAAGGTTTATTTTTTTGGAATGTACTCATTTAACTTTCCTGTGTTGAGTCAATATTGTCTTGAAGTGGCAAATCAATACTATTTTCATTAGTAAACTGATTGATATCTGGTAATTCAGTTATTGATAGCAATCCAAAATCATCTAAAAAGTATTTAGTTGTTGCATATAATGAAGGCCTTCCTGGAACTTCTTTTTGCCCAATAATCTCAACCCACTCCCTCTCAATGACTTGCCTTAAGGCATTAGGGTTTAATGATACACCTCTAATTTTCTCGATATCTCCTCGAGTAACTGGCTGACGATAGGCAATAATTGCTAAAACTTCCATTACCATTCTTGAGTACTTTATTAGTCGATCAGGATTCAGTCTCATTAAAGCTTCAGAAAATGATGGTAGGGCTTCGAATCGATAACCTGATGATGTTTGCATTAAATTCATTGTTTTGTCCTGCCAATCAGACTTAACCTCATCAAGCAGCATTCGAATTGTAGATCTTTCAATTTTCTCTATAAATAATTTCTGAAAATCATCGACAGAGAGAGGCCTATGACTGGTTAATAATGCAATCTCTAACAATTCTTTTATTTTCGTCGTTGATTCAATCACGAATTTTCTCTTTGCAAATATATAGGAGAACATGGCTCCTGTTGATTTATTTTGATGAGTCTCTCCTTCGTCAATTCTAGAATAGCTAAAAAACATACCACAAGCTTGGGAATTGGATCGTTTTCTGCGTTAAAAAAACTGGAGAACTCTACCAGATCTTTTTCTACTAGGGTTTTTAAAATTATTGTCATATGCTCCCTAACGGATAATTCTGAGCGGGAGATTTTATGATTATCAAACTGTTTCGCTCTTTTAATTACATTTTTCCAAGCATTAAATAGTTCATCAACAGAAACATCAGGGTATTTTATTTCTTTCACTTTCTCAAAATAAGCATTGGCCACCATTCTATCTTTTCCAAGTTGTGGGATATTATCTAACTCTTGTGCAGCAGACTTCATTAATTCATATTCAACTAACTTTCTTACAAGCTCTGCTCTTGGATCTAACTCTTCACGCTCATCTGACTCGGGAGCTGGTAATAACATTCTTGATTTTATTTCAATTAACATTGCTGACATTAGTAAATAATCTGCCGCTAATTCGAGCTTCACACCCTTCATCTTTTCTACGTAAACCATATATTGTGAAGTTAGATTAGCCATCGGGATATCAAGAATATCGATATTGTTTTTTCGGATAAGATATAATAATAAATCTAAGGGGCCCTCAAACGAATCTAAATAAACCTCCAAAGCATCGGGCGGAATGTAAAGGTCTTGCGGAAGAAAACCAATGTGCTCCCCATATACTTTTGGTAATAACTGATCTGTATCTGGCTGATCGTTCACTAAAAATTAACCCCCATTACCTCTCTCACATCCCTCATTGTATCTCGTGCTATTTTTCTTGCTCTCTCGCAGCCATGCGATGCAACACTTCTAATTAAATCTGGACTATGTTTGTAGTGCTGTAATTTATCTTTGTAGACCTTAGATTCTCTATTAAATGAAATAGTATTAAAATCATTATTTATCAATTTAAATTCTGGCTCTATAAGTATCATTTTACCTCCACCCTCTAAATAACCGAGTAGCCTCTCTTTATCACCGAGACTTAAACCCTGTTGGTCTTCAATAAGTGATTGAGCAGATTCTAGAACTTGTTCATCATTTTTTGCCAAATATGAAGCTCGTAATTCTTCATATAAGTGACTCTTCTTTGTTCCAAGTTTCTTTATTGCTAGTTTAGCTTTATCTTGATAGCCAATATCTTTACCATATAAATTATTAAACTCTTTGACAATATTTGAGGTTAATTTAACAAATGGAATTTGATTCTTAGGCCCTAATATTTGAGTAGCCCTATAAAGTAAAACATCTGTGCTTTGCATTAAATCTTGGCCTAAATCACCTAAAGTTAAAGTCTTTCTTTCTCCATCCTCTAAATTATTAATTTTACTAAACCAATTTATTGGAGTAATCATTGATAATAATGTAAAAATTTCTGTATGTTCTGGAATTTTAGATTGAATAAATATGGTTGCTTGGGCAGGGTCTAAGCCACATGCTAACCAATCAATAATCATTTTTTCAGTAGTTTTTTCAATTAATTCTGGCTCAGCGTTTCTAGCAACCAAAGAATGTAAATCAGCAACAAAAAATAAACATTCACTTTCATGTTGGATACTTATCCAATTAGAAAGCATTAAATCATATTCACTATTAAATAGATTTAAAGTTGGTTTGATGCCAGAAACTATTCTTTCTATTGTCATTTTTAAAGGCCGTCCTTTTTAACCAAATATAGCAAAAATAATACGCATAAAGAAATATTTTACTGGATATATTATATTA
>Ga0307998_1000929_pt1 | contig 16118 bp, 13 predicted proteins | sample Davwhametageno37_FD_203147 | JGI IMG/M metagenome (GOLD analysis project Ga0307998, IMG submission 203147) | Marine microbial communities from Davis Island wharf, Antarctic Ocean - #37 | ecosystem: Environmental > Aquatic > Marine > Unclassified | place: Antarctic Ocean: Davis Island wharf... | reverse complement strand
CGGCACTCAAACATCTGAAGCCGAAGGCCACGCTCAAATGGACTGTGCATTAGCAAATGGCATAAATTTCGTTGATACAGCAGAAATGTACCCAGTAAACCCCATTGCAAAAGAAACGATCGGAAGATCAGAAGAAATACTAGGTACTTGGAATGCTAAAAATCGATCGCGTCGTGGTGACTATGTTTTAGCAACCAAACATTCTGGAGAAGGCCTTAAACATGTGCGAAACGGGGCGGCGATATCCTCAAGCACTATTCCAGAGACGATAGAAGGTAATTTACGTAGACTGCAAACTGACTATATTGACCTTTACCAGTTTCATTGGCCCAATCGTGGCTCATATATGTTCCGCAAAAACTGGAATTACAATCCCACTTCCCAGAATAAGGCAGACACACTCGCCAATATGGAAGATTGTCTTGAAGCTCTGCAAAAACAGGTTGATAAGGGCAATATAAGGCATTTTGGCCTGTCTAATGAGAGTGCTTGGGGGACAAGCCAGTGGTTGCGTTTGTCAGAAGATCGGGGTTGGCCACGTGTGGCTACAATCCAAAATGAATATTCACTTTTGTGCCGGCTTTATGACACTGATCTTGCCGAGCTAAGCGCCAACGAAGATATAGGATTGATTGCGTTTTCACCCTTGGCTGCCGGTTTGTTAACGGGTAAATATCAAAACAGTGCTACTCCCAAAGGATCACGCAAAACACTTTCACCCGATTTAGGTGGGCGCACCACTGAACGGGTTTGGCCTGCGGTTGATGCTTACCTAAAAATAGCAGCCAAGCACAATGTGGACATTGTGCATATGTCACTGGCCTGGTGCCTAACCCGGCCCTTCATGTGTTCTGCCATTTTTGGAGCAACGCGGCATGAACAGCTTGAGCATATTCTCAAAATGACAGATGTGGAGTTAAGCCAAGAATGTTTGGATGATATCGCCAAAGCCCATAAAAGCCACGCCATGCCCTATTAAGGCGAAACAGATGTGGTTTGGCTTTAGCGTATCTCTTCAATACTGTACTTCTTAGACCTTATCAACGGCATAATAAGAGCATAACCTTGCATCTGTAGCTGCACCAAGTCTGTAGGTGCTGATGGCACCAAGGTAACGAAGTCATAGAGATCGTCTGTCTGGCAGGTGTCAAAGGTTGGATTAGAAAGCCTAATCATTAAGTTAAGGCTAGGCCTCTGGCGGTGTCGTATCAGCATCACCAAGTTGCAATTGTAAAACCACAGAGTCCATCCAACGGCCAAATTTGTATCCGATGGATCGAATAATACCAACCTGCTGAAATCCCATTTTTTTGTGGAAATTAATGGACATATGATTTTCTGAATCGCCTACTACAGCTATCATTTGGCGAAAATTTAATGCGGTGCACAACACAATCAGGTCTTCAAGAAGGCGCTTACCTAGCCCCATCCGCTGCGCCGCGTCAGCAACGTATATTGAGTTTTCAACGGTGTACCTATATGCAGGGCGAGAGCGGTAGGCCGATGCACAGGCGTAACCCAAAACTTCATCACCACACACTGCAACTCGGTATGGGTAACCTGCCAAAATAGTAGCATCACGCCTAATAACCATTTCATCAAGCGATGGTGGTTGTTCTTCCCAGCTAGAAAAACCATGAAGTACCTGATGAGCATAGATTTTTTGAATGGTTGGCATGTCTTCATCACGTGCGTTGCGGATGATAATATCTGAGTGGCTTTTGTTCATGATGCCGCCTTTGGGTGCCAAACATTGAGTAATAATGTGCAACATAATCTAACACAATACACGCCCTTCACGATTTGTTAGCTAAGGGTATATGCTTTGCACCTCGTTAATTTCCAAACACCCCCCGCCCAATCTTCAACATCGGTCCATAGTTCAGCATTTTTGGGGTTGTTAATATCAAGTGGTGTGCTGCGTTTGTGAGGCTTTAGTTCAATATACAAGGGTTTTTTTAGTGCTTCGCCATTAGATATACTTAAATGAAAGTAAGCCATCTTTCCAATCAAGTGACCTGTTGTGGTGAGTTTCAGGTTAACTTCATGCTTTAGGTAGCTGGAATCCTTAGATAGGCCTCCCATACGCCAGTGGCCTTTTAATTTTACGCCATCATTGCTTAAAAACACGTTACCCAAAGCCATATTCCAATTTTCAATCTGCCCATCAGCATGCTTGTCATAGCTCACCCTGCGCAGCTTAAATTGACATTGAATGGGATGGGCTAATGTAGCAAGTTGATACAGGCTAAAATCAAACGCTGTTTTATCGATAGGGTTAGCTAATAGTTGCTGCTTAACCTTAGCATCTAATTTCAGTGGATAGAAAACAATCCCTTGGTTTTTGGGTAGCAATTTTTGCTCTGGCTGCTGCTTACTACTACTATTTTTAGCTCCTGAACCACAAATTAATTGCCGCCGCTGGGCTTCTGCCAAATATACTGCATTATCGACTGTTGTCGTCACTAAACGACATACAGATTTATCACTCCAACCTGACATGTCTGCTGCTAAAATTGGCAACGCTAATGCAGCTGCAATAGCGCTCACTAATAATATAACGGGTTTGCGCCAGTGGCGATAAATGAACAACATTTGGGGCACAGCTAGCTCCTTTTAAACAAAAATCTAAGCAAATAAGTGGTCAAACACACGAGGAAGGTCTGGTTGCAAGAAGACTTGACTCGCAATAAGATCATGATCAATACCTAACGCCTTTTCAAGGCAGGCCGCACAAACAGATCGATAGTCTATAGTGGCCATGAGGTCTCTTTTTTCAAATTGGTCTTTTTTACTTAACCCTGGCCAGTCGGCAATAACACCACTAGCAGACAACGTACCCCCCGCTAGCAAACCAACACTCCCATAACCATGATCTGTTCCCCAGGTGCCGTTGACTGCTACAGTGCGGCCAAACTCGGTTAGGGTTAGAATAATTGCATCATCCCAAGCCTTGCCTAAACCACGACGATAACCAGCAATCACATCATCAACCACAACTAATTGCCGAGCTAACCGCCCTGCATCTGCATCCCCTTCTTCAACTTGGTTTGCATGAGTATCAAAATTATTAACACGAATGACTGAGGCTACAGGGCCGTCAGCTTGAGCCATAGCTCGGCCAGCATAAGTGGCTAAGCTGGCTGGATCCCTTGGCACTCTTACATTCTCTTCACTTTTGCGCGCTACCTTAGTAAATATTTGGGCTGCTTCCATTTTATGCCCCATTGCAATCATGTTGACCAAATCGGCTTTTGGCCGACTTGAGCCTCGAATACTGGCAGGATAAAAATTGTCATTTTCATGATGCCCACGCAAAATTAATGGCATATCTAAAGACAAAGAGCGCCCCGCAACATCTGCCAGATCTAAAGCCCGCCCTAACCAACCTGTTTTTTCACTAAATGGTGACAAGCCACCACCTTCAATCATATTTTGGCCTTCAAAATGAGACCGCTTGGTATACGGAAATGCCGTAGCATGCACGGCCGATGCATGGCCTCTGGCCATTAGCTGGGCGTAAAATTTAAGTGATGGGTGTAGGCCAAAAAAGTCGTTTAATGGCAAGTAACCTTCTGGTGAAATAGCCTTACGCATGCGCATTAGGTCTGGGTCGCCAACCGGCGGGATAGTGGCTAGGCCATCCATGCCACCTTCTAAAATAATCACCGAAATACTGCCAGGTGGCTTTCCTTTTGCGAGCCCTGCAATAGGTACGCCAGCTAAAAAGAGTGATGCCGCACCAGCCTTGAGTAGGTTACGACGGCCGGGTATTAATTTAGACATATTCCAACCCCATTAACTCTGGACTGCACATAAGGGTAATAAATTGATCCTTAGGCGAAGGACCCACACTGGCAACTAAAGCTCTCGTTTGCTCTGCAGCGCCAATACGATCCATAATTTTATTGGCCGAGCGACGTGTTCCGCCATTAACATAGATCGCTTCAGCAAAACGAACCCTGCGCTCAAACATTTCTGCAGACAGCCATTCTGCCTTATCATTAGAGTAGCCGTCAGGCTGTCGCAGGCTCCAAAAAGATTGGCCTAATTCTTCAAACACCTTTTTAGTATGCATCAGTTTGTTATTGTAATTATGCGTATTTTCCCACCCTTTAAAGTAAGTCGCTCCAGACAAACGAACAACCTGGAACAGCCAGGTCATGGGCCACAGAAATTTTGCGTCAGGTGCGTTAATGGCAAGTTTAAGCACTTGAGTGTGAATGGCGTGCAGATCACCATTACTCTGGTGCCACACTGATTTAATAGACTCTATTTGAGCTTTAGTGGGGCTGTCGCTAACAAAGTGCTGACACAGTTTAATAGAAATATGGTTAATGGTATGGTCATGGCTAGCAAGGAAATCTGTTAGCTGGCGCAGCCCACTGCGGCCAGCATAAATGGTTTGGCCCATCACTTTTTTGGGACCAGGTTCTGCCCACTGTTTTTTGTAAGCATTCCAATGATTATTGCTGCCCGTTCTTTTACGCATAGTGGACAACTCTTCCCCAAAGTCGATACCCCAACCAGCTAATACTTGAGCAGCTGCGCGAATATCGTCTTCAGAATACCCCGCCGAAACAGAAACTGTGTGTAGCTCTAGTAACTCGCGCCCTAGGTTATCATTTAAACCTGCTTGACAATCTGGTTTACGCCGGCAGTTTTTGGCCTTCTCTGAACGCTCGCCAGCACTCCACACATTATCCAAATACGTCAGCATGCCTGGGTGAGTAGTAATGCCGTAAAGCATATCAGCAAAGCTACCATTGAGCTTAGCAAGGATACCTTCGTCAATTGCATGGCCAATTAATTGGCCGGTATCAAAGGTATTACCAATGGTGAAGTGATTAGCCCAAAAAGACGTTAACCGCAGTTTAACTTGGTCTGCACCATAGGCATTACGCTGAACAAACTTGTGTTCATCTTTTTCTTGCATTAAATTTTCGTGTCTATTCGCTTGGCGTGCAGCCTCTGTGTCTTGCCCATTCTTGCCCTCTCGTTGCTGCTTTTTTAAGGCCCTGTAACGACGCCACATACCCGCACGTTTGGCTAAATTTGGCTGCAACTCATCGGGCCATTCAGTCACGCTGGCGCCAGTTTTAGCAATGCCCAATGCCGGTGATGGCGCTTGAAGCTGATGCTCAATCCAGCCTTCCATATCTTGCGGTATATCCTCATCATACCGAAACATCAGGCCAATTTTTTGAGCGATTGTAAATTGCTTATTCATGCTATGGGCTACCTCTTGGGGCTAGGTAAAAAGAAGTTCATGAAAATTTAATAACTAACCGATCTAAAAAATACCACAATTAATGTAAGAATAATGCTTAATAAACTTTAAGTGTTTAGTTTCTTAAAGTCTTATATCACAGCCTAACCAGCAGCTGTGTGTCGTAAACTACAGTTAAAATCTCATGGGAGGACACAATTAGTTTAGTAAACGCTAGGCTTCTGGCAATACAGTAGAAATTGAGTTTTCAGCCAGCATGGTGGAGATATCATCACCTGGCGCTTGGTCTGTGATCAGCAGATCAAACTGGCTAGGATCCTCCACAGCAATCGGTGCGCGCTGTCCAAACTTACTGCTGTCAGCGATAATAATTCGTGTTTGCGCCCGGGCTGCGGCTTCGCTGGAAAGGTCAGCTTCTTGAATATCGTGCAGCATAAAGCCAACATCTGCATTTATAGCACCGATCGAAAAAATCGCATAGCGTAGATTAAAACGACGAATGAAATTAATAGCATTTACTCCAAAGGCACCACCATCATGAGGCCGCAACTCACCCCCAGCAAAAAACACTCGGTTATTATTGCGGGTGGCCAGTGCATGGGAAACTGCAAGAGAATTAGTGACAATATAGAGGTTCTGGTGATTACGCAGGGCCATAGCAACATAGGCGGTGGTGGAGCCAATATCCAAAAATAAAGAATCTCCGTCAACAATCATTTCAGCTACTTTTTGAGCCAACCGTTGCTTGATTGCAGCATTTTGATCCATACGTAACTGAAAGGGTTGTTCAGTCACTGTAAGGCTCTGAGTTAGCAGCACGCCTCCATGTACTTTTCTAACAAGAGACCTAGCTGCTAGCGACTTAATGTTTCGGCGGATAGTCTCATCCGAAACCCCAAGCCGGTTTGCAAGAAAACTAACGCGACTCAGACCTCCAGCCAAACGCAGTTCCCGCAAAATCTCCTGCTCTCGTTGGTTTGAAGTAGTTGGAACTTCTTGCATCTTTTTCTCGTAAATAGGCGAAATTTTAGTAATTAGTACAGCTTATTTACTCGTTTAGCAACATATTCACACACAATTAATGTAAAAAAGTAGTTTATGTTGACAAATGTGGTATTTAGCCTGAAGCTGAATTAGATGAGTAAATCCCACTCAAGAGAATAATAATAACATCAGGGGGCCTTATATGACGTATTCCAATAGGCATTCCGTGATTGAGACTGAAGATCATGACGACCAACACACCACTAAACCGAATTAAAGCAATGCCACTTTGGCAGGGTGAAATCTCTGCCACTCCTTTGGATGGCGGGACCACTAATGTGAATTATCTTGTGAGCGACGGAGATAAAAAATACGTCGCGCGTCTGGGTGAAGACATCCCTCAGCATCACGTGATGCGCTTCAACGAACTGTCTGCTAGCCGCGCAGCTCATGCAGCAGGCTTATCACCCGCTGTTATTTATACCGAACCAGGCATTACTGTCCTAGAGTTTATTGAGTGTGCAACCTTTTCTCCAGAAGATGTTCGTAAACCTGAAAACCTGAAACGAATACTGACGTTAATTAAGACGTGTCATTTAGAGGTGCCAAAACACCTGCGTGGCCCTGCACTTATTTTTTGGGTATTTCATGTCATTAGGGATTATGCAGCGAGCCTAAAAGATGCCAAAAGTGCCTACCAAACATTGCTGCCTGAACTGATTCAAGTGGGCAATCTGCTAGAAACTAACGCCGGCCCATTTGATATGGTTTTTGGCCACAATGATTTGTTAGCTGCTAATTTTCTAGATGATGGAGAGCGTTTATGGATGATTGACTGGGATTATGCAGGATTTAATTCACCACTTTTTGACCTTGGTGGGCTGGCTTCTAATAACGAACTGAATGAATCTCAAGAAATATGGTTGCTGGAAAACTATTTTGAAATGCCTATTTCATCGGCGCTACTGCACCGCTACACCGCCATGAAGTGCGCATCTTTGCTGCGTGAGACTATGTGGAGCATGGTGTCTGAACTTAGCTCTGACATTGCTTTTGATTACACAACTTACACCAGCGACAACCTTATGCGGTTTCGCACTGCTTATAACAACTTCAATCAAACATGAGACCCAATATGCATAATCTACCTAGCTCTTCCAAAACTGTCATTATAGGTGGGGGTATTATTGGTTGCTCAACCGCATACCATTTGGCCAAGATCGGCGTAGAAACCGTTTTGCTTGAGCGTAAAAAGCTCACCTCAGGGACTACATTTCATGCTGCTGGTCTGGTTGGGCAATTGCGTTCTAACGCTAATATCACGCAGCTTTTGGGCTATTCGGTAGAACTTTATAACAAGATAGAGCAAGAAACTGGGCTTAGTACTGGCTGGAAGATGAACGGTGGTTTACGCTTGGCCTGCACTGAAGAACGCTGGACTGAAGTAAAACGTCAAGCCACCACAGCCCACTCATTTGGGTTGGAGATGGACCTACTAACGCCCACAGAAGCACTTGATCTGTGGCCATTGATGAATATTGATGACGTGATAGGTGCCGCATTTATGCCTACTGATGGCCAAGCTAATCCTTCAGATATTACCCAAGCCTTAGCCAAAGGGGCGCGTATGGCTGGCGCCAAGATATTTGAAGACACTAAGGTTTTGGATCTGGAAATAGACAATGGAAAAATTAAAGCTGTCATCACAGAACATGGCCGCATTGAATGTGAAAAAGTGGTAGTGTGCGCTGGGCAATGGACTCGGGAATTCGCCAAACGGTTTGGTGTAAATGTGCCGTTAATCTCGATGGAACACCAGTATATGGTGACCGCAGAAATTGAGGGTATGCCTAAAAACCTGCCAACCCTTCGAGACCCAGATCGTCTAACCTATTACAAGGAAGAGGTTGGTGGGCTGGTAATGGGAGGCTATGAATCAAACCCTATCCCCTGGGCAACTGCAGGGATTCCTAAAGGTTTTCACTACTCTTTGTTGGATAGCAATTACGACCACTTTGAACAGTTGATGGAATTGTCCTTGGGTCGTGTTCCAGCTCTTGAACATGTGGGCATCAAAACCCTGACTAACGGCCCCGAAAGCTTTACGCCAGATGGCAATTTTATTATCGGTGAGGCGCCAGAATTATCAAACTTCTTCGTGGGTGCGGGCTTTAATGCTTTTGGCATCGCCGCAGGGGGTGGCGCTGGCATGGCACTGGCAGAATGGGTGCATGCAGGCGAACCTCCCTATGATCTTTGGTCTGCCGATATTCGCCGCTTTGGACGTCCACACTTTGATACGCACTGGGTGCGCACGCGCACAGTCGAGGCTTACAGTAAACACTACACAATGGATTGGCCACATGAGGAAAATCAGTCTGGGCGTCCCTGTCGCCAATCCCCACTTTATGAAATCCTAAAAGATCAGGGGGCCTGTTTTGGAGAGAAGCTAGGTTGGGAGCGGCCCAACTGGTTTGCTGATGCAGTGTATGGTGAAACTCCCCAGGATGTTTACAGCTTTGACCGACAGAACTGGTTTAACGCAGTAGGCAGAGAACATAGCGCTGTTCGTGAGACTGCAGTGTTGTTTGATCAAAGCTCGTTTGCTAAGTTTTCGCTTAAAGGCCCTGATGCCCTGGAAGCACTTAGCTGGATCGCTGCCAACAATGTTGCCAAACCTGTTGGATCACTTATTTACACCCAAATGCTTAATGATCGTGGCGGCATTGAATGCGATCTTACCATTGCACGTGTAGCCGATAATGAATACTACATTGTCACTGGAACAGGTTTCGCAACCCACGATTTTGATTGGATTAACCGAAATATTCCTGCTGGCCTCAACTGTCAGTTGTTTGACATCACCTCCTCAAACGCAGTGCTGTCGTTAATGGGACCTAACGCACGTGACATATTGCAACAGGTCACCAGTGATGATGTGTCAAACACCCAATTCAAATTTGGTACTGTGAAAACAATAAGCATTGCGGGCTGTCCAGTGCAGGCTATGCGTGTTACTTACGTTGGTGAATTGGGCTGGGAGCTGCACCTTCCCGTAGAATACGCCACAGCCGTATACCAAGTAGTTATGATAGCAGGGAAACATCACGGGCTCATCAATGCAGGTTACCGCGCCATCGAAAGCTGCCGGCTAGAAATGGGGTATCGCGCCTGGGGTTCAGACTTAGGTCCAGATCACACACCATATGAGGCTGGGCTTGGTTGGGCGGTAAAACTGGCAACAAATCAGCCCTTCAAAGGTCGGGAGGCTATGGCGTTGCAAAAACAGGACGGTGTTAAGAAAATGTTGGCAGGTTTTACGGTTGATGATCAAAGTGTGGTTCTTTTGGGCCGGGAAACTATTTATCGTAACGGAGAACGCGTGGGCTGGTTGTCCTCTGGAGGCTTTGGCTACACTGTAAAACAGTCCATTGGATATGGTTATATCCGCGATCCAAAGGGTGTCGATAAGGATTACATTGAGGCTGGAGACTATGAGTTGGAAGTTGCCACCATCCGAGTGCCCTGCAAAGTGCATTTAAAACCTTTGCTAGAGACCTCTATAAAGACTTAAGCATAGGCGTTGAATACACGTTTAGACCAAGGTGCTATTGTTCAGTGGTTTAGCGTCTTCAATTTTACTGTTGTTCGGGTTTGTTATTGCCAGGCTAATAGTTATGACACTAGGAGTATTTCTTGTACTTGGTAAAACTGAGGACTTGGCAGGTTAAAGGTAACACACCCTTTCATCACCCTAATGCCGTTAGTTTTTCTAATGGTTGTAGCGATGGTTATTCAGTGAGCAGCCAGTCTACAAAATGTCGCTTTGCTGGCAACATATCCTGAGCGTTGGCCTCTACAAGGTAATAGTCCCAATCGGAGGTTAGGCTAAAGGTGCTCAAAGCTGTGAGCACACCACTGTCCACTAGATCGCCCACTAGAGCACCCCACCCTATGCCTACCCCTTGGCCTGCAATCACGGCCTGAACCAAAAGTGTATAGTTGTTGAAGGTAAGTACGGGTTCGCTAGGTGTTACTTGACTGCGTCGCTGGCTGAAAAACCCACGCCAATTTAACCAGCCGTGGCCCACATCATCGCCTAATTTTAATAACGGCAAAGTGGCCAGTTTTTTGTGACTTTCTATGGGGCCATATTGAGCTAACAATGACGGACTGCAGATTGGAAAAACATTGCCGATAGACAGAAGATGTGATCTGTAATTACTGGGCTTACCTTTGGCAAACACAATGGATATGTCAGTGTCTTGGGCAGTGTAGTCTAGCTGGTCTTGTGAGGTGACAATTCTCACTTCTACTTCCGGGTGCAGCTCACGAAAGCGAGGCAACCTAGGTAACAACCAAAATGCAGCAAACGCAAAATCAGTTGCAACATTTATGCACAGCCTGGAACGAGCTTTTTGCAGTCTTTCTAAGCAACTTGTCATCTGTCCAAAGCCAGATTCAACAGCTTCATATAGTTGCTCCCCGGTATCGGTTAGAGCCACCCCTCGGTAGATACGCTTAAATAATTGTAGGTCCAGTTGTTGCTCTAGGCCACGTATTTGTTGGCTTACTGCCGATTGGGTTGAACCTAATTCTTGGGCAGCTGCAGTAAAATTCAAATGGCGTGCGGCTACCTCAAAAATTAATAAACTTTGAGCCGAAGGAATGAATTTCTTTAATAACATTAGCTCACCTAATGGTTTCATTAACTTTGGCCTAGTTTACACATTTATTTGCACTGTTAAAATAGCCGATTCTAAGGCCTGCCAACTTTACTGGAAACTAGCAAAAAATATGAGTAAGGCCCGTGTCCAAACAGAACAGTATACTAACGGTCATAGCTGACCCGCTGGCGCTTTCCTCGCCCCGTCCCATTTAAACCTAACAACAGTAATTGAGTATTAACTAAGATGAAAATTGAACAAGTGACACCTGTTATTGGTGCTGAACTATCAGGCATTGATCTCAACCATCTTAGCTCAAACGAGTTAGACGATATCTACGGGGCGCTAATTGAGCACAAGGTGATTTTTTTTCGTGACCAAAATCTAACACCAGAAGCACACTTAGCCTTTGCCAAAAGCTTTGGTGAGCCAGAGGCCCCTCACCCCATTTACCCAAGCATTGAAGGTTATGAAAATATTGTCTTGCTAAAAAGTGGTGCTGGCAGCAAACCAGACACCAATGATTGGCACAAGGACATGACGTTTAAAGCTAGCCCACCCTTCACCAGCATATTACATGCCATTCAAGTGCCTGATGTGGGCGGTGATACCATGTGGTCTAACACCAACGCGGCATACACTGCGCTGCCATTAATGTGGCAAAATTATTTAACCGACATGGAAGCAATACACGACATCGGCACCTTTAGAAATGACCTGTATGTTAAAGGTGGCATTGAAGCCGTGAACGATGGCCTTAAGAGCACTGGCTCTGCAGTGCATAAAATTGTTGATACACACCCGGTCAGTGGGCTCAAATACCTTAATGTAAATCAATCGTTTACCCGTCATATTATCGGTGAAATACAGGGTGAGAGTGATCGGATACTGCAATACCTATACCAGCATATGGCCAAGCCAGAGTTTCAAGTACGTTTGCGCTGGCGCAACAATACCGTTGCTATGTGGGATAATCGCATCACCCATCACTATGCAATTTGTGACTATTTGCCTAAAGTAAGGCACATGCAACGGGTCACAGTGTTACACGATAAACGCGAGCCCAAAGGTGTGTTGGATTAGTTTTTGTAATCAGGCCGTAGACGAACAAGTTTGTGAAATCGTTAATGAGAAGAGCAATCAGATGTTTTTTACCACTGTTTGCCTAATAATGATTACACATTATTAGTTGCACACACTAATAATGGGCTTATTAAGCCCAAAAAATTTAAGCGGAGCGACCGCAGCACGGCCGCTCCGTAATTCAGCTTACTTAGTAATCAATTGTAAAGGCACTGGTGAGTATTTCGCCACCGCTTTGCCATTTAAAATGGCGTCAGCAGTCTCAACACCGATTGAACCAATCCGCGCTGCTTGTTGAGCAACTGTTGCAAGCATTGCTCCTTCTTTAACTGCCATTACAGCATCTCCAGTACCATCAAAACCAACAACAATGATGTCACGGTTAGATGATTCAATTGCTTTAATTGCCCCGAGCGCCATTTCATCATTGTGCGCAAATACTGCGTCAATATCTGACTGAGCTTGAAGAATATTTTCCATTACATTTAGACCCTTAGTACGGTCAAAATCGGCAACCTGACTGGCCACAACAACGATGCCGGCAACGGCATCAACAGCAGCATTGAAACCTTCACCACGGTCACGTGCAGCTGAAGTACCAGCAACGCCCTGGAGTTCCACAACTTTTCCTGAACCGCCCAGAACCTTTACTATTAATTCACCGGCCATCATGCCACCTTGAACATTATCAGACGCAACGTGAGACAGTACATCGCCACCAGTAGCGCCACGATCCAGTGTTACAACCGGCACTTCTGCACGATTTGCTGCGCGAATTGCGCTAACGACAGCGTCTGAGTCTGTCGGATTAATTAATAGTAATGAGATTTTTTTGCTTAAAAGGTCTTCAACATTAGCCAGTTCCTTGGCTGGGTCATTTTGACTGTCAAGTACCAAAAGTTTATAGCCAAGATCTTTTGCCTTCGCTTCAGCACCTTCTTTTAGTGTAACAAAGAATGGATTATTGAGAGTCGACAGGACCAGTCCAATAGTGCCCTCGGCAAGAGCTGGTCCGGAAAGACCAACAGAAATTGCTAATACTGCAGCTATATTACGTAGTTTTTTCATAGTAGTTTTCCTTCTTGGGTTAAATTAGGTCGAGGCTTTGCTCCGACCATCGAGAACAACTGCCAGAAGGATTACTGAACCTTTGGCAATCATCTGGAAATACGAAGAGACATCCAGAATATTTAGTGCATTGTTAAGCACACCTATGATTAACGCTCCAATGAGTGTACCGGTGATTCTGCCACGGCCACCTGTGAGACTAGTCCCACCGAGCACAACCGCAGCAATGGCATCGAGTTCATAGCCAAGACCAGCCGTAGGCTGTGCTGATTCTAGCCGTGCAGTTAAGATGATACCTGCAAGAGCAGCCAGTGCTCCACTAATTGCGTAGACAGTCACTTTGACGCGAGCAACATTAATTCCAGCAAGCTTTGTAGCTTGTTCGTTTCCACCAATCGCATAGGTATACCGACCCAACCTTGTATGGTTCAGAACGTACCAGCAAATTATGAATACAACACCAGTAATAATAACGGGGATAGGTACCCCACCAATATACCCCCCTCCAACTTCATAGAAGATATTGGCAACATCGAAATTTCCGGTTGATATTGGCCGTCCACCAGTAAATACCAATACACCACCCCGAACCATCGTCATCGCCACAAGAGTAGCTATAAATGCTTGTACACCAAAATAGGCTACAATCGACCCACTTGCAGCCCCTAAAGCCGCTCCAAGAACAAGCGTACTTGGCAACGCCAAAATTAATGGCACGTCTGCTGCTATTAGTGTTGCGCATACAGCACCAGCAAAGGCCAATATTGAGCCAGAAGACAGATCTATCCCCGCAGTAAGGATGACAAATGTCATGCCCATAGCGATGATTGCATTGATCGACGTCTGTCGAAAAATGTTCAGTAAATTGTCAACCGTTAGAAAATTTTCGTTGATCAAGGAAACCAAAAACATAAGTAACAGTAATCCAATAAGAGGTATGTTCTCGATCACAAATTTCTTGATATTCATTCTTGTTTTCCTTCGGTAAGCTCAACAAGGGTGCAGTGCATAATAACTTCTTGATTAGCTTCTCCATGCCCAAATTCACCGGTAAGAAATCCGTTTGACATGACCAAAATACGGTCCGAAACACCTAATAGTTCTGGCATATCAGACGACATCAACAGGATACAAAGCCCTTGCGCTTTTAGCTCGTTGATAAGGGCATAAATTTCACGTTTTGCACCAACATCTACACCTCGGGTTGGTTCATCAAGTATCAGAATCTTCGGCTCTGGAATGAGCGACTTACCAATTGACACTTTTTGCTGATTGCCCCCCGACAACTGTGCGACACTGGTGTCGATACCTTGGGCTTTAATAGAAAAAGCGTCAATGTATTGAGTAACAGCTTTTCGCTCATTGTTTTTATTAATCTTGCCCAATTTACTGGTGAATCGTTGAAGCCCTGCCATGGACATATTATGGTTGATACTGTGGGCCTGAATTAGGCCTTCAAGCTTGCGATCTTCAGTGACATATCCGATACCATACTTCAGACCGTCATTGGGCGATCTGACACAAACTTCGTCACCGTCAATTTCAATACGGCCAGACCTAGCAGGATTGGCCCCATAGATTGCTTTGCCTAATTCAGTCCGGCCAGCGCCAACAAGACCTGCAAAACCTACGACTTCTCCTGCGCAAGCCTCAAAAGATACGTCTCTAACCCCTGGCGCCACCAGATTTGTTACACGTAAGCGAGTTTTCGATGACGAGGATGGAACGTAAGGATATCTATCAGACAATTCACGGCCCACCATATGCCGGATAAGCTCATCTTCGCTAATATCAGCGACTGGACTTTGGTGAACCATCGAACCGTCACGTAGCACAACCACATCGTCACACATGTCAAAAATATCACGCAGCCTGTGGGAAATAAAGATCAACCCCTTACCTGAATCACGTAACTTTTTAACTACTTCAAAGAGGATTTTAGTCTCAACGTCAGTCAGCGAGTCTGTCGGTTCGTCCATGATAATAAGTTCGGCATTCATCGAAAGTGCCTTAGCAATTTCAACCATTTGTTGTTGAGCAATACTTAGGGTGCCTGTTTCCGCTCTTGGGTCTATATCCTGTTTGAGTTTCTTCAACCAGTATTCCGCTTGATCATAAATTTCTGACCATTTCACACGCCGTGCACGATCAACAGGCTCACGGCCGAGGAATATATTCTCTCCAACAGTTAAAGCAGGGAGCAAGTTTAACTCTTGGTGAATCATGGCTATTCCTGCGTCCATAGATTGCCGTGCTGTATTAAAGTTAGTTTCCTTCCCACGAAAACGTATTACGCCCGCGTCTCGTGAATGGGTTCCAGTTATGATTTTCATCAAAGTCGACTTGCCAGCGCCGTTTTCACCTGCCAGCGCAACAGCACGCCCTGCTAGCACAGTCATATCCACGCCATTAAGAACACTAACGGCGCCGAATGCTTTTTCTACACGCTCTAGCTCTAGAAGAACTGACATTAGTTATCTCTTTTTAAACAGATCAAAATGTCACTCCAGCGTATAAAATTATATTTGCAAACGGAGTGCATTCACCAGTGCGTATGCTAGCTTTGCAATGTATTATTTTAGGTTTGAAATCATCATGTTTAACGGTATCTAATGCAATAAGACTGCTCTGACCAGATTCTAGTATACGAATGGCTTTGAGCAGCTTACTCATTAGTTGAGGTTGTTGAACTTGCAACTCCTTTGCAATGACAATACGCTCAACAAACATTTCACTACTGACCGCGTAAAAAACATCTAGCAAACCTGGGACTCCAGGAGAAACGGCGAGATCAATTTTTTCTACTGTATTGGGAACGGGCAGGCCAGCATCTCCGATACAAATCGAGTCTCCATGGCCTAGTTGTGCAACTACTGTCGAAACTGGGGCATTTAGTAGTGTTGTTTTTTTCATTAGCTCCCCGTCAAAAACGATCCAAAAATTTTATTTGGACTTCGGCATTTAGCTTAAGAATAGTATCTATTTTTTGGCATGTCAATATGAATCGTTTCATTTATATGAATGCATTCATTTTTAGAATACTGTAACATCGGATCACATTAACGTGTTTTATAAGTCGCTAATAA
>Ga0307998_1000926_pt1 | contig 16176 bp, 17 predicted proteins | sample Davwhametageno37_FD_203147 | JGI IMG/M metagenome (GOLD analysis project Ga0307998, IMG submission 203147) | Marine microbial communities from Davis Island wharf, Antarctic Ocean - #37 | ecosystem: Environmental > Aquatic > Marine > Unclassified | place: Antarctic Ocean: Davis Island wharf... | reverse complement strand
CACTTATCAATTGTCAAATTTTTAAAGAGCATTTTCGATATTGGTTGCGGGAACAGGATTTGAACCTGTGACCTTCGGGTTATGAGCCCGACGAGCTGCCAGACTGCTCCACCCCGCGATCGATTCAACGAATTTTTCGCTGACTTTACGAACATGCCGTAAAGAGGGGAGACTATAGCACCAACATCGGATTATTGTCAATTGTATTTAGACTTTTTTACACCTATTTTAGGTAGTAAATTTACGACTAAAATACACACAAACCAACCAAACTTTTTTGCGACAATATCGCAAAGAGGGCGAACTATATCACCGGTATTTACCCTCTGTCAAACATATTTTAACTATTTATTTATTTAATCAATAAACGGTTAATTTTTTTAATGAAGCTAACAGGATCATCAAGCTGCCCGCCCTCTGATAGGATGGCCTGATCAAAAATTACTGATGCATATTCATCAAATTCACCAGAATCTTTAAAGGTTTCCAATTTTTTAATTAAGTCATGTTCGGGGTTGATTTCTAATATCGGCTTTACATCTGGTGTATTTTGCCCGGCAGCTTTTAGAATTCGCTCCAGATTTCCTGAAATATCATTTTCCCCCACAACCAAACAAGATGGAGAATCAGTCAGTCTATGTGTTACCTTGACGTCAGTAACGCGACCCCCCAACGATGTTTTAATTTTTTCAATCAGTGTCTTTGCTTTTTCTTCTACTTTTTTCTTGGCTTCCTTTTCATCTGCTTCCTCTAATTTACCTAAATCGAGATCACCTTTTGCAATTGATTGTAGTTTTTTACCTTTATATTCAGGAAGATTAGCAACCATCCACTCATCTACTCGGTCACCTAACAATAAAACTTCAATATTTTTCTTCTTAAAAATTTCCAAATGAGGGCTATTCTTAGCTGCCATAAATGAATCTGCTGTAATAAAATAAACAGCTTCTTGCTCAGCCTTCATTCGACCCACATAATCCTGTAAAGATACACTTTCTTCATCTGTCGAATCATGTGTACTAGAAAATTTTAATAAATTTGCAATCTTTTCTCGATTGCCAGAGTCCTCAGCAGGCCCTTCTTTTAGGACGCGACCAAATTGAGACCAGAATTTTTTATAATCATCAGGTTTTTTCTTAATCATATCCTCCAATGCAGATAAGATCTTCTTTACTGAGCCAGATTTAATTGCCTCAACTTGCTTACTATCTTGCAAAATTTCTCTCGAAACATTTAGCGGTAAATCATTACTGTCAATTACGCCCTTAATGAATCGTAAATATTTTGGCATTAATTTCTCATTAGCCTCCATAATAAAAATTCGCTTAACATAAAGTTTGATCCCTTGATTCTGCTCTCTTTCATAAAGGTCAAATGGAGCTTTACTAGGAATATATAATAAGGAAGTATATTCCTGGGTACCTTCTACCCGATTATGGAAATGTGCTAAGGGTGGATCCATATCAAAGGTTAAGCTTTTATAAAATTCCTCGTACTCTTTGGCTTTAATGTCTTTTTTATTTCGAGTCCAAATTGCTGAAGCATCATTAATTGCCTCGTCTTCATTTGTTTTTATTGAATTACCGTCTTTAAAGTCAGTTTTTTTCATAACGATTGGCAAAGTAATATGGTCTGAATATTTTTTAATAATTTCTTTTAGGCGCCAACTATCTAAAAATTCATCCTCGTCTTTTTTTAAATGTAATGTAATTGTTGTACCACGGCTTTCTCTTACTACTGGCTCCAAAGTAAATTCGCCATCACCTTTAGATTGCCATTTAAATCCTTGTTTCTGTCCTGCCTTTCTTGACTCAAGAGTAACTTCATCAGAAATGATAAAAGAGGAATAGAATCCAACCCCAAATTGCCCTATTAGATGAGCATCTTTTGCCTCGTCTCCTGATAGCTTTGTTAAGAATTCTTTGGTTCCGGAACGTGCAATCGTACCAATATTATTAATGATGTCATCCCGGTCCATACCAATTCCATTATCAGCTATCGTGACTGTCCTATTTTTTTTATCGTAATCAACAGAAATCTTAAGTTCTGATTGATTTTCATAGAGCTTATTGTCATTTAAGGCCTCAAATCTTAACTTGTCAGCAGCATCACTTGCATTTGAAATTAATTCCCGAATTGCTATCTCTTTATTGCTATAAAGCGAATGAATCATTAAGTGAAGTAATTGTTTGACCTCGGTTTGAAAATTTAACGTTTCTTTCTTTTTTGACATGAGCACCATTCCTGATAAAAGTTAATAAATATGTATCCCCATATAGTGGGGGCCACTTTAAAAATTTCAATACCACTTAATTAGATTTTTTAAAGGTTGTCAAGAACGTGGCTGACTGCAAGAAATGCAAACGTTGCGGTGACATTCAATGTAGACCCATAACCCGCGCAATTAAGATCACTAGAAAGAATTTCATCCTCACAAACTATCGGCTTAATCATGAGTTCATCAGAAAAAATTGTTGGTATCTTATATGAAGAATTTTTTGGGTATTTTTTTTTATTAAAGTGCTGACGTATGCGTAACAGAAGAGGGTCGCCATGAGTTTTTTTTAAATCAGCTAGTTTAATTTTTGAGGGATTTTTTTTTCCACCTGCACCGCCCGTCATTACTAATTTGATATTTTTCTCTAGGCAATGCTCAGCTAAATAGATTTTAACTAATGTTTGGTCGATTGCATCAATTACAAAATTATGCGAACTCGAAATATAATTTTTCAAATTTTCCGTGGTTAAAAAGTCATCTATACAGATGATATTAATCTCCGGATTGATAGATAATGCTCGGCTTCGCATAGTATCAATTTTTGAAGCTCCTAAGGTTTCTTCTAAGGCGTGAATTTGGCGATTTATATTAGATTCAGCAATATGGTCCATATCGATAAGCGTGATAGTTCCAATACCATGCCTCACCAATGATTCAGTTACCCATGAACCTACGCCTCCAATCCCAACAACGCATATATGGCTTTTTTGAAAAATTTCAAATCGTTCTTGGCCAAAGAGCCTTATAATTCCACTAAATCTTCTTTGTGTGTCAACTGTCATTTTTATTGGGCTTCTAGGATGACAAATGCTACTGCAATATTTTTTTCATCTGAAATAGATAGGTGGCAATGGTGTATATTTTTATCTTCAACTAATGCCTTTAGTTTATTATGGTATATAAGTAGTGGTTTTCCCAGGGTGTCATGAGTTACTTCTATTGATTTAAAATTTACACTACCTCGAAGTCCAGTTCCAAAAGCTTTAGCAAATGCTTCTTTTGCCGCAAACCTTTTAGCAAGGAAATTTTCCTTAGATTTTACTTTGCTATAAGCCAACAATTCATCATATGTAAGAATTTTTTTCGCTAATTTTAGACCATATCTTTTTAATGCCATTTTGATTCGGCTTACTTCAACCACATCTGTTCCGATACCATAAATCATTAACTTGAATATTCCTCAATAAGTGACTTCATTTCACGGATCGCATGCTCCCATCCCACAAAAAGTGCATGAGAAACAATAGCATGGCCAATATTTAGCTCATCAATACCTTTAATGGCTGCTATGGGTTGAACATTTTTATAGTGCAATCCATGGCCAGCATTAACAATTAAACCCTCTTTACGAGCATAATTTATTGCCTCATGAATTATTATTAACTCTTTATCTCTTAGCTGCCCAGGTTCAAGATTTGCATAATGGCCTGTATGAATCTCAATTACTGGAACCCCCATAAGAACAGCTTTTTCAATTTGCATGATATCTGGGGCAATAAATAATGAGACCCTAATACCTTCTTTTGCTAAGCGATCACTAGCCGTTTTAATTGCATCGAAATGACCTTTAACATCTAAACCACCCTCAGTGGTTCTTTCTTCTCTTCTTTCGGGCACCATACAAACGTCTTCTGGCATTACATCAATTGCAATCTGGATCATTTCCTCTGTGGGTGCTAACTCAAGATTCATTTTTGTCTGAATTAATGGCTTTAACTCGTAAAGATCTTCATCTTGCATATGACGCCGATCTTCTCTTAAATGTAAAGTAATGCTATCGGCCCCAGCTTTTTCTGCTTTTAATGCAGCCTCAATAATGCTTGGGTAGGTTGTACCCCTAGCCTGCCTTAAGGTGGCAATATGATCGATATTTACGCCTAAATTCATTTGGTTTATTCGCCCTCTAAATGTAAAAAAAGTTGTTTAGAATTTAACGGTTTATCGCCAATATAGTGACTAATCAAGTACCGCATTAATTGCTTGCTCTGTATTTCTGTTTTTGGATCTCCGTAGTCATCACTAGCTATATCAATGAGTGTTTTCCCTAGTAAAGCAACTCCTTCAGCAGAATATTTAGTCTCAATTGGTCCATAACCAACTTCGTAATTATAAGTTTTATTAGGGTCTACAGGCTCTCCATTCTCATCATTAACTAAGGGCAGTTCATATCCTAGCTCTTGTAACAATCTTAACTCAAATCGCCTTAATGTAACGCTTAAATGATCTTTCTTAGAGAGGAGCTCCATTGTTTGATGATAAAAATCAAACAGAGTTTCGTGTGGGTCTTCCTTTGGCAGCAGTCGCATTAGTAATTCATTAATATAAAAACCACAAATTAAAGCGTCTCCTTCAATCTGTAAGAGTGCATCACACCAATCAATAGAATGAAGTGTTTTCATTTCACCTTGTCCGGACCAGGTGGCTTGCAAGGACTGAAAAGACTGCAGCATCCCCCGAACCAAAGATCGAGGTCGTCGAGCTCCCTTTGCGACAATAGAAATGCGCCCATGAGCTTTGGAGAAAATCTCAATAATAAGACTAGTTTCTTTGAACGGGTATGTATGTAATACGTAGACAATTTCATTTTCTTGTTTAGTAGATTGACGTACCATTTATATCTAAAGCCCTAAAGATTTAAGTGCTCGTTGGTCATCAGCCCAGCCTTTTTTAACCTTAACCCAAGTTTCTAACCATACTTTACCTCCAAACAATCTCTCCATATCCAACCTTGCGCTCATAGAAATTTCTTTTAAACGGGCACCTTTTTTACCAATAATCATGGGTTTGTGTGAGTCACGATCTACAATAATGGCGGCAAAAATTCTCCGCATACCACCTTCCTGCTCAAATTTTTCGATTTCTATAGCTACAGAGTATGGTAACTCCTGACCTGTTAATCGAAAGATTTTTTCACGAATAATTTCTGAAGCTAAAAAACGCTCGTTCTTGTCCGTAATTTCATCTGCCTCATAAATAAAATCTTGAACAGGCAAAAAAGGCTTTAAGGACTCCATAAGTTCGATTAAATTACTTTTCTTCTTCACGCTGGTGGGCACAATCGCTTCAAAACGTTCAAGCGCATCAAAAGTTTTCATCAGCCCCAGAAGCTTTTCTTTGTCTTTCATTAAATCTACTTTATTAATCACAAGTACAACAGGGGTATCAGTTGAGATCATACTTAGTATTTTTTGATCAGTACTATCCATATGGCCTGGCTCTATCAAAAATAAAACTAAGTCAACCTCACGAAGTGCCTGTAAAACTGTTTTGTTTAAACCTCGATTCATCGTATTAAGATATTTTAATTGATAGCCGGGAGTGTCTACAAAAATGAATTGAGTGTCCTCAGTAGAATGTATGCCTAGGAGTTGGTAGCGAGTCGTTTGAGCTTTTTTAGATGTAATACTTAACTTAGTGCCAACAAAATAATTTAATAATGTGGACTTACCAACATTTGGCTGCCCAACGATAGCAATTGTTCCACATCGTTTTTCTTTAATATTTTTATTCATAAGTCGCTTTGTCTTCCTAAGGCTATTAGCGCATTTTTTGCTGCTATCTGCTCAGCAATCTTCCTACTATCTCCATCTCCTTTAACGTTTACTCCAAGTGCAGGAATATAACATTGAACAACAAAGCTCTGTGAATGTGCTTCACCTTCAATTGAATCAACTTCGTATTTAGGTAGGGCTATCTTCTTACCTTGTAAGAATTCTTGTAGTAATGACTTTGCATCTTTTTTTATTTTTTTAGGATCAATCATTTCAATCCGTTTATCAAGCCATCTTTTAATTATTAATTGTGCGTCAACCATCCCGCTGTCGAGAAAAATTGCTCCTATTACAGCCTCAACCGTATCAGCCAAAATCGATGGCCTCCGCCAGCCTGCACTTTTTAATTCACCTTCCCCTAATCTTAAAAAATTACCTATATTAATCTCAGTGCCAATCTCACTTAATGTTGAAGCCTTTACAAGTTCTGATCGTAGTCTACTTAGATCCCCCTCGACTGACTGAGGAAACTTTTGAAATAATAATTCTGCAACAACAAAGTTTAGAATGCTGTCGCCTAAGAATTCTAATCTCTCATTATTTTTTCCTTTAAAGCTTCTATGAGTTAATGCTAACTCTAATAAAGTCTTATTCTTAAATTCATAATTAAGCAAACTTTCAAATTGATGAAATTGTGATGTGCTCGCCATTATTTTATTTAATCGACTGGCCAATACGGCTAAGCTCGGAAAAATTTAGCCAAATAACAAATGCTTTCCCCACCAAATACTTGTCGGGGACAAATCCCCATACGCGACTATCTGAAGAGTTATCACGATTATCGCCCATAGCTAGATAATGGCCAGGGGGCACATTAAATTTATAATTTTTATCAGGAATATCATGGATTAAAATTGCATGTCCCTCTGTCGAAAGAGACTCATTATATTCTTTTGCACTCATTAACCCAGCTGAACTTAGGGAGTATATATAATCTGAGCTGAATTCTTGCTCTATTGCTTTACCATCTATAAAAAGTTGTTTATTTTCGTAGCGAACCTCATCACCAGGTAAGCCGATTAATCTTTTAATATAATCAATATTTGGATTTTTTGGGTAATGAAATACAATCACGTCACCTCTATTTGGGCTACCGATTTTAATTAATGTTTTATTAAAAACAGGTAAACGTAAGCCATAACTATACTTATTAACAGCAATAAAATCACCCGAGATTAATGTTGGCATCATTGATCCAGAAGGAATCTTGAAAGGTTCAACTACAAATGAGCGGATAATAAATACGGCCAATAATACCGGGAAAAAACTTTTAGCATATTCTACAATCTTACCTTCTTTTTTTTCTGTCCCTCTTCTCTCCCTTAAAAAGACTAGGTCTAAAAGCGAAATAAAGCCTGTTAAAAGGGTAACTGCCATTAATATTGCTGCAAATATCATTTAATCATCCACCTGTAAAATTGCAAGAAATGCTTCTTGAGGAATTTCTACATTACCCACTTGTTTCATTCTTTTCTTACCCTCTTTTTGTTTACTCAAAAGCTTCTTCTTTCTACTCACATCACCACCATAACACTTAGCTGTAACATTTTTTCGCATAGCCTTGACCGTTTCTCTTGCAATAATATTAGCACCAATCGCTGACTGGATTGCGACATCAAACATTTGCCTTGGGATTAATTGACGCATCTTTGCTACCAAGTCACGTCCACGTAACAAGCTATTTGATCGATGTACAATTAATGATAGTGCATCTACTCGCTCGCCGTTGACCATAATATCTAACTTTACTAGGTCTGCTTCTCTAAATTCTAAAAATTCATAATCCATTGAGGCATAACCTCTTGATACTGACTTAAGCCTATCAAAGAAATCAAGGACTACCTCACTAAGTGGAATTTCGTAGCTAATCATTACCTGCCTTCCCAGATATTGCATATTCTTTTGTATGCCGCGCTTTGAATTTACCAATGTCATCACAGGGCCAACATATTCATGTGGCATCAATACATTAAGATTAATAATAGGCTCTCGAATTTCCTTTATTGTTGAAAGATCAGGTAGTCGAGAAGGATTCTCAATCATTTCTGTTTTGGTGCTGTTTAGTAAAATCTCATAAATTACAGTAGGAGCAGTCGTAATAAGCTCCATCTCATACTCACGTTCAAGTCGCTCTTGCACGATATCCATATGCAGCAAGCCAAGGAATCCACAACGAAAGCCATAGCCCAAAGCTGTTGAATTTTCAGGCTCAAATGATAAAGAAGAATCATTTAGCTGCAGCTTTTCGAATGCCGTCCTTAATCCATCAAATTGATTTGACTCAATCGGATAGAGTCCAGCAAAGACCTGGGGTTTTATTTCCTTAAAACCAGGAAGAGCCACTTCAGCTTTTTCCTTAACCAAGGTAACCGTATCTCCGACTTTTGCACTCGCTAATTCTTTAATACCTGCAATCACAAAACCCACCTCTCCTGCTTTCAAAGATTCTCTAACAAGAGACTTTGGTGTAAAAACTCCAACCTGCTCACAAAGGTGTTCGTCCTTGGTCGCCATCAAGTGAATCTTATCTTTCGGTTTAATTTCTCCATCAACTACACGAACTAGCATAACCACTCCGACATAATTATCGAACCATGCATCAATTATTAAAGCCTTTAGTGGTTTCTTGATATCGCCCAAAGGAGCGGGTATTTTTTTAACTACCTGCTCTAGGATATCTTGGATACCAACACCTGTTTTAGCTGAACATAAAATTGCCTCACTAGCATCAATACCAATTACATCCTCAATTTCCTTTCTAACCCGATCAGGCTCGGCAGATGCTAAATCAATTTTATTTAAAACAGGGAATACTTCGACATTCTGATCTAACGCAGTGTAACAATTTGCTACCGTTTGAGCCTCAACACCCTGAGAGGCATCTACTACAAGAACCCCTCCTTCACAGGCCGACAAAGAGCGGCTCACTTCATATGTAAAATCAACATGGCCAGGAGTATCAATTATATTGAATACATATTCTTCGCTATTGAGGGATTTGTATTTAAGTGTCACCGTTTGTGCTTTAATTGTTATTCCTCGTTCTCGCTCTAAATCCATAGAATCTAATACTTGAGCTTCCATTTCGCGGTCCTGTAATCCGCCACAAAATTGAATAATACGATCAGCCAAGGTAGATTTACCATGATCAATATGAGCAATAATCGAAAAGTTTCTAATGTTATTCATTTAAATTTAGTGCCTGAATCAAATATTACAAATGGGTAAAGGCGCCATAGGCGCCTTTACAAAAAAATGATTTTACCTTATTGACTTAAAAGATGAAGAATAATTTAATCTGCAATTCGAATTGGTACATAAAGCGTGTCCCCTTTTCTATATACAAGTAATGCAATAGTTTTGCCTTTTGGTACTCTTCTTAACTCTTGGTTAAAAATCGCAATAGTTTTTACTGCTGAATTATTCAGAGCAAGAATTACATCACCTGGCCTTATACCTGCAGCTACTGACTCACCTTGCGTCGACAAAACTAATAACCCATTTCTACCATTAGTTTTTTTCATATCATCAGCACTTAATTGTTTTAATGCAAGCCCAATACGATTGACCTCTTTAGGATTATTTTTTTTGGGTGCAACCACATTCCCATCAGTTGGCATTTCCCCCACCGCAAGATTAAGCACTACTTTCTTTCCTTTTCTTTGGATTTCAACGGGCACCTTAGCAAAAGGCTTTGTCGTACCAACATATTTGGGAAGATCAGATGAAACAATAATCTCATTTTTATTAAATCTTATGATTATATCTCCCAGTAATAATCCACCTTTTTCTGCTGGGGAGCCTTTTTCTACATTTGCAATTAGAGCGCCCTTGGTATCTTTCATCCCAAATGATTCAGATAATTCCTTAGTGATTTCCTGTATAGCTATTCCTAACCAACCCCTAATCACCTTACCATTCGATTTTAATTGCTCGACTACATTGATTGCAACATCAATTGGTATCGCAAAAGATAACCCCATATAACCTCCAGTTCGGCTATAAATTTGAGAGTTGATACCAATAACCTCACCCTCAGTATTGAATAATGGTCCCCCAGAGTTGCCAGGATTAATGGCGACATCTGTCTGAATAAAAGGTACAAAGTTTTCTTGGGGCAAAGCGCGGCCTTTTGCACTAACCACACCTACTGTCATGGTATTTTCAAGGCCAAAAGGCGAGCCAATAGCAGCGACCCACTGACCTACTTTAACTTTTTCTGGGTCTCCAAATTTAACGACTGGCAAATTAGATGTTTTAATCTTAAGCAAAGCAACATCAGTCCTTCGATCAACCCCTATAATTTCTGCTTTGAATTCACGTTTATCAGATAATTTTACAATCACTGAGTCTGCCTCTGCAACAACGTGTGCATTTGTTATCACGTATCCTTTGGTATCAATAATAAAGCCTGAACCAGTGGCGCTCTGCTTTTCTGGAGGCTGATTTCCTTGACCGCCTGGAGGCATTCCCGGTATTCCAAAACGCTTAAAGAATTCTTTCATTCTTTCGTCTTGCATAGAAGGGTTATTATGATAGTTAGATGCAACCTCTTTTGAGGCGCTTATATTAACCACTTTGCTCCCTTGCTCTTCAGCTAGGATAGTAAAATCAGGAAGCTCAACTGAAAATGCTGAGTTAAGACTAATTAATGTAAGAATAAAAATGGAGCATAATTTATATATCATATTTTCAAGTTTCCTAATTTTGTGTAATTTTAATTATTACGGGCCTCATTATAATAATGACGATTTTGATTTTTTGAAGCAACGGCTTTGAACGAATATTTTTTAATTCTTACAAAATCACCATTTATATCGGTTATTAATGCCTCTTCTTTAGTCATAAGATTAAAACTCTACCGAATCAATTAAGTTTCTTACTGCTTTGAGAGGTACTGAACCTACAGCCATAATTTGATAGCCCTTGTAATATCGAGCTGAAACATTAGTTGCATTAAAGCTAAGGTCACCTACTTGTGGTTTTTGACCCTTACGGACTGGTTGCACAAATAAGGAGATATAAGAAAGGCCATCCGAGTAAACAGAATGGTTGCCCACTAAGTTGATACCTGCCATCTTCGATACCATGAAATTTACCTCCTTGAATCCTGGTGGAATATTATTAGCCCTCCAGAACCGGTTTAAATTTATTTCTTTGGTAATGCTATCTTCAATAAGATATTTATCTAAAGGATCTAAGGTGGGCGTAAACCAGTCAAGATTAGTTACTGTATTAAATTGAATTTTATTAAAAGTAGATTGCTCCAAAATCTTTTTCTCTATATTGCTAATAATCATCTTAAGGGGAAGTGATGTTTCCTGATCCAACCAAAAACTATAAGCATATCTCAAGCTGTCTTTGGGAGTTAAATTAACAATTTGTGTCATTCGACCTGCAACTCTTTGAGAAGCTCCAAAACTTAACAAATAATATTTTTTTATTTCACTAATATCACCAGAAAAAATAGCAGGAAATAAATGGTGTTGCTCTCTTTTTTGTATCACAACGTTGTTATCTTGCCTATGATAAATCACAACATTTTTGCCATGAGATAAAACCTCATCGGCCTGGCCATCCAAAAGATTAATTCTGGTAAATTGTTCGCTTCCATGCAGCGCGTGAGTAATTTCAACTGACTTTAACTCTGGGCCATTTTGGGAGATATAAATACCTTTATAATTAAGGCTCTGGCTGGCTTTTTTAGATTTTTCAATTATTCCCCATGGCTTTTGATCAGCTAACAAAGGTGTTTTAGCTAGGGTTAGAATAAATAAAAGTAGGCTAATGTACTTCATCATTATTATTATTTATTTATCAAGGTTGTTTGAACAAAATAATTAGCAGTTGATGATGTATTAGCAAAATGAGCGTTCATAATTTCAGCAGGCATTTCCTCGTAAACTAACTGAACTGGTGTCACATTATTTTCATTTTTAGAATTCAAACCTGCAAACATAATCGCAAACAAAACAGCAAACCCTAAAACAAATTGCCAGTTATAAGAATTAAAATCAATGGCAAGGTCTTTCGCCGGACTATATCCTCTCATTTGTGTTGGCTCATCATCTATTGCATCCATGATTTTATTAGATAAATTGCTTGAACCGCTATATTCTCCTCTAACAACATCACGAATGGTCTGATAATAGAACCACTGGTTGCGCATATTAGGCTTTTTAATCTCGCTTGCAATTAAAAATCCGATATCTTCTTCTTTTATTTCATTGTCAAACAATGATGAGTTTTTTTCTGTCATTTTTATTTTCCTAGTTTACCAACGGTTGTTACTTTCTTCAATTAAGGGTTTTAATTTTTCAGCTATAGCCTCTCTTGCCCTAAAAATTCTCGACCTTACTGTTCCTATTGGGCATTGCATTATTTCGGCAATTTCTTCGTAACTTAATCCATCCATCTCACGAAGTGCAATTGCCTCTTTAAGCTCTTCAGGAAGCGTTTCAATTGTTTCACTTACAGCAGCCACAATTTCCTGATTCATCATAATACTTTCTGGGGTATCGTGATTTCTCATTTCATAGCCACTTTCGAAGTTTTCTATATCTTCTATCTCTACTTCATCCATGGCTTTGGGCCTTTTGCCTAAAGCAACTAAATGATTCTTTGCAGTATTAATACCAATCCGATAAAGCCAAGTATAAAAAGCACTGTCGCCGCGAAAGTTATTAATTGCTCGATAAGCTTTAATAAATGAATCCTGAACAATATCTTCTATTTCAGATTGATCTCTGACCATTCTACTTAAAAGCCGAAATAGTTTTTTATGGTATTTTTCAACTAATATACTAAAGGCTTTCTTGTCACCTTTTTGCGATTTCTCAACAAGGATTTGATCGATTGCACGCTCTGGGTTAACTGGTTTTTGAATCGGCGGTATGACTTTTTTTTCCATTATCGCAGTATTGTACATGGGGTTAGATTTTTGAACTATTTTTAATGGCTGCATAAGTTAGTATCTTTCAAAAAGGTTTATATTTTTTATTAATTTTTATTAATTTTTATTAATTAATCATTCATAATCTATACAATAACGTGACCTAATTCACAAACAATAAGTTCCGAAGAATAATTAAATTATAATGATGTTAAATTTTGATATTTTAATAATTGGTAGCGGCCTAGCAGGACTGAGTGCCGCAATCAAACTAGCTGATAATAAAAAAATTGCTATTATTAGCAAAAAAGAGTTATCAGTGAGCTCAAGTCAATGGGCGCAAGGTGGTATTGCAAGCGCAATATCAGAAGAAGATTCTATAGATGCTCATATCAATGACACACTTTCTTCTGGTGCAGGACTTTGTGATGTGGATGTAGTCTCTTATGTTGCCCATCGCAGTCAAGAAGCTCTCAAATGGCTTTCTGACCTTGGAGTAGATTTTACTAAAGATCAAATTAAAAATAACCTTCATCTCACCAAGGAAGGTGGGCATTCATATCGTCGCATTGCCCACGTAGCTGACGCAACAGGCAGAGCGGTTCAAAATGTATTAATTAAAAGAATTAAAGAACATCCCAATGTTACTATTTTTGAAGACCATATTGCAGTAGACCTAATTACCTCTAAGAAAATTGAAGTAAAAGATAGCGATAAAAACAGCTGTTTAGGGGCATATATATTAGAAAATAAAACAGGAGATATCCTTACTTTTTCTTCCAAGATTACTATATTGGCAACCGGAGGGGCAAGTAAAGTATACCTTTACACCACCAATCCCGATGTAAGTACAGGTGACGGTATCGCAATGGCATGGCGAGCCGGATGCCGCGTAGCTAATATGGAATTTGTTCAATTCCATCCGACCTGTTTATTTCATCCTCATGCTAAATCATTCTTGATTTCAGAGGTACTTCGTGGGGAAGGTGGCATTCTTAAATTACCTGATGGCCAAACTTTTATGCATCTTTATGATTCTCGAAAAGAGTTAGCTCCTCGTGATATTGTAGCGCGTGCAATTGATTTTGAGATGAAAAAAAGAGGTTTAGACTTTGTTTGGCTTGATATTAGCCACAAATCAAAATCTTTCATCCTAGAGCGCTTTCCTACAATTTATCAGCGCTGTTTAGATTTAAATATAGACATTACAAAAGACCCTATTCCCGTTGTACCCGCCGCCCATTACAGCTGCGGTGGTGTGATGACAAACCTTGATGCGCAAACAGATATTGAACAGCTTTATGTAATCGGAGAAGCGGCCTATACTGGCCTTCATGGCGCAAATCGATTAGCAAGTAATTCACTTTTAGAATGTTTGGTTTTTTCAGATGCCGCAGCTAAAGCAATTCTTTCTGAAAAAAGTTACCAATCATTTGTATTGCCGACATGGGATGAAAGTAGGGTGACAGATTCTGATGAGGAAGTCTTAATTACTCATACATGGAATGAATTACGTCGATTTATGTGGAATTATGTAGGAATCGTTAGAACTAACAAAAGGCTTGCAAGAGCATTACATCGTATTAATATGCTTCGTGACGAGGTTGATGAGTTTTATACCAATTTTAAAATCAGTAATAATTTAATTGAATTGCGAAATCTTTTACAGATAGCCGAATTAATTGTATTGTCTGCAATTGAAAGAAAGGAGAGTCGGGGCCTTCATTTTAGTAAAGACTTTCCAAAAATTGACGCAGTCAAAAAAATTACCATCATAAGCCCCACAAATTTCTATAGCCCCCCAGTCATAAACACAAGAAAAAATTTTATAAATAAGGGCTCTCTGGGGTAAAATCTGATTTAAATAAATCTAAATTTTTAAGAGGTATCGTTAAGTATGGAAATTAAAATGAATACCGTAGTAAGTATTACCTATGAACTAAAGGACGCAGATGGAGCTACATTAGAATCTGCTAAAGATCCTATAGCCTACCTTCATGGAGGCCATGACAGTATTTTTCCTAAGGTAGAAGAAGCAATTCATGGGAAAAAAGTTGGGGACAAGGTTGTGGTCGCTCTAGAGCCAGCAGATGCTTTTGGAGATTATGATGAGGAGCTAGTCCAGATTGAGCCTGCCAGTGCATTTCCCGAAAAAAGTCTTAAAGAGGGAATGCAATTTGAAGGTGAGGACGCTTCAGGAGAAGTTATTGTTTATACAGTAACAGATATTGCGGATGGAAAAGTTGTAGTGGATGGCAATCATCTATGGGCAGGTCAGAAAGTTATTTTTGAAGCGACAATAAAAGATGTCCGAGCTGCAAGCGAAGAAGAAGTCACTCACAAGCATGTTCATGGAGAGGGCGGCCATCATCACTAGGCGAAAAAATGTTATCTAAAGTAAAAATCTATGTAGGTTTCGATCCAAGAGAGTCAGTGGTTTATCATACCTTTACTCAAAGTCTAATTGAAAAATCAACCCTGCCCATTGAAATTACACCGCTAGCAGTTAGTACCCTTAATTTTTACGAAGAAACTCATCAGGATAAGAGTAATGACTTCGTTTATTCTAGATTCTTAACTCCTTTTATGTCGAATTTTGAGGGCTGGTCGATTTATGTTGATGGCGATATGATTTGTCAAGCTGACATTAAAGAACTATTAGACCTTAGGGATAAAAGTAAAGCTGTTCAAGTAGTTAAACATGACTATAAAACTAAAGCTGAAAATAAGTACCTCGATAACAAAAATGAAAACTACCCAAGAAAAAATTGGTCAAGTGTTATCTTATGGAATTGTGCCCACCCCAAACATAAAATTTTAACGCCAGAGTTTATCAACAAACAAACAGGAAAGTTCTTACATCGATTTTCATGGCTTGAAGATGAGGAGATAGGAGAGCTACCTATTGAATGGAATTGGTTAGCCATTGAGTACCCTGAAAATCCTTTGGCAAAACTCATCCATTACACATTAGGCGCTCCATGCTTTAAGGATTATAGGGCTACTTCAATGGCAGAAAATTGGCTCAGCATGCAAAAAAAAATCTGTAGCGGAATGGAAAAAGATTAAATTAGCTTGAATTAACTTTTTAATTCTTTGCTTAAATGTTTATTAATAATTTTAATAAACGATTCATAAATCTTTGGGGTGGCGGCAACAATATTTCCTGAATGAATCCAATCATCCTTCCCACTGAAGTCGGTAACAATTCCCCCGGCTTCTGAAAGTAATAAACCTCCTGCTGCGATATCCCATTTTGACAAACCAATTTCAAAAAATCCATCAAAGCGCCCTGCCGCTGTATAGGCTAAATCTAAAGCAGCACTTCCAGGTCGTCTGATTCCCGAAGTCTCCCTTATTAATTCCTCAAGAATTTTTAAATAGCATGGGAGGTGAGTAAAGTCACGGAATGGAAATCCTGTCCCAATTAAACATTCTTTCATTTTAGTTTTTTT
>Ga0307998_1000925_pt1 | contig 16182 bp, 17 predicted proteins | sample Davwhametageno37_FD_203147 | JGI IMG/M metagenome (GOLD analysis project Ga0307998, IMG submission 203147) | Marine microbial communities from Davis Island wharf, Antarctic Ocean - #37 | ecosystem: Environmental > Aquatic > Marine > Unclassified | place: Antarctic Ocean: Davis Island wharf... | reverse complement strand
TCGCTGTATACATTAACGAAACTCTCAAGATTATACCGCCGACCAAAGTTAGCCCAACCACAGGTGAAAACATCCCTGCTCTAGGGAAGAACGACAAAGCGTTCACTCAGATGCAAGCGATGTACCCCCAGTTCAAGCACATATGGGAGGCGCGCAAAGCTGTTAAGAGTCGCATCAACGAGACCAGGGCCCAGCGCTTCATCGACGCGACGCACGACGACGGCACCATCTCTGTACCGTTGCGTTATTACGCAGCTCACACAGGCCGCTTTGGCGGTACAGAAAAGATAAACATGCAGAACATGCCACGTAAATCACCATTGCGACTCGCACTGCAGTCACCACCAGGCAAGCTCGTCTTCGTTGCCGACTTATCTAACATCGAGGCACGCATGCTCGCATGGCTAGCTGACGAGCAAGATCTGCTTGCACAGTTCAGAGAAGGCGATGACATCTACAGCAACCTAGCGACCATCATATATGGACGCCCTATCGATAAAATAAAAGACCCTACCGAACGGTTTGTCGGAAAGACAGCTGTGCTTGGCCTTGGCTACGGCATGGGCGCACCCAAGTTCCAAGCCACATTGGAGGCTGGTGCTATGGGGCCGCCCATGAAGTTCAGTACTAATGAAGCGTATGACGTTGTAAATACATACCGCAGTACATACTCTGGTGTGCCTTCCCTATGGAAAAAGCTAGAGACAAAGCTAGCGAGTACCATAAACCAGAATTACTACGAGCAATGGCGATGCCTCACTTTCGAGAAAGGTAAGATACATCTGCCTAACGGCCTTGCTCTTCACTACAACGACCTGCGTTTTCAAGATAACAAGTTAACGTATGAGTCCCGCACCACTGAATCAACATGGGGAGGCCGCATTACAGAAAACGTAGTGCAGGCGCTATCTCGCCTGATTGTTACCGACGCAATGTTGCGTATACAAGCAGACAAAGACCTGGATGCAGACGTAGTACTAACCGTACACGATGAAATCGTTTTAATTAGCGCAGATATTAATCCAGATGCTACAATGGAGAAACTCATTAAACATATGTGTACACCACCCAGCTGGGCTCCAGACATTCCGCTCGACGCGGAGGGTGGGTACGATATTCGATACAGTAAATAATTATGCCAAGACTAGTTTTAACACGGAAGCTCGACGAAGAAGTCATCATTCACGATGAACAAGGCGTTTTGGCGAAAGTAAAAGTATCTAAAGTTGATCGAAATCAAGTCAGGCTCACATTTGAAGCCCCCGAAGACATAAAGATTGATCGGCTAGAAATTTTCAACAAAGCGGCCTCCTTCGATAATTAATAATAGCGGCAGTATTATATTACTGTTAAGCTATTCGCTCTGTAGGAGGAGCCATGCAACTAACATTCCTAGAAGCCGCTAGCGGACAGCGGTTAAGCAAACACCACTCCGTAGTAAATGGGTTTACCCCATACCCTCACGTTAAGAACGTAACATCGCACGAACACACCATACCTTTAGACGGCACTGGCTTAGCAATGCTTGAGCGGCTAATGCGTGACCACTCAACAAACGGTCACTGTCTACTAAAAGGTGGACTTAAACGCCCACTAGAAAACGAGTCGCGCGCGGGCAAGACTGACCGTGTTGCGTACTCCAATCTACTTGTACTAGACATCGACGGCATTACGATCCCAGGGCATACAAACCCAAAGACGTTTAATAGCACCGATATCAGCAAACTAGCAAAAGTAGTGATGCGCGAGCTTCCAGCAGCCGTACAAGACTGCAGCTTCATTGCGCAAGCGTCAGCCAGCCTTGGGCTCAAGGGCGAGAAAGTTTCGCTACATATATTTATACTGCTAAGCCATGCGTTACCTGCAAAAGCCATGAAGCTTTGGTTTCAGCACTGCAACTTCGAGTCTAAGCTCTTCTCATCACAACTAGAACTGTCGTCTAACGGGCACTCTCTCAAGTACCCACTAGACATCAGCGTAGCTGACAACTCAAAACTAATCTTCATTGCTCCTCCTACCTTTGAAGACGGAACCCACGATCCGTTCACCGATTGCGATGAGCGGATCGTGCGTGTTTCCGGTATTACTGACACACTGGATCTAGGTAAGCTGATGAGTGACATCAGCCCCGAGGTGGTCCATCAAAGGAGCAACGAGCATAAGAACAAACTACGTGTAAAACGTGGCTTCAATGCAAAAAAAGAACGCCTCACTATTGCAACTGTAGATAACAAATCAGAAGAAATTCTGACTAACCCAGATCGCATGTCAATACAGATCACCGACGATACAAACCCTCCATACATTCGGTGTAATGTAAACGGCGGAGACAGCAACGCCTACTACTTTAAACTCGAAGATCCAACGTACATGTTCAACTTCAAAGGCGAACCTATTTGGTCTATCGAGCAAGCAGACCCTGACTTCTACAAGACGCTCTTCGATGTATACCAAGAAGAAATGGCTAAAGAAGGTAGGGCTACGTTCCCAGTTGCTTTGCGTGACTACTACACAGACACACATTACAACGGTGTGTTCGACCCAAACCTTAATCAATTCAGTGAAGACTTCCCGCTAATGCCTTGCGCATCATCTAGTATAGAAGGGTTCATGCGCTCACACGGCAGAAGTCGGCCTGACTTTGTGCCAGACGCAAGAGTCGTATTCGATCCAGCAAGTGACGAAGCAGCAGTCAACCTGTCAACCGTTCCGTACTTTGTAAACATGTTCCGTAAAACAGAATACCTTTTGTCAAAGCGTGAGCACGAACCGCTTAGCATGGGTGACGCAGCTAAGATCGCGGACTCCTGCCCACTAATCTATAAGTTGATGACTCACATCTTAGGAGGACAAAACCTCGAAGTTGAGCACTTCACCAACTGGCTTGCTTATATATTCCAGACCCGTAGAAAAGCAATGACTGCTTGGGTACTGCAAGGTGTCCCTGGTACTGGTAAAGGTATCTTCTACACCAAGGTGCTCAGACCCCTGTTCGGTAACGAGCACGTACCAATGCGTGCATTACAAAACATCGAAGAGCAATTCAACCTGTACATGCGACAAGCACTCTTCTTAGTAGTCGACGAGTTTCATATGGCCTCAGCCAACTCAGGCGCTATGAAGATCGCTGACAAGCTCAAGAACGCTATTACAGAAAACACGATGACCATTCGTGCCATGCGTTCTAACCAAGTTGAGATGCCTAACTATACAAATTTCATCTTCTTAACCAACCGTATGGATGCAGTAAAAATTGAAGAAGGCGACCGCCGATATAATATCGCGCCTCGCCAAGAACAAAAGTTAGAACATGTGTATCCAGAAGTTATCGAAGGCATCGATGACATCAGCGCTGAGCTGCATAAGTTCGCCGCATTGCTGCGTAACTACAACGTTAACAAGCAGCTGGTACGTACACCTATCGCTAATAATGCAAAAGCACAGATGGCTCAAGTTACTATGTCTGTTATGGAAGAGTTCTTCGCTGCAGTAAGACATGGCAACCTTGGCTTTTTCCTAGACATCTTAGACATCAGTCTTACCAACGTGTTGCAAGGCCAGGAGATCACGACTGCACAACGATTTGTTAAACAATGGGTAGCAGAATCTCAATGGCCACACTCAGTCATTCCTCTGGAGCACATGCGTGTTGTGTATGGCGTACTGACTGACGATCGTTTATCTCAACGAGACTTCCAAAAGAAAGCAGCTCGATGCGGCGTCAGTAAAGAACGTAAGCGCGTACACGGCTCTGCTCGAAGCACTGGCGCAATAAACGGCGTTGTAACGTCGTGGAAACTAGACGCCGACCAGTTAACAGAAGTCACTGACAAGTACTTCGATGACAAGGATAAAAAATTACTTGTTGCAGCATAGCATTAATACCGTTACTATTATTTTAATTACTCTTAGGAATTGAAATGATTAAATTGACTCAGGACACGAGACCCGATCCCCTCCCCGATTTCGAAAAACCGGCTAAGCTAGGTGATGTTCGTGCCTGGAGTTATTCAGCACTTAAAGTTTACGAAGAATGCCCTTATAGAACATATATAAGCCGAGTCAAAGGCGTTAAAGAAGCCAGCGGTCCAGCAGCCGATCGCGGTACGCAAATCCACCAGTACGCTGAAGACTATGTCAACGGCACGATGGGTGAGATGCACGACACACTATTTAAATTCAAAGACCAATTCGAAGAACTCCGTGAACTCTACATCAATGCAAAGGTAGAACTCGAAGGCGATTGGGGCTTTGATATTGATTGGGCCGTCGTCGGCTGGATGGAAAAAGCTACGTGGGCGCGTATCAAGCTCGACGCATTAGTCCAAGAAGACGACACATCAGCCCGCGTAATAGATTACAAAACAGGTAAAAAGTGGGGCAATGAGATCACGCATGGCCAACAAGGTCTGCTCTATGCTATCGGAACATTCTTCCGCTACCCGCACGTCCAGTTTGTACAAACAGAATTCTGGTATCTTGATAAAGGCGAGACGACTACAAAGCAGTACACACGCGATCAAGCTATGTTGTTCGCTCCTGCTTTCCATCGTCGCGCCGTCAAGATGACCACTGAAAAAGAGTTTAATCCAACGCCCAGTAAGGACAATTGCAGATGGTGTAGTTTCCGCAAAGGAGACGACCCAGAATGTAATTGGGGTGTTAGCTAAACAAACGTAGTTTCCTCCGTGTCGTACCTTTGCCCTACTTCGTAGTCACACCTACTTAGTAGGGTTTTTTTTATTCCCGATCGGAATCTAACTGATCCTCATGAACCATGAACAGAGACTCCCAATGAAAAAGCTTACTAATAAAATCTTGCTATACCTCGGCTACGGTATGTCAGTAGCTATTCTATTAACACTCTTTGCACACATGTTAGCACTAGGCATATATATCGCCGCTTTAGTCGGTGCTATTTGCTGTGTGTTGTATTTTCACTTCAGGAAACCCAATGACAATTGACAATTTAATAATCTTAATTACGTGTATAGGACTTATCTATGATATTTGCAGGAGTTATCTCAGCGCTAGGCATTCTGTTCCTACTGTTTAAGTTTGGAATCCGACGCGTTATATCATTCGACATACCTATTGATATCGGCACAACTGCTCTTCTTATGTTCCTGTTCGCAGGGACATTCGGAGGCATGATGGCTGCAATGGTTGGCGGATTATTTATATCAGTCGTACTGTTTGCCATGAAAGCAACTATGACGCGCGAAGAACTGTGCGTTATCAAAACCAAATCTTTTCCATATAGAAAACTACGATGGGTAGAAGTCAGTCCCTAAGTTTGGAGTACGCCAATGACCAACAATGATTTAAAAACCTTACTTACAGGCCACGTAAAGGATCAATTAGATGCAAATGTTTTATACAAGCGCTGGGAACGTAGTCGAGTACAAACTCGTCACAGATCCGCCGGAAGCTATCTACTGGACGACACACAGGCTCAAGAAGAGCGACGTGAAACTAGTATCGAAGTTCAACCGCAGCGAGACAGCTGAAATTAAACAGGACGTGTTCGATGACATCATTAGCCGTGAACCTAATCCCAGTAAAAAATCTACGCCCACCAACGACGAGATACCGCAAGGGCGTAAAGCCCGCGAGCCTGAACATGTTAAAACGCGGCAAACAAAACAAAAAGCTAGGTGACAAAGTCACAGTAAAAATGTGGAAAGGCATGACAATGTACTCGCTGACTCTAGAAGAGCGAGCCACCTGCCCTACTGAGTGTGAGCAATGGGATAACTGCTATGGCGACAACATGCCGTTCGCACATCGCTTTGATCACACTGACCCAAACTACATAAGTTACCTTGAAGTTCAGCTACGCGCGCTCAATGAAAAGCATACCAATGGATTCGTCGTGCGTCTCCATGTATTAGGAGACTTCTATCACGGGAAATACATAGTTCAATGGCAGCTGTGGTTAGCCCAGTACGAGAATCTACGTGTGTTTGGGTACACGCACCTGCCGTTTAACAGCCAGCTAGGTAGTATGATTAATAACGTAAACCGCATCTACCCACAACGTTTTCGTATTCGATTTTCCGACGATAAAAACACACACTTTAGTGCCCATGTGGGTGTCGGCACTGACATGACGCTTGGTATAATGTGTCCTGAGCAAAACGGTAAAACCGATAGCTGCGCAACATGCGGTTATTGCTGGTCGAGTGATGAACCAGTCACTTTTCTCGAACACTAATATTAGTCAGGCTAATATATGCAGTTAACAAAATTCGATAAGCTTATTCTAACTTCCAAAAAAATAAAGACGCACGGAGGTTACAAGTTTAACGAAGTACCCAATACAAAAATGTACTGTAGATGTTGGCCAGAAGACCGTATCGGTGACTGGCCTGATGACTGCAAACGATGCACCAGACGCATACCCGTTTGATACATAATAATACCCCTGGTATTATTCTAAACTATCAATGAGTGATGATTATGTTTAAACCTTTCGAACATCAGACCGTTACAACAGACTTCATTAGTAAGAATGATCGCTGCTTGATTACGTCAGATCCTGGCACTGGTAAGACCCGTTCAGTCCTTGATGCAATCGCTAACCGTGAATCGCGAATCTTGGTTCTCGCTCCGTTGTCCATCCTCGAAGCATCGTGGGGAGACGACATCGAAAAGTTCACACCCAACCTTACGTACGTGGTTGCGTACGCGAAAAATCGAGCAAAAGCCTTTGCAGGTACTGAGCAGGTAGTCATTGCTAACCACGACGCAGTGAAGTGGATACTTAAAAATAGTTCTGTACTTGACGGCTTCGACACTGTGGTCATCGACGAGTTCACGGCATTCAAAAACAAAGATTCACAGCGTTCTAAAGCTATGCTCAAGCTATCTAAGAATTTTTCCTATCGCATCGCAATGTCTGGCACACCCAATAGCAATACTATCTTAGACATATGGCATCCAACGCTTATCGTCGACGACGGAGAACGTCTCGGACATCGCTTCTATAGCTTCCGTTCAGCAGTTTGTACTGCACGGTTCAACGGCTTTGCAAACGAGTGGGTCGACAAAGACGACGCAGAAGAAATCGTTGCATCCCTTATAGGTGACATCAACATCCGGCACGAACTCGAAGCCTGTATCGATATGCCGCCGCAGACAACTCATACATTGAGCATCACCCTGCCCGCAAAGATCATGAAGCAATACAAACAACTTTCTGATGACTCCGTGTTGTACACGGGTACAGCAACTATTAATGCAGTGCATGCAGGTGCCAAGGTCAAGAAGCTATTACAACTGTGTACAGGCGCTGTATATGACGAACATGGTGGTATCCAGTCAGTACACCCAGAGCGCTATGAATTAGTGATGCAGTTAGTCGCGGAGCGTAAGCACAGCCTCGTAGCATTTAACTGGAAGCATGAGAAACATGCGATGACCGCGCTTGCAGAAAAACAAGGCATCAGTTACGCAACGATCGACGGTGATACTCCGCCACACAAACGCAAAGAGATTGTCGATCGCATGCAAGCTGGCCAGCTGCAGGTTGTGTTTTGTCACCCGCAATCCGCAGGTCATGGTCTCACGATGACTAAAGCAACAGCGGTCATCTGGGCATCACCCACTTATAACGCTGAGCACTACCAGCAGTTCAACCGACGCATATACCGCGCAGGTCAAAACGAGCGCACAGAAGTTATTCATATTGCAGCACGCAATACCTGGGAACCCGATGTGTACGAAAAACTACAAAGCAAACTACGCCGGATGGAAGACCTATTAGGAATTCTTAACCAATTTAAACAAGCAGCCTAAAGGAGATCAGCATGAACATTAACGAACTAATCGAAGCACGCGCACGGGTAAAAGACGAGTCATCTGTCTTAACTGCGCAGCTCAAAGAGCTAAACAAAACCAAAGACGAGTTGGATTATCAACTCTTAAACTCACTGGATGCAGAAGGTTTGTCACGTACGGCTAATGACAAAGCAAGTGTATCCATCAACCAAGATACTGTACCAGAAGTGACGGACTGGGATGCATTCTACGCCTATGTTCTCGAACAGAAGGACTTCAGTCTTCTACAACGCAGGGTATCGTCGACTGCTTATAAGGAACTACTCAAGCTTGAAGAGTCAGTCCCTGGCTTGCAGCCCAGAGAAATTCGACGCATTAACTTTCGCTCCCTATAAACATGAATCATGAAGAGTATAAAACTATGAGTAAATCAGCAACAGTAACATCCATCAACAGCCTAGTAGCATCAACTAACGAGCTACCTGCTCACCTAAAAGCAGTGGAAGGTGCGGGTCGTGGTAATGAACACGTTGGCGCTAATGTCCAAATCCCCCGCGTTAAGCTCTTGCAAAAGATGTCGAATGAGGTCGATAAGCACCACGGCAATTACGTCGAAGGTTGCGAGCCAGGACACATGGTCAACACGCTTACCAATCACAACTACGGCAATGACCTGTACTGCATGTCTTTGCAGTTCAAGACTGAGTTCGTGGTTTGGCGGCACCTCGAAGCTGGCGGCGGTTACGGCGGCGCATTTGTATCACACGCAGACGCGCAAGCGTATGTCGATACTCAGGATAAGCCGACCGAGTATGACATTAACGAAACTCACGCACATGTTCTTCTCATCAAGAACCCTGAGACCGGCGAGCTTGAACGCTCTCCCGCGATCATGGACTTCGCAAGCTCTAAGCTACGCGTGTCTAAAGCTTGGAACTCTCAGATCGGAATGAAGGGCGGAGATCGTTTCGCGGCTCTTTGGAAAGTGTCAGGTGTACCGACTGAAAACAAGATGGGCAAAGCATTTATGAATTGCGAAGTATCGTTTGTCGGATGGGCGCAGGAAGCTGACTATAAAGTTGCAGAAGGGCTTTATGAGCAGTATGCTGCATAAGAACTATAGTAACGGTATTATAATACTGTTACTATAATTAGGCTAGGCGTTAGAGTTGAGTGTCTCCAGTTCAACTCTAACGTTCGCGAAACAGCTTGATGCACTGTAGCCGCCCGCATCACCAATAACTAATAATAAGGAGTTAACTTGAATATAGAACTAAACTTCACGGACAACGACATTGGATTCTTAACCAGCTTCTCGGCAATAGATGACCCTCATTGGTGTAATATTTACAGTAACCTAGAACCCGTAAAAGACCGATCTGACGAGCGCTTCGTGACCGTAGATACACGGTCAAACAAACGCTTCCTTTCCCAGATTTATGGGGGCTTTGTAGAAGCAGTGATCGTGCAGAAGTATCTAGAAACCCAACATGCTGCTGAGACACATTTATATTATCTTGACAATACAGGCGAGCAAACTTGGTATATCGCTGCCGATGTAATTCCCGAATTACTTGATGTCGGCAAGTCAATTTGTATTACTGACTAAACTCTCTTGCCAGCTTGATGCACTGGTAGTCACAACGCATCCTTTGCTAATGAACGAACATAGCTTCATCAAGTCTATCCATCGTTACTTACATCCTGACGTGCATTCGTGGAAAATCCATGACACGTACACAGGCGGTGTGCCCGACGCGATGTATTCTGGCCCAGCTGGCCTGCTGTTTGTTGAGTACAAGTACGTCAAAGAACTTCCAAAGAAAGCAACTACAAGCATTAAACACTCCCTCTCCGCACTGCAATTGCAGTGGCTAAACCGTGTGAACCAGCCCGCAAACGCAGCATTAATCGTTGGCGTAGCGGATACCTGCATAATAATACTAGATGACTTTTCTAGTATTATATGTAAGAATCGGTATATAGAACAAAGTAGATCTCGTAAAGAGGCTGCGGAATTCATTTATAACGTAACACACAACCCCCAGGAGGGGGATAACGATGTCAGAATCAATGCCGCTCGCAGTAGAGAATCTTCGAAAGATTTGGGCTTCTAAGAAGATTGAAATGCATTTCAATCAGTGTGAAGCCGCAACAGAACTAGGCTGGAGCCAAGGCGCTATTTCTCACTACCTGAATAATGTGACGCCTCTCGGAGCGCTTGCTGTTGTTAAGCTAGCAAACTTTTTAGATGTCGATCCCGCTGATATTGATCCAGCAATTGTATCCAAGTTGCCTAATGTTCGAAAACTACACATCGACATAAGATCAGATGACATGTCAAAGTCATCCCCTGCGATCGTATATTCGCGAGATGATATCAAGTCTTTTTATGTAGAGTTAATCGGTGCAACTGCAATTGAAAATTATCCTGACATCATAATAAATGGGGCGCTAACCACGCAAACAACAACACAGATGCGAGGTTACGCCAGGCTCTGTGTTCCAGAAGTTTACACAGCCAACTCGATTGTTGCTGTGCGTCTCAAGAAAGAAAAGGCGCTCCGGTGGTACTCAAAAGACGATATTCCTGCTCCTTCACGCATACATACAATGTGGGCAGTCATCTCAATGCACTACCAGTAATAGTCTTAGAAACGCCTCCCCCCGTCAAAACTAAGCAGGGCTGAACCCTGCTCCTACCCCCCTTCGTTAACAATGTAAACACCTAAAAACCCCTGTCGATGTGTAGTTTTATACTAGCATTAAAAAACGTTGCTATTTACTAATATATAGAACTATTTAACAGTGGATACCCCTATATACCTGCGTTATACTCAAGATACGTTAATACTGATACTAATAAAAAACTCAATAAAGATTGTTTGTACTCAGATCACAAGAATATTAAAAATGGGGTGTAATGCACAATGATGACAAAGATTTTAGCGGTAAAGTATGGTCCATTCATGGACATGGACGAGCTAGCAACGCTTCTACGAATTAAAACACAATCGATGTACCAACAAATTTATAACGGCAAGCTTGACATTCCACACGTCAGACGCGGCAAAAAGTATTTGTTCCCAACGCACGAAGTCGGGTTGTACTTGGATCAAAAACTTGATGAGACCAGGATCTAGAAACCCGCTTTGATCACGTCTTCAGCTCTAAGGTTTACGTAACGAGAAAGCTGATCAAGGCTGCTGTGTCCGCTTATCAAACGAACCTGCGCAATACTCATACCACTCTCGAACAGCCGCGAAATTGCTTCATGGCGTAAGTCATGGAAATGCAAGTCGTGTATTCCTACTTTTTTACGAAGCTTAGCAAATGCGTCAGAAATAGACGCCGCACGTCGCACTTCAAACAGTACATCAGCCTTGCCAAGTACATTCTGATGGCGTAGGAGCGCCGCTCTAACGCCCTTTAAAAGAGGTATTTTCGCCTTCTTCTTACCCCCTTCAGCAGACTTATTTTTGCGCCATAGCGTAATAAGCCCCTTGTCAAAGTCGATCATGCTCCATTTAAGAGCGTGTATTTCGCCCTGACGCATGCCTGACTCAATACCAATATCTATCGCAGCAGCAAGATAACGAGAACGATGCGGCCCTACTGCACCCATGAGCAATTCATACTCGCCTTTCTCCAAGCGGCGGTCGCGTTCTTCACTGCCCATTATGATTTTTTTCTTTTTAAGCTCAGTGATTGCTATATCGATAGCATCAACGTCAGTGCGAATACGACTGTGCGTTAGGGCTTGCTTAAAGTAGTAGAGCTGATACTGCAACGTAGACGCTGCAACTTCCTTGCGCCGGTCCGCTGCGAAATCAAGAATATCGTCGGCAGTCAGGTCATGAATCGACTGCCCATGAAAATGTCTTTTGAGCATATTGAGCTGGCCAAGCTTAGGCCCGCACACCTCTAAGCCAAATCGCTCGTAAGAAAATATAAGGTTATCAATAATCTGATCGATGATATGTGAGTCTTGAACGCGGGTATCGATCCACGAATGATCGTCCATGCTCGTCTCAATCTTATTTGCCCAGGTTTTTGCTAACGCTTGAGTTGGAAACGTTTTTGATTGAAGTGGGTAGCCTAAGCGCTTTACTCTAGCCATCCATCGCTTGCCACGGGCTTTGATTGACGCCATTCATCTCTCCTAGATCCGATTTGGGGGTACACATGGTGTACAGCGTCTAGGATTGTAACGTAACTACCTGATAAATAGCTACTTTTAAAATTGGCGGAGAAAGAGGGATTTTCTACCGTAACACCTCGCAAAGCCCTATATATACTGGGTTTTACCTATATATTATTACCAAAGCTAATATATTCTCGGGGATCGTAAGTGCCTGATAACTATATATATATTAGTTTACATTAACCCTGCGGGGTACAGTGTACCCCGTGTACCCCCTACAGATCTTGCTTTGCTATTGCGCCGAGAGCGACTAGGGTGAAACCGATTACGTAGTAGATTAGCATACTTGCCTCTGGGTAGTTAAGGGGCAATTATACTAGCGCCTACCGTTGTTAACTAATGCAGTCTTATTATAAAGTGTATGTCATGGTGGTATGTCTATTTACTTTTTACCCGCTTCTTTTTAGGTTTGTCTGACTGATTCAAAACACACTGCTTACCTTTACCTACATGCATAATTACGCTCCCGCGTTATAAATTAAATTCGTCATTTAATAACCCCAAAAAATATAAAGGCTATGTACATTGTTAGCGGCAACACCACAAGCCCACCTGTTCCCCACAAGAGGATTGTCCAGAAGAGCGTAATGTTCTTTGCTCTCTTGTGCTTGCGAAGACGCTCTTCTTTGTCCCTGTTCCGTTTGCACTCAGCCTGAAACTGCAACCAGTCCTTATACATGTCTGCTCGCCCTGCGTAGATCATGTATTCTTTAAGCCATTCTTCCTGCTCTTTGATCTTTTCAAGCTCCATGAAGCACTGGAGTTCTTCTTTACCCCCACCCTTCTGAGCTTTCTTAATGATGGCTGACTTGTTGTCAAAGTACTGCGTAGCTTGAGCCGACACGTCGTAAAGCTCTTTGCCATTGGACAGTGCGCTTTTAATGATATTGAACGCTGCATTAGCTGCCGCTATTTCAGCAAGCATGCTTTAGCTCCCAGGGGCAGTCGGCCATGACACCTCTTCTAGTGACGTGACATCCGTGTTATTCGCGGGGACTTGTCTGAGTGCTTGGCGGTAATTTGCCCACGCCGCTTTAACGCCAACGTTGAAATTAACATCGGGCATTTGTGTCCAGTCACTTGCGTTCAAATAAGCATCTCGGTAGCTACGGATCTCTGTAAAAAGTTCTGTAGCGTCTAAGGCCCATGCATTATTAATCCAGACCATATAGCCGCCTGCTCTCGCTTCTCTGTTTTGCCAAGCAGACGCGGTGTAATCCCAATATTTAGTATTGATATACACATCGTTGTCATCATCTAACGCCAAATGCTTGGCGAGCAGATCGCCATACATTTGGCCATCAACATACATCCCGTCTGTCTGCGTAGACAAAACCGTAGACACTTCGCCGTTACTTTTGACTAAAGCTACTTTAATCATGATCCGTGATACCTCGCTATAATTTGGGTTCTTGTATCTGTTGACTCAACAGTGGTAGTACTTCCTGATATCGCTGGGACGGTTAAACCGAAATTTGCCCCGCATCTAATGTTTTGTGCCGCTGGGTTTTGGTTATTCGCATTTGCTGAATAGCGGTACGAAACAAAAGACGCTCTGTGGTAGTAGTTATTTGTAAACGCAATTTTTGCTACCTTCCCCATTGCATTTAGCAAAACATAATAATCATCTACGTTAGTGCCATTTGCCCAGCCGCCGCTGCTTTCATTAAATACAAAATTAGTCGAAGCTGGGTAGCTAAGCGTATAAGTGTGAGCCTCTACGCACTCCATATCATCATAGACACTAGAAAAAGCTAAGCTGCCAGAGCTTGTATAAGTTTCTAGCCCATAATGACCAGAACTCGCGGGGGCTTGCCCAGCCTTACAAACAATATATTTAAAATTGCCTTGGTAAAAAGACAGAATAAGTAGTCTGCCTATAACAAATGTATTTGCTGCGTAGTCAATGTAACCCCAAAATGGGATTTCATTATTATATCCAAGCCCACTTGTGGAGTTAGGCTTTACAAACACTAAAATGTCAGTCCCAACTCCACTGGGCAAGGCTGTCGCAATAGATGACCCCGAAAAATTCGCCGTAGTCCCTGTCGCTATTATCTGAAGATTTCCATAAGTATGGTCAATTTGCGTAAACCCAGAATCGTTAACTACTAGTAGTCCATAAGCCATGTTAAATCCTAAACAGTAATAATTTATAAGCGTGAGTACCGGAAACTAACGCAGTAATCGTTATCGACCCGCTGTTCAAAGTGGTCTTTATATTCCATGCTTCTGCTACAGAATTGTTGTATCCCCAAGTTCCATCATTAGCCAGACCAGTAACAGACAAAGTGGTTGGTGAGCCGTAAGATACATTGCCTTGATAAAACGCTGAAAACCGCACTAACCTATAGTTTGTATCTAACGTAAGGGTTCCACTTGCGTTCCGAATTTGAAGCCCATAAGCCACTAAGACAAATTCCCTAGCTTAACGCGGAGCGTGCCCGACGCATCAAAAACCGTAATATTCGAACCCTGGATAATCATTCGCGCTCCGCTGTTCGCGCTCGCTAAGTTTATGGTTGCCCCTGTGCCCACAAGATTTAATTTATTTACACCAATTGCGCCTGCTGCAATACGGTTCGCGCTCAGTGTGCCTGCGTTAATCGTGTCCGCATTCACTGATCCAATTTTTGCAGAAGTAATAGTCGCGTCTTTAATCATGGCGCTCGCCATAAATACTACACCGCTATCGACGGTAAACGGTATGTTCGCTGCAGTCGGACTTGTTGACCCGAGACCATCCGCGCTTGAAGCAGGGTCAATGATCGCAAACTTATCGGCGCGAACAATAAAAGCGGACGACGGAGTTGCGGTAGTACCTGTGTTACTCAGACCAAAACCCGCAACGTGGCCGTTGTTGTCAATCTTTACCGAGTACTGCCCCTCTATGTTCTCAATTTTACTATTTATGCCTGGTATCTGACCAATCGGTGTACTTAGTGCGCTAGCAAGTTGTGAAGATGTAATCGCTGTTGATAAAACAGCTAGCTGATGGGCAACATCTGTGGCAGTTTGAGCGAGCGTTCCTGCGGCAGCGTTAAATGGGCCTTTAATACCATTAACATTAACGTGTCTGATCCAATAGTAACGTGTGACTCCTGATCCGACAGGATCTACAAAACTAATGCCAGTAGACACTCCCGCTAGGGTTGCGTCGCCAATACTATCTGACGTGTGGGAATAGATTTCCGTTTGACTATGACCTTGATAAAACGCCCCGTCCCAAAATAAATTTACTTGGGAGTACGCGCCATTAGCAGTAAAACCTGTCGGGGCGTAAGGCATATTCGCAGTCGTAAGCGGGCCAACTCCTAAGTTATAAGCGCCGTAACGATTCGGGTCAAAAGGAGAGGCTTTGAGCTGAAGGGCTAAACCCGATTCGATAAGCTCCCGCAGTGTAATAGCACGGTCTTGTGGGTCACCTTTTCGGCCCAACCTTATTTCAACGGCTTCTATAAGACCTTCCAGCACTGACCTAGTTTGGGGGTCCATAGACGCCGGTAGCTTCCCGAATCCTGGCACTTTAGTTGGACGTACTGTCACGTTCCGCGCACCTCATCCATTGATTGAGCAAGGCAGAAGTCGTTAATGTCTGTGCCTTGCACTTGGACTTCCCACTCTTGCGCAACAGCCGCAGGCATACGCATGACGGGCTCACGTAAAGTGCCGTTGCTAATACCACTAGGTACAGTAGTATCTTGGGTATAAGTTGAGCCAGACTTGGTCAGGGTGTAGTGGGCAAGCAGCGTGCCGTCGCCGTATACTTTTACAGTCACTGGGTATACATCGGCGTTGACTGATACCCAACCCATAGACACAGGCGCAGGAGTCACGAACTTCTTACTCTTAAATGTCAACGTGCGGGGCGTATTAGAGCCTCGATACTTCTTAATCTTGTTTCCGACAATGATGTATAGCTCACCGTCTTTTGGGTTCATATGTCCGCCGCGTACTTCGCCTGCAATTGATAGCGTTGACAAACTGTTCTCAGCAGCACGCGGGTCATAAACAAAACCCCCGTGCGTACTACCACTTGTCCAGAATGCGACGTAAGTACCTTCGTGCCTAAATGCCCGAATGGTTTCTGGGTGAAAGTCGGCGTTCCACTGTTTGACTGAGATCAAACCTTTAGTAACAACCTGTCCTGACGCGGATTGGATTGCACAGAGGCCCTCTGGCCCTGCGTATAGAAC
>Ga0307998_1000924_pt1 | contig 16192 bp, 9 predicted proteins | sample Davwhametageno37_FD_203147 | JGI IMG/M metagenome (GOLD analysis project Ga0307998, IMG submission 203147) | Marine microbial communities from Davis Island wharf, Antarctic Ocean - #37 | ecosystem: Environmental > Aquatic > Marine > Unclassified | place: Antarctic Ocean: Davis Island wharf... | reverse complement strand
AGGCCAAACTTTTCGATGCGCTGGGCGATGATGGCGGGGCGTCCAATCAAGGTGGGGCGGGCCACTTTTTCGTCCACCACGATCTGCGCGGCGCGCAGCACGCGCTCCTCTTCCCCTTCCGCATAGGCCACCCGCTTCTTGGCGGCATTGCGGGCCGCGTCAAAGATGGGTTTCATCGTCGTGCCGGAGGCATACACAAAGGTCTGCAGCCGGTCGCGGTACGCGTCCATGTCAGCGATGGGGCGCTGTGCCACGCCGCTGTCCATGGCGGCCTGGGCCACGGCCGGCGCGATCTTCATCATCAGGCGCGGGTCGAACGGTTTGGGAATCAGGTACTCAGGTCCGAAGGTCAGCTTCTCGCCTACGTAGGCCGCTGCCACCACCTCGCTCTGCTCAGCCTGGGCCAGCTCGGCGATGGCGTGTACTGCTGCGATCTCCATCTCATCGGTGATGGTAGTGGCGCCGCAGTCCAGTGCGCCGCGGAAGATGTACGGGAAGCACAGGACGTTGTTGACCTGGTTGGGGTAGTCCGAGCGGCCCGTGGCCATGATGATGTCGCCGCGCACGCTGTGAGCGAGCTCTGGCGTGATCTCGGGGTTGGGGTTGGCCAGCGCAAAGATCACTGGCCGCTCGGCCATGGTGGCGACCATCTCGGGCTTGAGCACATTGCCTGCCGACAGGCCCAGGAACACGTCTGCACCCACCATCACCTCCGCCAGCTTGCGTGCGTCGGTCTTCTGCATGAACTGACGCTTGTCGTCGTCCATCAGCTCTGCGCGGCCTTCATAGACCACACCAGCCAGGTCGGTGACGAACACGTTCTTGCGCTGCACGCCCACCTTGAGCAGCAGGTTCAGGCAGGCCAGAGCCGCCGCACCCGCGCCGCTGGTGACCAGCTTCACGTCTTCGATCTTCTTGCCCGCCACCTTCAGCGCATTCACGATGGCGGCCGCCACCGTGATGGCCGTGCCGTGCTGGTCATCGTGGAAGACCGGAATCTTCATGCGCTTGCGCAGCTCGCGCTCCACATAGAAGCAGTCCGGGGCCTTGATGTCTTCGAGGTTGACGGCGCCAAAGGTCGGTTCCAGCGCGGCAATCACTTCCACCAGCTTGGCTGGGTCCTTCTCGTCGATCTCGATGTCGAACACGTCCACGCCCGCGAACTTCTTGAACAGAACGGCTTTGCCTTCCATCACCGGCTTGGACGCCAGCGCGCCGATGTCGCCCAGGCCCAGCACGGCCGTGCCGTTGGTGATCACGGCCACCAGATTGCCGCGCGAGGTGTAGCGGAAGGCGTTGGCTGGGTCCTTGACGATCTCTTCGCAGGGCGCTGCCACACCGGGCGAGTACGCCAGCGCGAGATCGTGCTGGTTGATCATCTGTTTGGTGGCGGCAATAGCCAGCTTGCCGGGCTTGGGAAACTCGTGGTACTCGAGAGCGGCACGGCGCAACTGGGCACGCTTGTCGGAATCGTTGTTGTTGTCGTTGTTCTGGGCCGTGATGTTCTCGGGCATTCAGTGTCTCCAACTCAAGGGGTGGGGGCCAAAACCGTACTCCAGTGGGTCTGCAGCAGGCTGTCAGCTTTGTAAGGGTCTGCGATTGTAGGGCGAGGGCCGTGAAAACCCTAGTAAGCGAATCTGCTTATGTGGGTGGGAGTGCCGTGACTTTTTTCATTACTAACGTTTAAATTTCAGAGCTGTCTTTGCAGTCCCTCAATTCGCGGCGATGTCATCCCGTGCCGCAAAGAAGTTTTTTGTTCCAAATTGCATGATGTGCCTCAGTCGCGCAGCAAAGGAAGTAGCCGCACATGCGGCGGCACTCAAGTTTTGGATGAATTTGCGACTGCCCCTCGCTTTGCTCTGAAAAACAAAGAGTGACAAGGGTGAAGACATTCGGTAAAACCACAGTCTCCGAATTGTTAATTCTCTTTTGCCTGCCGTTTGAGTCTCCACGCGAATCCTGCTCGCGTTGTAGGTGGACCAGTTCAAAGGCGACGCACCTTCATGAAACAACAGATGGCCACCACCTGGTGGCTCACGGGCCTGCCAGGCTCCGGTAAAACCACCCTCGCTCAGGCATTGGCAGATGCGCTGCGTATGCGCGGAGAACCTGCCTGCGTTCTTGATGGCGATGAACTGCGCCAAGGGCTGTGCACAGACCTGGGGTTTGACGAAGCAAGTCGTGCAGAAAATGTGCGCCGTGCAGCGCACCTTGCGCAGATGCTCAACGCCAATGCCATTCACGCCATCGTTGCTATGGTCTCCCCCGCATCCACTGCACGTGCTGCTGCCTACGCCACGATAGGCACGCAGCGATGCTTTGAAATCCACGTCAGCACTCCGCTGGAAATCTGCGAACAGCGAGACCCCAAGGGCCTGTATGCCAAGGCGCGTGCCAATCAGTTGACACAGATGACAGGCATACACGCGGCCTACGAGGAGCCTGATGCACCAGCGCTTCGCCTGGACACCAGCGTGATCGAAGTGGGCCAGGCCGTGCAGCGGATGCTCAATGGCTGGAGCGCGACACCCGAACAATCTACATGAACACACCACAAACCTTGCGCTACCACTTCATTGCCGGCCTGCCGCGTTCTGGCTCCACACTGCTGTCGGCACTCCTGCTGCAGAACCCACGCTTTCACGCAGGCATGACCAGCCCGGTGGGTGGGCTGTTTCGCAACATGCTCAACCAGCTGGGTGCGGGAAGCGAATTTGGGCCGGTGGTCACCAAAGAGCAACGTAGGCGGCTGTCGCGGGGGCTGTTTGAAAGCTACTACGCAGACCAGGCCGGTCACAAGGACGTCATCTTTGACACCAACCGCATGTGGAGCGCGCAGATGCCTGCGCTCATGGACCTGTTTCCTGGGGCCAAACTGATTGCCTGCGTGCGCAACGTGGCATGGGTGATGGACAGCATAGAGCGCAGGTACCGCGCCAACCCTTACGAAATCACCCGCCTCTTTAACGACGATACTGAACGCAACACGGTCTACAGCCGTGTGGAGACCCTGGCCCAGCGCAACCGCATGGTGGGCTACCCGTGGACAGCGCTGAAGGAAGCCTTTTACGGCGAACACGCCAGCTCACTGCTGCTGGTGGATTACGACCTGCTCGCGCAGGCGCCGCACAAAGTGCTGCCGCTGATCTACCAGTTTCTGGGCGAGCCCGAATTTGCACACGACTTCGAGCAGGTGAAATACGACGCACCGGAGTTTGACGAAGCACTGGGCCTGCACGGACTGCACCAGGTACGCCCGCAGGTAGGACTGCAGCGGCGCGAGACCATTCTGCCGCCGGACTTGTTCGAGCAATACAGCAAGCTGTCGTTCTGGCAGGACCATGCCAACAGCCGGGCCAATGTGATCACTGCCAAGTCCGCTGCTTCGGCAGAAAGCCATTGATTGCTTCCATATTGATAGCTGGTTTTGCAATGCAGACAGGCGCAAGAGCCATTTTTTTACAAAAAATCATGACCACTGACCACACATCTGCAGCCCCCTCATCTCCGGTGCAAGAGGTGCTTTTCATTGACAGCCGAGTGCCGGACTTGCAGGCCATCATGGCCGCCGCCAGGCCGGGAGTGAAGGTAGTCATCCTGGACCCTAACGAAAGCGGCGTGGCGCAGATGGCCAAGGCACTGGACGGGCTGCATGGTCTGGCGTCCATCAGCGTGGTATCGCACGGAGACGAGGGGGTGCTGCTGCTGGGCAACGGCCCGCTATTCAGTGACAACCTGGAGCAATACCAGGCGCAGCTCAAGGCGATTGGCGCAGCACTGGGCGCTGACGGCGACCTGCTGCTGTATGGCTGCGACGTGGGGGCGGGCGAGGCGGGAGCCCAGTTCCTGAAGGCGTTGGCGCAATTGACGGGGGCGGATGTGGCCGCCTCCAACGACAGCACAGCGGGTGCGGTGCGTGGTGGAGATTGGGATCTGGAGGTCACCACGGGGCAGATCGAGGCGCCCGCTGCGTTGGATGCGCAGGTGCTGGAGGGTTATGACTTCAGTCTGCACACGGCCAGTGTCAACACGGTGGCGCAGCTCAAGGCTGCCATCGCCACGGGCAGCATAGATGGCCAGGATGATGTCATCACACTGACCGGCAACATCACGTTTGCCGGTGCGGCAGATGCTGTCTCTGTCAATGTGACGGATGGGCACAACATGTCTATCGTTGGTGGCGGTTTTACCCTCAGCGGCGGAAATCTCGCGCGAGTTCTCAACGTTGCCACCAGTGGGGCTGGCAGCGCGGTCTCAATTGACAACCTCACCATCACCAATGGTTTGGCCGCCGGTGCAGGTGGTAGCAGTGACCGCACCGTCGGGTCGCCTGGTTCTGCCGGCCTGGGCGGTGGAATTCAGAACAGCGGTGTCTTGACGATTTCGAACAGCACCATCACGGTGAACAAGGCTTCTGGTGGTGGCGGTTCGGGGGGGAGCTCGGGCCTGATAAACGGCGGTGGCGGTGGAGGTGGTGGCTTTGGCTCTGGATTAGGTGGAACCGGAGGCGACAGCGCTTACGGCACGGGGCCGTCTTCAAGCCCAGGTGCAGGCGTCGGTGGGAGCGGAGGACATGGCGGTGGTCGGCCAAGCGGGGGCGGCGCGGGTGGTTCGAGCGGCGGCGGTTCAGGAGGCAGCTATGGTGGTCTGAGTGGTTATTCTGTTGGCGGCAACGGCGGCACTGCGAACAATGGATCCATCTCTATTGGCGGTGGCGGCGGCGGCGCCGGGGGGAACGGTCTCGGGGGCGCAGGAGGTGGAGCCGCAGGGGCGATCTACAACACCGGGACGCTCACGATCACTGGCAGCTCGATCACAAACAATATCGGTGCAGGCGGCGGCGGCGGCGGCGGCGCGGCGAATTACGCATCATCGGGCAATGGGGGAGCTGGTGGCGTTGGGGTAGGTGGCATCTGGTCCACGGGCACGCTCATCATGGACACCACTTCATCCAATTCGGTGTCTACAGGCAATATCGGTGCAGGAGGCAGCGGTGGCGGAGCAAGCGGAACGGGCAACATCCCGGGCACTGCAGGCACTGGCACAAATGGCATTCGTGGAACCGTGACGCCTTACGTGGCTCCGGCGTCTGTTGCCAGCGCCACATACGATGCTTCGACGGGAGTGCTGTCGGTCACGGGCACCAACATCACCAACGGTGGGACGATAGATGTATCCAAGCTCACTCTCACAGGCCAGGCTGGCTCCTACACCCTGACCACAGCCAACGTCACCGCCGGTAGCGGCACGGCCTTCAGCGTCACTCTGAACGCAGCCGACCAGCTGGCCATTAACGGCATTCTGAACAAGAACGGCACCAGCGCGGTGGACACTACCACCTTCAACCTGGCAGCGGCCGCCAACTGGGATGTGACCGCTTCAGCTGCCGCCGACCTTACCGGTAACGGCGTAACAGTATCGAACGTCACTGCACCAACGATTACCTCAGCGACTTACGACGGCAGCACCCACGTCTTCACCGTCACCGGCACCAACTTGGTCAAGACCATCGGTGCAACGAATGACATCACGATCTCCGCATTGACGATCACCGGCGAAGGCGGTGCAACACGCGTGCTGTCCACCACGGGCAATGTGGAAGTCACCTCGGCCACCAGCTTCACCTTTACCCTGGCTGGCGCCGATATTGCTGCGGTTGATACCCTTTTGAACAAGAACGGCACTTCTGCTGTCAGCACCACCACGTACAACATCGCTGCCGCCGACGATTGGAACAGCGTCATCACCGGCGGCAACATCCAGGATCTGACAGGCAACGGCATCACGGTCTCCAACGCCGCGCCCAGCATCCTCTTGTCCACTTACGATGCCGCTACTGGCATCCTCTCGGTATCGGTCGTCAACATCGCGGGTGGCGATACCATTGATGTGAGCAAGCTCTCGGTCGTCGGCCAGGGCGGGGGATCCTACACGCTGACCACGGCCAATGTCACGGCTGGCAGTTCCACGGCCTTCTCAGTTACGCTCAATGCCGCAGACAAGCTCGCTGTCAACGGCTTCCTGAATAACAACGGCACTAGCGCGGTGGATACCACCGCCTTCAACCTGGCCGCTGCCGCCAGCTGGAACGCGACCACCACATCGGGTGCCGACCTGACCGGCAATGCCGTGACTGTGTCGAATGTCTCGGCCCCCACCATCACGTCGGCCACCTACGACGTCGCCACCCACATCCTCACGGTCACCGGCACGGGCCTGGTCAAGACCCTGGGGGCGACGAACGACGTCACGGTCTCCGCCCTGACCATCACCGGTGAGGGCGGCTCCACGCGCACCCTGTCTACCACCGGCAACGTGGAAGTCACCTCTGCTACCAGCTTTGCCGTGACCCTGGCCGGTGCCGACCAGGCGGCCGTGGAGGCGCTTTTCAACAAGAACGGCACCACTTCCACAAGCGGCGCCACCTATAACTTGGCAGCGGCAGACGATTGGAACAGTCTGGTCACCGGCGGCAACATCGCTGACGCCGTATCCCCCATCACGGTGAGCAGCGTTCCCCCGCCGACCATCACCAGCTCCACCTACAACGCCAACACGGGCGTGCTAACGGTCACCGGTACCGGATTGACCAGCGTCACGGGTGCCAACAATGACATCGTGGCCAACAAGTTGAGCCTGCAGGGCGAAGGGGGGAGCAGCTACACGTTAACCACCACCAGCAACGTGGAGATCACGAGCAGCACCAGCTTCACGATGAACCTAAGCGCTGTAGACCGATTGGGTGCCAACCTGATCCTGAACAAGAACGGCACCAGTTCCACCAGCGTCAACACCTACAACCTCATTGCCGCAGAGGACTGGGCTGCTGGGGCGGACCCTGCCGTGGTTCTGGCTGACCTGACGGGCAATGGCATTACGGTGAGTAATGTGGTGGCACCCACCGTCACGTCAGCCACCTACAACGTAGCCACGGGCGTGCTGGTGGTCACGGGCAATAACTTCCTCTCGCTGACCGGGGCGAACAATGACATCACGGCCAACCGCATTCGCTTTCTGGGCCAGGGGGCGTTCAACTACACGTTGACCAACACGCCCAATGTGGACATCACGTCCAACACCAGCTTCACCATGACCATGAGCGTCACTGACAAGGCCCAGTTGGCGCTGCGGCTGAACAAGGACGGCACCAGCTCCACCGACGCCACCACCTACAACATAGGCATGCTGGAGGACTGGAACACAGGTGCGGCCACGGCCGTGGTGATCGCCGACCTGTTTGGCAATCCGATCACGGTCTCTGGCAATGACCAAGATGCCCCTGTATGGGTCTCGGCAAGCGTCAATGGTGCCAGTCTCGTGCTGACCTACGCCGACACCAGCAGCCTGGATGCCATCAACGTAGCAGGCACAACAACCTTCGCAGTGGTTTCCGGGGGTGTCGCTAACACAGTGACTGGCGTGGCCGTGAACGGCTCCGCCAAAACTGTGACTTTGACCTTGACGACGCCGGTAGGGTTTGCCGAAGTAGTCACTGTGGCCTACACAGACCCCACGGCAGGCAACGATGCCAACGCAATCCAGGACATCCAGGGCAACGACGCCGCCAGCTTGGGTGTGACCCCGGTCACCAACAACACACTGGACACCACCCCCGCGTGGTGAACACAGCCACCGTTACCGCCAACCAGCTGGTCCTGAGCTACACCGAAGCGACCACACTGGACGCCGTGAACACCGCGCCCATTGGCGCCTTTGCGGTGACGGCGGGAGGCTCTGCCAATGCCGTCACCGGTGTGGCCGTGAACGCAGCCGCCAAGACCGTCACCCTGACCCTTGCATTCGTTGTGGGAGCCGGCCAGACCGTCACCGTGGCCTATACGGACCCCACGGCAGGCAACGACGCCAATGCCGTCCAGGACGCAGCAGGCAATGACGCCGCCAGCTTCGCAGCCCGGCCCGTAACCAACCTCACCGCTGCAGACCCTGACCCAACCCCGGTACCTCCCACGCCAACGCCCACCCCGACCCCTGGGGTGCCCGACAACGACGGGGTGCCCAACACCGTGGAAGACCAGGCCCCAGGCATCCCGGGCCCCAATGGAGCTATCGTGGCGGGAGACGGTAACGGAGACGGCATCAAGGACAGCGAACAAGCGGGAGTGGCCTCGATCGGTTTCGTGCTTAGCCCCACAGGGCAGAGCAACCCGGGCAATGCACCACCGACTTTTACGACCCTGGTTGCCAGCAGTCAGAACGGTAAAGTGGGCAGCGGTAACGACAACGCACGCATCACCAGCCTGACGCAAAAGGACGCACCGCCAGACCTGCCTGCGGGCATGCAAATGCCCATCGGACTGGTGAGCTTCACGGTAGAGCTGGGGCAAGGCAAAACAGGAGAGAATTTCAGCCTGTACGTGGACCCGGCGCTGGGCGTGAACGGATACTGGAAAGAAAATGCCAGCGGCCAATGGGTGAACATCGCCAGCGAGCCTTATGGAGGCAAGATGGTGATGGAGGGCGGACGTTTGCGGCTGGACTTCCACATCGAAGATGGCGGGCAGTTTGATGCGGATGGCAAGGTGGACGGGATCATCACCGACCCCGGAGCGCCGGGGCACATGGCGCTGTCGATCATGGGGCTGGCGCCGGATATGCCTCACGGGTTCTGGTTCTGAGCGGCACCCGCGTGCCGGCTAAGCCCTATCCTTGCAGAGTTGACAACATGACACTGGAACTATTCATGACAACGAAAAAACAGACTCAAACGCCAATGCCCACTGCAATAGCGGGCAAACTCGCTGCGACAGCGCTCACGCTGGTCGTGGGGGGGCTGCTGGCGGCCTGTGGAGGCGGTGGTGGAGGCTCAGGCCCTACCATTGACCCCGCCCAGCTCAAAGGGCGCTGGGTGACTGCCGCAGGTGTGGCACCGGCCATGACAGCGGTGGTTGTACCCGACGTCAATGGAGCCGCCAACGCCTGGCTGCTGGCGCAGGATGCCAGTCGACTGGTCAAGCTGGTGGTGCGAAGCGACAGCAGCGCCAACGGGAAAACTTACGCTCTGGGGCAAGGCAATGCCATAGGCCAAGCGGTGACCGGCCAGGTCAATGCGGCCCTGACGGCCAGCCCCAAGACGATTGCATTCACGGGTCTGAACACTACGGGGACGCTGACCCAGAGCGACGCACTGGCTACCCCTGCAGTTCAGGCGGAAGTGCAGGGCAGCTGGAGTGCCACATTGGGTGGTAATGCCCAGACCGTGCAATGGAGTCTGGCGGCGACAGGCGGCCTGACCGGAAGCTCGACAACGGGGTGCACCTACGTTGGTAGTGTGGCGGCGATAGCCAGCACAGCTGCGTATAGCGTAAGTTTCAACGAAAGCTGCGCGGACGGCAGCAAGACTGCATTTGGCGGTGTGGGTACGCTCAATGCGGCCAAGAATGGGCTGACGGTGGTGGTGGCGAGCGCAGACGAGTCCCGCGGGGCTGCTCTCTTCTTGGCGAAGTAGAACAGCATTTACCGTCTACCCGGAGCCTGGCCCTGCATCGGCAGTGCCAGGCTCTTGCGTTGTGTGCACAGACTTCACATTCACCCGACCCTCTCCGCATGTCCGTATCTGTAACGCCACACGAACTGAAGCAGGCTTTGGCAAAGCTCGCGCCCTGTCTCTGGTGGGCCCTCGGCCTGAGTGTGCTGGCAGGACTTTTGGTTCTGGCGCCCACGTTATACATGTTCGAGGTTTACGACCGCGTGGTGAACAGCCGCAACGCCATGACTCTCGCCATGCTGACGCTGGCCGTGCTGTTGGCCATCGGTGTGATGGAGGTGCTGGAGTGGGCACGTTCGGAAACCCTGCGTGAGGCGGGTGCGGCCCTGGACCGTGCGCTGGCCCCCCGTGTGTTCACAGCCATTCATGCTGCGCATCTGAGGCAGGGGGGCGCAGCGGGGGCCCAGCCCGTGATGGATTTGCGATCGGTGCGTGACTTTTTTCACGGACCTGCACTTGGGGCTGCGATGGAAATGCCGGTGGCCTTGGTGATGCTGGTGCTTCTGTTTGTGATCCATCCGTTGCTGGGGTGGGTGTCCCTCGCCGGTGCTGCGCTGCAGGTCGGACTTTCGTGGCTGAACGAGCGCAGCACCAGTCCAGCCTTGCTGCGGGCCAATCAATCGGACATTGGCGCGCGGGCCTATGTGGATGGCACCTTGCGCCACAGCGACGTGATTGCGGCCATGGGCATGGAGAAAGACATGCGCCGCCGCTGGTTGGCGCAGCACGAGGAGAGTCTGGGACTGCAGTCGCTGGCGTCGGACCGCGCAGGGGTGTTGCAGGCGCTGGGCAAGATGCTGCAGACGACTTTGTCGTCGGCGCTTCTGGGCCTGGGGGCTTGGCTTTTGATGCATGACCAGTTGCCTGGTGGGCCGGGAATGCTGATCGTCGGATCAGTGCTGGGCGGCCGTGTGCTGGCGCCTCTGGTGCAAATGGTGTCCCAGTGGCGAGCGGTGGTACAGGTGCAGGCCGCTTGGGGGCGGCTTGGGCAGCTTCTGGAGAGGTTGCCTGCCTCTGTGCAAGGGATGCCTTTGCCCAAGCCGAGGGGGCGTGTGACGGTTGAGAGTCTGGTCGCAGGAGCCTCTGCAGGGGCGCCGCCGTTTGTGAAAGGTGTGGCCTTCTCGTTGCAACCGGGGGAAGTGCTGGTGGTTCTGGGTGCGTCTGCAGCGGGCAAGACCACCCTGGCACGCATGCTGATGGGGCTGTGGCCTCCTGTGGCGGGCAGTGTCCGGCTGGATGGAGTGGATGTCAGTGTGTGGAACAAGGCGGAGTTGGGGCCATACGTTGGCTATGTGCCGCAGGACGTCGAACTGTTGGAGGGCACGCTGGGCGACAACATCGTTCGCTTTGGCGAGATGGACGAAAAGGCCATGGTGGATGCCGCACAGGCGGTGGGTGTGCACACCTGGATCACTTCGCTCCCACAAGGTTATGCCACCCCTGTGGGGGCGGCCGGCGTGATGCTCTCCGGCGGGCAGCGCCAGCGAATCGCGCTGGCACGTGCCCTCTATGGCAATCCGGTTTTTGTCGTGCTGGACGAGCCCAACGCTAGCCTGGACGAGGTGGGCAATGTTGCATTGGGCCGGGCCTTGCAGGAGTTCAAGGCCCGTGGCACCACTTTTGTGGTGATGACCCATCTGCCCAGCGTGCTGGCGGTGGCGGATAAATTACTCATCATGCAGGGTGGGGGGCAGCAGGCCTTTGGCCCCCGAGATGATGTGCTGGCGGCATTGCGAAATGCTTCTGCGGGTACTCCGGCGGCCGCCGTCGCGCCGCGTGCCGCCTGATCACCCTCTTCCAACTCAACTGACACCATGTCCATCAGCGGATTTTTCTCGCGCAGCGAAATCACCCAGGCCCTGCGGAGCCTCCAGCGTGAATGGGTTGTGATCGCAATATTCAGCATGGTGGCCAACCTGCTCATGCTGACACCCACGCTGTACATGCTGCAGATCTACGACCGCGTGCTGGTCAGCCGCAACGAGCTCACCTTGTTGGTGGTCTCGCTGCTTGTCCTGTTCCTGTTTGCCGCCATGGCGTTTGCCGAATGGGCGCGGTCCCAGCTGCTCGTGCGCGCCGGGGTGCGCCTGGACCGGTTGCTGGGGGAGCGTGTCTTCTCGGCAGGTTTCTCGCGCAGTGTCCGTGAAGGAGGGGGTAACCCTGGCCAGTTGTTCACGGATCTGACGGAGGTACGCCAATTCCTCACGGGCCCCAGCATTTTTGCCTTTTTCGATCTGCCATGGGCACCTATCTACATTGGGGTGCTGTTCTTGCTGCACCCCCTGCTGGGCGCGGTGGCCGTGGCCTTTGCTCTGATCCAGGCCGCCTTGGCATGGCTGGGGCACCAGCGCACGGTGGTGCCTTCCGAATCCCTGGCCAAGGCGCAGGGCCGGTCGCATGCCTACCTGAATGGCAAGCTGCGCAATGCCGAGGCGGTTGAGGCCATGGGCATGTTGCAGCAGTTGCACCACCGATGGGCATTGTTGCAGGCGCGCTATGCCGAGCTGCACGCGGCAGCCCAGGGCCTGACGCACCGCATCACGGCCTGGAGCAAGTCTGTACGTTATGCGCAGCAGGCCCTGTCGCTGGCGGTGGGTGCTTTGCTGGTGATCGATGGCCAACTATCGGCCGGAGCCATGATTGCTGCCAACGTGCTGATGACCCGCGCCTTGGCTCCGATTGACCAGGTTGTGAGTGCATGGCGCGGCTTTTTGGGGGCCCGCGCGGCCTTCTTTCGGCTGGAGCAACTGCTGCAAGAGCATCCACCGTTGCCCAAGGTCTCCGCAGCCCCGCGTCTGCAAGGGGATGTTCAGCTGCGCAATGTGCACGCCACTGCGCCGGGGCGGGTGACTCCGATTCTTCAGCAGGTGGACCTGCATGCTCCGCCGGGTTCGCTGACAGTGGTGCTGGGCCCCTCGGGTTCCGGAAAATCCACGCTGGCGCGCGTGCTGGTGGGCGTCTGGCCCGTATCGCAGGGCGAGTTGTTGTTTGATGGTCAGCCCCTTACCGCCTGGAGCCACGAGACCTTGGGCCCTCAGGTAGGCTACCTGCCACAGGATACGGTCCTGTTCGGTGGGACGATTGCTGACAACATCGCACGTTTTGCTGCGGTGGATTCTGCCAAGGTCATTGCAGCGGCCCAATGCGCAGGCCTACATGAGATGGTGCTTAGATTTCCCAAAGGCTATGACACGCCGATTGGAGAGGCTGGGCGCTTGCTTTCGGGGGGACAACGCCAACGCATCGGACTAGCTCGCGCCCTGTATGGTGATCCAGCGCTCTTGGTACTGGATGAGCCCAACGCCCACCTGGACGATGTGGGCGAAGCGGCCTTGCTCGGGGCCATGCGCCAGCTCAAGGAGCGCGGCAAGACCATTGTGATGGTGACGCATCGGGCGGGGGTGCTTGCGCTTGCAGATCAGGTGCTCGTTCTGCAGGACGGTCAGGTACAGCTGAAGGGCCCGCGCGATGAAGTCTTGGCACAGCTGCAGGCGGCACGCCAAGCCCCCTCCGCTTCAGCTGCTGGTTCTTTGCCTGCTCCGCAGCCGCTGCCCGCCTGAACGCGTCGCGCACATTCGAGACGAGCGAACATTTTCTGAACACCCGCCCATGGCCCACACTGAACCCTTGAAACAAGCACCCTCGATCTCCTCACTGCCGGGAGTCCGATCGGCTCCCCAGCCTCCATCGGACACCGGACGCGCGGCACGCACTGGGCTTTGGGTGCTGGGCCTGGGCCTTGGGGGATTTTTGCTGTGGGCGGCTGTTGCTCCCCTGGACGAAGGGGTGCCCAGCCAGGGCGTGGTTGCGATCGACACCAAACGCAAAGCGGTGCAGCACCTCAGCGGAGGCATCGTCAAGCAGGTCTTCGTGCGCGAAGGTGACGTGGTGCAGGCGGGGCAACCGTTGATATCTCTGGATGATGCGGTGGCCAAGGCCAACTACGAGGCGGTCCGCCAGCGGTACCTGGGTTTGCGTGCGGTCCAGGGGCGGTTGCTGGCCGAGCAGTCGGGCGCTGCCACCATTGTGTTCCACTCGGATTTGCAGGTTGCGGCGGCAGACCCGCTGATTCAGCAGCAGATGAAGAACCAGGAGCAACTGATTCAATCGCGGCGCGCGGCACTGCGTGCGGACCTGCAGGGCATCGAAGAAAGCATTCAGGGCCAGAACGCTCTGCTGCAGGCCTATGCGGGCATGCTGACCAGCCGGCGTGGGCAACAGGCATCGCTCGAAGAAGAGCTGCGCCATACGCGCGAGCTGGTCAAGGAGGGCTACTCCCCGCGTAATCGACAACTGGAACTCGAACGCATGGTAGCCGACTCCAGCCTGGCCATCACGGAGTTGCTGGGCAACACGGCGCGCACGCAGCGCACGGTCAGAGAAATGCGCCAGCGGGCCCTGGCCCGGCAGCAGGAATACCGCAAGGAGGTGGAGACGAACCTCGCAGACATCACGCGGGAGGTGCAGTCGGATGCCGACAAGTTCACCGCGCTGAAGGCCGATCTAGACCGCACGGAAATCCGTGCGCCCGCTACTGGCCAGGTGGTGGGCCTTGCGGTGCAGACCGTGGGCGCTGTGGTCCAGGCGGGGCAGCAGCTGATGGGCATCGTCCCTCCTAATGAGCCTTTGGTGCTGGAGGCCCGTATTGCTCCCCACCTGATCGACAAGGTGCGCCCGGGCTTGCATGCCGATGTGCGTTTCAGTGCGTTCGCCCACTCGCCGCAACTTGTCGTGCAGGGAGAACTGGCGTCGGTCTTTGGGGATCTGCTGACGGATGCACAAAGCAACCAGACCTATTACCTCGCGCGGGTCAAGGTCACGCCGGATGGCATGAAGACGCTGGGCGAACGCCACTTGCAGCCAGGCATGCCGGCCGAGGTGGTCATCAAGACCGGGGAGCGCACCATGCTGACCTATCTGCTGGGCCCCTTGCTCAAGCGTGTGTCAGGTTCCCTGAAGGAAGAGTGAGCATGGCGGCTTTTTTTTCCACGCCGTCGAACGCCTTGCGGGCGGTCTCGCTCTCCGTCTTGGTGGTATGCGCAGGACCTGTCTGGTCCATGGACCTCCAGCAGGCCTACCAGGCGGCCTTGCAGCAGGACGCTACCATTCGAGCCGCCCGCGCGGCTGCCGATGTGGGGGATGAGCGTGTGGAGCAGGCCAAGGCCATGCGCTACCCCAATGTGGCATTCAGTGCAGCTCGCAACCGCAACGACCTGAGCAACACGCAACGCAACATCCTGGGCCGGTCGGTGACCGTGGATGAAAACTACACCAGCCACAACGCTACCTTGACCTTGCGCCAACCTGTCTACCGCAAGTCACTGTCGGTAGGGCTGGAACAGGCCCATCAGATGCGCGCTGAAGTGGGCGCGCAGCTGGACCGGGAGCTACAGAACCTGGGTGTGCGCGTGACCGACGCCTACCTGCAGCTGTTGCTGGCGCAAGACCAGCTTGCCCTGGCGCGTGCGCAGAAGAACACCACCACTACCCAGCTGGACGCCGCGCGCAAACTGCTGGTGGCGGGCAGTGGCACGCGCACCGACATCGACGAAGCCCAGGTCCGGCTTGACATGGCCGTGGCGCAGGAGCTTGAGATACGGCAGCAGCTTGACTATGCGCGCCACCAGCTGGAGACACTGGTCAACCAGCCGGTGGCGGCGCTCAGCCCGCTGGATGAAGCCAAGTTCGCAGCCTGGACGCCTGAACAGCGCAGCGTGCAGGACTGGCTGGCCCTGGCAGAGGACAACAGTCCTGAGATTCGGCAACAGAAGGCACGGCTGGATGTGGCACGTTTGGAGATCGAGAAAGCCCGCACTGGGCACCTTCCCACACTGGATGCAGTGGCCCAATGGACGCGCAGTGGCAGCGAGAACGTTACTACCCCCAGTTCCAGCTATACCAACCGTGTGATCGGCCTGCAGCTGAACATGCCACTGTTTGCGGGCGGTTATGTCAGCTCCACGGTACGTCAGGCGGTTGCGGAGCAGGTGCAGGCCCGCGAACTGCTGGAGGCCGCGCGCCGTGACCTCAGCCTTCGCATCCACACCGAATTTCGGGGCGTCAGCGAAGGCCGCCTGCGCATCCGGGCGCTGGAACAGGCTGCGCGGTCTGCTACACAGCTCGTGGTGTCGAGCCGCCGCTCGTTTGAGGGTGGGGCCAGAACCTTGGTGGACATCCTGAACGCGGAGCAGCAAAAGGAACTGGCCCTTCGTGACCTGGCCCGAGCGCGCTACACCTACTTGGTGTCCTGTGTGCGCCTGCAGGCTCTGGCCGGAGGGGATCGGGACAGCAGCATCGCTGCTGTCAATGCGCTGCTCAAGACGCCCTGAGCCCAACACACACCGCGTCTCTGGGTGCGGCAACGCTTTCCGTCGCCGCATGAAAAATTCCCGTTAGTATGGCGATGCAGGGGCAAGCAAGTGAATACGTTCAGGCAGCCATGGCGGCTGTGCTCAGCGGCTGCTCGGGAAGCTGAACACCGCGCCCTCACGCACACCGGCACTCGGCCAACGCTGGGTAATGGTCTTGCGCTTGGTGTAAAAGCGCACGGCGTCGGGGCCGTAGGCGTGCAGGTCGCCAAACAGGCTGCGCTTCCAGCCGCCAAACGAGTGGTACGCCACCGGCACGGGCAGGGGCACGTTCACGCCCACCATGCCCACCTGGATGTGGTCGGTGAAGTAGCGGGCG
>Ga0307998_1000922_pt1 | contig 16218 bp, 11 predicted proteins | sample Davwhametageno37_FD_203147 | JGI IMG/M metagenome (GOLD analysis project Ga0307998, IMG submission 203147) | Marine microbial communities from Davis Island wharf, Antarctic Ocean - #37 | ecosystem: Environmental > Aquatic > Marine > Unclassified | place: Antarctic Ocean: Davis Island wharf... | reverse complement strand
TCCTATTTCCCTAATTACAGTTCCTACTCCATTTGCATCTAACGTAACAACTGTTCCACTTTCATTTCTATCTGGTGATGGAACGAATTTTATGTTTACAGTTACTGATCCATTAGCAGGACCTACAAGGTTAAAAGTTACTACTTCATAGCACGCATAACCAGTAATGGTTGCAGAAGGAGTACCCATTTGCGCTTGCGAGGACGAGGAGCATGTTATACCTGCATCGTCACTATAAAATCCATTATCGGCTTTTATTTGCAAAAAAGAATCTTTATATAAATCTCCTACAACACTAGATAAATTTGCTACATTCAAACCCGCTGCATATACAGCTACCGGGGTTGAAGTATCACAACATAAATCATTTTCAGTAACTGCAAAGCATAAATTAAATAGTGTAACATCTGGCTGGCAAGTTTGACATAAAACTAAAGGACCTAAAAGTCCATTTAATTGTCTTCTATAATTTCCATTAATTTGGTAATAACCATCTGGTGCTAAACTCAATAACGCTTCATCGCTGTAAACGGAAATAGCTGTTAAAAAGCTATCAGAATCAATATATTTATTTACTAAACTCATTTTTTATTTTATTTATTTATTATCAGCAATCACAACATGCATCTACCGCACTTGTTTCATTGTAACATAATGATACTGAAGTTGGGTTTCTTAAGTCCCATACTAAATATAAGAAATCATCTCCTTGATTATTTAAATAATTAAAAGAAGATTCATAATTTAAAAGACCACCTGTTATAGGTGTAGCTGTATTTAATAACGGTAACAAAGTATTTACATCACTTTCATTGTAATTAGTATTTGAAACTAAGTATTTAAACTTATCTACTAGTGGATCAAAATCATAACTCTGCCCTGAGTTTTGTCTACTTTGCATTACTACCGTAGAGTTATTTGCTGGTATTGTACCAAAAGACTCTTGACCTGTTTGAGTTTTAAATAAAGAAATACCATCGTCTTGCAACACAATAGAATTAGTACTAAACGGACTAACATCTGTACCTATTGACCATTTGTATCTAGTAGTAGTAGTTAAATTAACTTCTCCTTCAAAATTTACAACAATTTGTTTGACTGTTAATGTATTAGCTATTGGGCAATTAAACAGTACTGAGTATGAGTCTCCTGCAGAAGCAGGGTCAGGAGCAGGAGCAATAGGTGTAACCGTTACAATAGCTGTCGTTGGGTATGATGTTGGTTTATTAAAACTAACTTGTCCACCACCTGCTGCAACTGATTGCGTAAGAACTAACGCTCCATCATATGTAACTTTAATATTTACACTATTTGAATTATTTGATACATCAAAAACAACGTTACCAATTATTGTTGTAAAATCTATAGTAGCTATATAAGGAGATGATGAATTATTTACATCTAATTGATATCCACAATCTCTTTCAATTGGAGGTATAGGAATAGATTTAATATTACTACTTAATACAAACTCATTCATATAAGGATCAAACCCTCCTAGTTTCTGAGTTTCAAAAGAATCAACAAATAAATCTCTAAACCAACTTCTCATACCTACTTGAGATATAATTGACAGTTTATCACCTGCTCCACCTTTAGAACCCCCTTTTAAGTTTATTACAGAACTTCTTTTAGCATCTGTAAAGTAAACATCATATCCATATGAAGTAAAGCTTTCAGGATTATTACTGATTCCAAATTCCTCTATTCTAGCTAACTGAGTTCCTAATACTTCAGGAACAGATGTTATAGCACCTCCTGCTGCAGCATCAGATAATAAGTTTTTACCAACCAATACATAAGATATCTTATCTTCTTGTAATGTTAAAATATCTGTCTGTCTTGCATGAAGTGTTCTTATAGGGCCATATGATGTTTCTAAAGTTTTAAAATTAGCTAAAGCCAAATTAAATTGATTCAACTTGTTTAAATTACTTTCTTGATTAAATACTCCACTATACGTTATATCACCAAATCTATTTGACTCTTTAAATTGTTCTTCAGATACTGAAGTAACTTTATCCCCTAAAGATAAAACAGGATTTACTAATCCATCTAAAACTTTATCACTTTCCGCTCCGTTTCCAAATACATAACAATTAAAAAAAGTTAAATCTACAATGGCTGATTGAGTAAGATTTTGATTTTGGTCTGTACTACTTGTTCCTGATTGGTGAAATGAATTTACAATATCAAAAGATTGTTCATTCTCATAATACAATTCATCATTTGCTTGAATTGGTTCTGTCTCAAAAATCATTAATGTAGTAGCTCTTTGAACTTCTAACTCAATTTCTCCGTAAGAATTTCTTTTATTAGGACTACCACAATTAGGTGTTCCGTTTCTAAAACATAAAAACATTCTACCATCTGCTGCGTCTTGTTGAAAGAATATTGTATTCTCTCCTGGTTTTGGATTAGGTTGTGGATTTACATTAAATGCATATATTTGCTTGTCAAATACAACAGTATTTATAGTATCATCTGTACCTCCTGAAATACCATTAGTTAAATCAATATTGTCACCTAAAATAAAACTATATAAACTATCGTACTCTTGAGAAGCTGTAAATCTTTTATCATAATCATATTCCCTACTACCGCATTTACTACCTCTTTTAAATCTATTAGCTCTCAAATAAATTCTAATAATACTACCTGCAGGTATTGTATAAGGTATAAATAAATCTGTAGCCCCAGTTGTGTTTGGGTTATCTATATATACACTAGCTCTAGTTGTACAGTAACTTCCCGTACATCCGGCTTTTTCTTCTATAAAGGCATTCGCAGGGGCACTTGCTGCAAATCCAGCAGGTCTTAATAACATATAAGTTCCTGGGGACTGTCCACAAGGCTGGCTATCAGGTAAAAGCTCACCATCTACACCTTTCTTGCAAAGAAAATCTTCTGCTTTGCTTTCAAATTCTAAAACCTTAGTTTTTGTACATCTAAGAACAGGGCCATTTGTATCAGACTTTACAAATAGATTTTCGTTATTTTTTACTTTATCCCTATTGTCACCTTCAAGTTTAAACCAAACATTACCAGTTGACGCTTCAGTATAAAATATATTTGAATATATGGTTCTGTATCCTGTTTTAGATTCTTTAATTACAAACTTATACTTAGTTGCCCAATAAGGAGCATAGTTATTTAAAGTAACTCTAATCTTATTTTTATTAATAGAGGCTTGACAAGGTATGTATACTGTATTTGCTGTATCTACTAATGCAGTACTACTTCTTGCGTAGTCATCCATGTATACAATTGCAATTTCATAATCCCTATTACTATGTAAACTTTGTTTTGAAGATTCTAAAGAATATAATCCAGTCGCTGAACTTGATGATAAATACTCGTAAGCATATATTCCTAAAGCTGTTGGTGGTTGAGTTGATTGGTTATATTTCTGAAATTTTAAAGCAGGAATTGTAATACTAATTACATCACTTCCTTGAGAGGTTTCTATTTGAAAACCTTGATTACCGCTTGTAATTCCAAAACCTTCATATTGCCACTCATTTTTAGCAGCAATACCACAATTATATACATCAGTTACTGAAGTTCCAGCTACACCTCCTACACTTAAATCAAAACAACTTGAATTAGCAGGAGCTACAAATTCCTGTACAGCTGCAATAAACTCATCACTAGATGCTAAAGCATAAACACTACCGTAGTTTTTTTGTATATTAAATAAAAATACGTATTCAAATGTATTTTCAGGCTGAGTTCCATCATTATAACTTGCATCTCCACCATATTGAGTGCTTTTATAATTAAAATCAATACCTATTTGAGACCCTTCAACTAAGGCAATTGCATCTCCTCCAAAATTAATTGAAATCTTTGCTGAGTTAACAGTTTGAGAAGGCCCTATTGAATAAAGAACAGGACTATTTGTTGCTGCTATTTCATCTGCACTTAATGCTTCTGAAATTAAATCTATATCGTAATCTAAATAAATTTCTTTTCCATTTTCATTTGTAATATCATATCCATCAATGTAATTTCCATACATTAATCGATTACCCATTATTGTTTGAGCTTGTGCTTTCCTAGGAACGTTATCATATAATCTTAGTAATTGTGATTCCGGTAACGCTGTGTAAATTTTTTTATTTGTAAAGGGAATAGTTTGTGACTCATTATCTAACCATCCTTGGTCAACTTTATTAAATCTTTCAATAACATTAATTGTTTGACTTGTTGAGAACTTAAAAATAAGGTCAACATCTTTTACATTTTTACCACCTGTATCAAATCCAATATTTACACTATTGAATATATTAATCATTGCGGAATTGTCATAGGTACTATAGTCTATTTGAAAAGGTCCTGGAGAAAAAGCAGTTTGAGAAAAAGGAGATATAGCTGAGTATTCTCCATCTTCATATTGCCATCTGTATGCAAAACTTAAAAAAAGTTCTTCCATATAGTTCTCTCCTCCACCTAATTTAAATTGGGATATAGTTGGGGCATTTAAAGGTGGTGCTAAAATAACACCTATATCTTGTTCTGTAATTTGGTCTACATCTGAAATTGGCTGTAAATAACTTCTAGTAATATTTATTTTTCTTGGAGCATTTAAGTTGTCTGTAAAAAACAACAAATCACCTATAAGATTAATACCATTAACTAAAAATTTACTATCAAAATTTAATACAGTTGTTGAGATTACATGGTAAAATAAAACTAAAAGTCTAGTATTATATGATACTATCATGTCAACAGATGGTGATGTTACAAACCAATAAATAGTTTCATTAGCTCCATCCTCATACGCACCTATACATCTAGCCCCTGTTAAAGCTTGATTCTTATATTTTAAAGAAACTAAAAGTTCATTTCCTTTTGAGTTCTCTACAGCTCCGATTTCAGTTCCTTCAGTAGAACCTAATCTAACATTTAAAGCATCAATGTATTCGCCCTGGGGAACAATTCGTTCATCAGCACTTTTATTCATTCTCCCTTTTATGAAATTCTTTTGAATTTTAGGCATGCTATTTTATCCATTTATTTTGACCCCTCAGATTCATTAATAATCTTCCTGGATGTATATTGCTTAATCTTAACTTTGCGTTCCTTAGAAGCGCTGATTTCTCTTTTCTAGCTCTATTTATGATATACTCTTGGATACCATACTTGCTCTGTAGTATTACAAATTTCATATAAGAATAAACAAACTCTTCAAATAATTTATTTACACTTATTTCAGAATCATCTCCACCTTCCATTCCATCTGAAACATACTCAAGAACAACTAACTCATCAGCCATACTAGAACTAAAATTAATTACACCTGATTTCTTGTTTATTTTAAAAGTTGGATTTGCATTTGCTGTTTCAGTATTTAATCCAAACTTAGCTCCTATAGAGTACTCAAAGTACCATGAGTCATTATAACAATAACCTTCCTGCCCATCATATACACTACCTTCATTTAAGTATATGCTTTTTTTACTTCCTTTTATTCTGTCAGCATCTAATGTAGAATCTTCAGGTTTTAATGTATTTCCTTTTTCATCAAATAAAATTCTACAATTATTATCCTGCAAATAAGCACTACTCCAATTAGTCTGAATATTTTCAGTTAATGGAAATAACGTACCTCCTCTATACATTGATACTCTAACCCAATTTACATAATCTTGTGGCAATATATATCTTAATGAATCACAGACATTTAATTCTAATATTTTTATCTCTTTTAAAGAATCGTAATTTAATTCTTGTATAGCTCTTTTTGCGTGAAATAAAACATTATATCTTTCTACATTATTAATTAATTTATCATTTCCAACATACATAACCATAAAGTTATTTACTATGTCGTTTAATGAAACGTATTGATACGAACCCCAATTTTCATTTTCAAAATTAAGTCCTCCATTTTCGTAATATTGATAATCTGTTAAATATGCCATAATCTATCCTTCTTGTTGGTTTGCCTCTTGTTCTTCCATTTTTCCAAAAGCTACTACATCTTTATCTCTAATAGATAAACCTGCGTATTGTAATATTTTATTTATTAAATTTGTTTGATCTGAAATTGGTAGTTCAAAATCTTGATAATCTGCAGATGTTTGGTCAAACGAAGGTTCTCCACCAAGTATAATATCTTCATAAGTCCAATTAGGGTCTTTAGGGTATCTTATGTATTGAGAAAAAACAGTTCCTGATGCAATTTGTCCTATAGGATAAACTGTAATGTCACTATCTTCTAAAACATAAGCAGGGAATGAAGTGCTTGGCGATGTTAATGGAGTTGAATTTAAATAAAATATTTTATTTTGAGAAACTCTTTCGACTTCAGTAATACCACTATTTGATACGATTTTAAAAACATCACCTACATTAATGTTTCCACTTAAAGTTAATGTGGTTTCATTGGTAACCGCTACTACATTAAGAACTTCTCCTGAATTAGTTATGTTAGAAAGTAAATCTGTTGGCTTAACTCCATCAGTAATAAATAAAGAACCTGTAGATATAAGTACTTTACCAGTCCCTCCTGTTACTGAACCTGATGACCTTAAATTAGGGTAGTAATTTATTTTATTTATTAGATAATAATCTTCCGGTAATGTAAAATCATAACCATTAGAAATTATTAATGATTTGGTTAAAGAAAAATAATCTAAAACCTCTACTAATCCTTTTACAATATCTGCATATCCACTACCAGATACTCTTGCATTTTGTTTTACAATCCATGAATTATACTGATAAAAGTAATCTTCAAATATATCTAACTGAGCTTGTTTTGCGTATAGGTTAAAGTCGTTGGGAGTGATGTACCCAAAGTTGTTTTTATTGGCTATAGAAAGAACCGTAGCCCTTACTGTGTTTATTATTGACATCTATAAAATCTTTTGACAAATATACAAAAAAAAAAGAGGCTTCTTTTTTTGAAGCCTCTTTGATTTTTATAGTTTAGATTCTAATATCTTCAGAACCTCTAATCCTTCATCACTCTGAAGGAATGAAGCTAAAATAAACAATGGGTCTTCGCCATACGGCACAGTTAAAAGTTTATTTTTATTTCCTTTTATATTATAATAAACATCTTTTTGATTCTTTATAATTAATAATCCTTCATTTAAAAATGTAGCACACTTGTTTTGAAGTTTTAGTAATGGGTCATTTAAAGATTCTATGAATTCATCTGGATATCTTTTAGCAAACATTCTAACATCTCTTTTTAATTCAGCTGATGTTAATGAATCTACTCTTAATCCTATCACTACTCTTGCAATAGTTTCTAGCATTTCAACATCTAAATCTTTAGCTAAAATTTGTGCCTCTAAAGATAAATCCATTTCTTCTACATCTAAACTAGCATCTTTTTCTTTATCTACCTCTATAAATGTTTGACCACTTAAAGGATGAAATGCTAAGAATTTTTGTAAAATTTGATTTTCTTTTGGTACTCTTAAGAATCCATCTTCAAAAATAATAGGTTCTAAAAGAATATTTCCATCTTGCTCATCTTCAAAAATACTTTTTTGATTTTTAGCATAACGCATAGATCTATTCTGCCCTGTTTTTGTATCAAAGTGTAATAAACTGCTTCTTTTAGTATTTCTTGTTGGAATTGTGTAGCTCAATGGAGCTTTGTCTCTGGTAAGTTTGTAGCTTTTATCTACAAAAGCTTCTGCTTTTTTTCTCATTTGATTGAAATTAAAATTTATAAAAAAGGGGATGGGTTAGCATCCCCCTATTAAATAACATCTATATCTTATTTAAAGATAAAGAAATTGTTTGCACCTAAAGTACATAAAGCTCTTTCAGATAAGAAGTTTACTTCCATAGCATCTAAGCTAGAAGTAGCTGCTCCACCTGCTGAACCTGTAATCCAAGTCTTATACTTTCTGTCTTCAGTTTCTGAAGCTCTATAACGAACGTGTAAGAATGGTCTCTTAGCATTTTTACCTAATACTTGGTCATATACTGTTGTAGAACCTGCAGGTACTAATACCCCATTAATAGATCCACCAACAATATTACCACGCATAGTTACATCATTAAGATATTTCCAATCTGTTTTATAAAAATCATAACCTCTACGGAATCCTGTGAAACCTAAATTTAAAGCCATGTCTTTATCATTATCAAATAAACCATAAGAAGTACCACCTGCTCCATAAGAGTTTTGTGATGCTAACATATCGTCAATGTCAAATCCAAATTCACGATTTACGAAAAGCACATTTTCTTCAATAGAACCTTGCTTATCTAATCTCTGTATAATAGCGTCAAAATCTGAAAGAGCTGTTGGGTTACCACCACTCCATACATTTCCTCTTTCTTCAACTACATAGAAAAGTCCTTCTGAACCTTTGTTACCTACACCACTTGCAATTCCTGCTGCAATTGCAGATGCTCCAGAACCTGCTTCAGCTGGTACTGCTTCAACCATAGCGGTTTCTAAATAGTCTTCAAAACGAAGTCTAGTTTCATGCTCAGATTTCATATACCATAAGAATCCTGTTGCACCGTTTTCAGTTGTTACTTCAATCCACCCAATTTGAGCCATATCAGAACCAGAAACTGCGTAATGGTCTTTAATGATAATTGGAGAGTTTTCAAAAATAGAATCATCAGCTTCAAGTTGACCTTGCATTCCGATAGAACCTTTTTGAAATTCTGAACCATAAATAAATAAAGAACATACAGTAGCTGCTGCCATTGCTTGACCTGCTGCCTCATAGTAAGCTACAGTAACTTGTGAATTTGCTGAATCAACTGCAGTTATAATCGCCTTATTACTAAGAGTTGAAGCTGCTGTAGAATCAGATAACATTATTGTTTGACCAACTCTAAGAGCGATAGTTCCTGTTCCAGGAAGTAATGTGTCACCAATTGTCAATACAGCTGTATTTGCTGCTGCTGCTGCCGCTGAGGCTACGTTTGTATACTTAGTATGTAATCTTCCTTGCTCTGCCCATTTAATAAGATCTGAGTTAGAAGGCATTTCAGCACCTACCATTCTTAAGAATGATGCTACTGTTCTATTTCCATAACGTTCGAATTCTTTTTCATAAGTATCTGGTAAATACTGATTTAAAAAATCAAAGTTAGTAATGTAATTTGTTTGTAATAATACCTGTTCTGAACTTGGTTGTAAGTCAAAACCAGGAACTGCTTGTACTGCCATAATTTCTTGTTTTTAAATTTTTAATAATTATCTTTTACTCCTAATCTTTAATCCTTTTCCACTTTCTCCTGAAATCTGTCGTGCTTTAAAACCCGTATCGCCAATTGCTTGAGGAGTTTGCCTTACCTGCATGTTAATGTTTTTACTTTTCTTAGAAACATCACCAATAGTATCAGCTTTTCCTTGCTCGTAAAAATATTGAGCAAAACGTTCTGGATTCATTGCGGCACTAATTGATTTATGCCAACCATAAGCATCATTAATTAAACCATCCTCTCCTGTATATTTATTTACAAAATTATCAAGATTAATTTGTTTAGCTTTCATTTCGTTTGCATCTCCATCAGAATACTTAACTGTTTTATCACCTACGTTAAACTCAAAACCTTTGAATTCAGGGCTAAAAACCTCATTAGTCTTCTTCACAAAATACTCACTCTTTTTTTGATTTGCTTCAGTAGTGGTTTTAGAATTTTGGACATATTCTCTATAAGACTTTATTTCATTTAATTCTTCATCTGAAACAGAATTCCCACTTGAATCAAGAGGAGTTCTATATTTTTCTTTTAAAGTATTAAGATGCTTTTTTGCCTTAGAAAGCTCTCTTTTTTTAGCTATATTCTTTTTCTTTTGTTCTGACTCATCATCAACATCTTCATCGTAAGAGAACCTCTCTTCCATTAAATATTGAATATCTTCAGAGTCTAAATCTTCTTCAGTTAAAGAATAATATTCTGCTAATATTTGGTCATCATTTAAATCATCATAATCGTTATTAACTTTTACGAAATCATTAAATCCACGACCAGTTTCTTTTTTGTATTCTAAATACTTAGATACATCTTCTGGTAATGCTTCTGTTTCTGCTTCTTCTCTTTTAGCGAAAAAATCATCTACAGATTCTATATCTTTATTGTATCTGTTTTTAATATATGAAAGAACATCTTCATCATTTAATTCTGGTGATTTTAATTCTTCAACAGATTCTGCAATATCTTCTTTAGGAATTTGTTGTTCTTCAAAATTTTCTTGCTCCTGTTCTTCTTTGTGCTTGTTGAGTAGATTTTCTTCTACTTCCTGTACTGATTTTTGATCTATAGAAGTTACTTCTTTTACTTGAAATGCCATTTGATTTAATTTTTACAAAGTTAGTATTATTTTTAATATATAATTTAAGTTTATCTAGGTTCAAATTCTGCTAAGTCAAAGCCATCTAAACTATCTTCGTTAGATTCAAAAGTTACAGGAGGTAAGTTGTTTTTTCTTTGCTCTATTAGTTTTGATTGCTCTGTACTAGATTGTGATATTCTATCAGACTTAGCATCTTCACGTTGAATTTCCCTAGATTTTAACCCTTCTATTTCAACTCCTTTTAATTTCATTTGTAACTGAAATTCAAGATTCATTAGTTCAGCTTTAATAGCGGCTTCACCTCTCATTTTTTTAACAGAGAAATCAGCTTTAGCTTCTTCTATTTGCATAGCTGCTTGAGTTTCCATCTGAATTTTTTGAGCAGCCATTTTAGCAGCTATTTGTTGAGATTGTTGATTTATTTGAGCTTGCTGTTGAGCTGATGCAGATTTTTGTTGTTGTTCTAAATCTTGCTTTGCTATTCTTTTTAATTTTAAAACTTGATTAGCTAACTTTAAATTTCTTATTTCTCTAATATCAATAGCATCTTCCAAATTAATTGAATCTCTTTGAAGTGCCATCTGAATATTTTGTTCAAGCATTTTTTGTTGCTCTTCATCAGGTGTTACTTCTATAAAAATACCGAAATCACTTAAATAAAGTTTACTTATTTCATCCAGTATCCCTACATTAAATTTCCCTATTTGGTTTACAAACTCTTCTCTAAATTCAGAGTATTCTAACATATCTGCAATTCTACTAGATAAAGAAGTACATAGTCTTTCTGTAATTTGAAGACCTGAATCTAATATGTGTCTAGTAGCGGTATTACTACTTAACGCTGCTAATTTCTGTAATCCAACTAAAGAATAAGAATCAGGTGTAGAACCATCTCTTGCTTCGTTTAATCCAGTAACATCCCTTAACATAGATAAGTAATGATTGTAAGTACCTATTAAACTTTGAATCTTACCTTGACCTGAATTGCTATTTAGTTGTTGAATAGGAACTTTTGCTTGATTATAATCTCCATCTTGAGTATAGCTTCTACCAATAACACTACCTGTTTGAAAAAACATTCTAAGAGCGTCTTCAGGATTATATGCGTTACCAGTTCCTAAGTCAACTTCATTAATACCATCTGCATCTATAAATACCCCATCTGGAACAACTCTAGAAATTACTTGTTGTAATTTTAAGTGAGTCATTTGAATTAAATCAGCAAACGTAATCATACGTCTAGTTACGGATTCTAAAGCACCTTTATACATCCTAGGCGCACAAGCTATATATTCTGGATAAACTTCTTGAGATGCTGATTGAGGTCTAGCCATGTTTTCAGACATTTCCCATTTTATTAAAATGTTAGTACCCATAACCATAACACCTTCATACCAAACATCTATTGTTTTAGATATTTTTTCAAAATTACCTTCATCCATCATTTCAGGAGTAGGATTAAATGTATCGTCTTTTTCAATTACTCTCTCAGCTCCTGATGCATTTGTTTTTTTATTATAAGTAAAAGTGTTTGTGGTTTTATAGTTGAAAAACAAAACCGTAGCACTATCATTACTAAACAAACTATTATTATAGTATTGAGCAGAATTATTGTAATCATACCAGCTTTGACTATATTTTGATATTTCTTCCATATCAGATCTAGTTAAACTTGTATCTATTTTCTTTAACTCTGTAATAGGAAGTGTTTTAACTTCTCCCCAATAAAAACAATCTTTAAAATTAGGGTCTTCTGTATAACTATAAACAACATTTGCAGGATCTACATAATCTATTTTAATTCCAGCTCCAGGTTGAAATGAGTTTTTACACATTGAAATACCTAAAACAGTTTGGTCATAATAAAGTTGTTTTTGTATATCCGCATATCTATTTTCATCTAGTACCGTATTAATAGCTTCTTCTTCCGCAATTTCTATAGAAGGTTTGTATTTCAACTGCATATGAAGAGCTAGTTCTTCAGATGTATTTGGAACATCTTCTTCTGAAGTTGCAAAAGTATTTATTCCTGTTTCTTCTTGAACCTGTTTCATTACAGGTTTAGCTAACATATCTTTTTCTAATTGTACTTGATATTTACTTCTCTTGTCTAAAGACATTCCATCTTGAGCATAAACCTTTACTTTAAAAAGTCTATCAGCCATACCATTAACAACTATATCTACAAACTTAGGAATAATTGGAACAGGTGTCCAGTCTAAATTCAAATAACTTAAATCACCATCAATAGCTAATTCATTCTTGTATTTTTGAACTGACTGCTCTCCTCTTGCATATAGTCTTAACCTATGAAAATCAGCCCATTGGTTATAAAACCTGCTTTGACCACCATCTTGCCTAAACCATTCATACTGTATAGCCTGCCCTATTTGTAATCCAAATTCATAGCTCTTCTTTTCACTGTCAGAAGAGAATTGATTTGGAAACCCAGCAGGGTTAATTGCGATTTTTACATCTTCCATTTATCTTATAATTTGACTGTAACTTCCCTTATTGTCATATGTTGCAAAGTTAAGTTTTATTTTTGATTCTTTTTTAACGGGTTGATACATATTCTTTTGATTTGCCATTATAGCTAACCCTGAACTAATTGATGCATCAAACTTTGTTCTATTGCTAATATCGAACCTAGCCCAGTCTTCTAGGGTTCTAGTAAAATACATTGAACCTATTTGATCTGAGTCCCTAAACGTTTCGGTTAAATCAAATCCAACATGTTTTTCAATATGAGATTCTATAGCTGCTGCATGAGCTTGTTTTATATCTTCAGAACTGTTAGGCATTCCACCTAATTCTTTTTCTGTTTTTGATAATTTATTATATACCTTATCAGGTCTATTCATACTAAATCCTCTATAGCCTCTATTTTTAAAATGATATAGTAAACGAGGTTTATTGTTTTCAATTAATATAGGCATTCCATAAAAAACACAAGCCATTAACACATCTTCAAAAAATATCTCTGCAGTTTGAGGTCTAGCAACATATTCTAAAAAAAATTCATTAGTAGGGCCTTCATCCATATGGAACTTAGTCATACCATGTAAAGCCCCATTAGAAGCGCCACCTCCAACTGTTCCTGAAATATCATAACTATCACATCCAAATGCACCCATGTGGTCGTTGCTAGGAAATTTAACTCCGTTTTTTATTCTATATTTATTTTGTAATTGTTTTGGAGGTGTCCAAGAAACATAAAATCTTCCATTATTATTAGGCGAAAAAATAACACTAGTATCTTTAACTCCATTTTTCCATGAAAAAGAACCCCTAGTAACAAATCTATCTTTAATTAAAGAATCATTATAATCAATTTGCTGATATATCTTAGTAAGGTTAAAAAGAGATTGTTTACTCTCGTCTCTAAATGCATGAGATTCTGTCCTTGGAAATTGTCTATAAAATTCATTTAATGCATCAGCATCATTTTTTAAACTATCAACTTCAGCTTCCCAATAATCTACAGCTCCTTGTTTTATATATTCTCCATCAATTCCTAAAATTGGATGGTCAGGTTTTCTAAACACAGGCATCCCATATATATCAATAAAACCTTCCATATTATATTCCATAGGGATGAAAAGTGAATATAAACCGCTTTTAGTTTGACCATTACGATTTCTATCTTTTACATTAGAATCATAATATAGTTTTTTACCATTGTCACCACCTTTTTCTAATGCATTTGCAGTAGATCCCATCATACATTTTCCAATAACTTTACTACCTAAACGTAAACAAGTTTTTGTAATTCTCCAATTCTTTAAAATGTTATTTGGTTTTTCCCACTTTTTAGATTCATCATGAATTAATAATTTTAATTTCTCCCCATCATAACTGTTATCACCTGTATTTCTCCAGTCAATAGAAGTATCTAATCCTTCAACAACATCTTGGTCTTCTAAGTACATATTTTTTTTTGTAATCTTAGAAGCAGGAACTCTAAAAGCTAATTCTGTTTTAGGTTTATCCATACCATCTTGAACAGGTTTAAAAAAGAAAGGGTAATTATTTACTATAGGTACAACTTTATCTGTAAACATTTTTTTAGCATCTGTACCTGTTTTAGACAATATACCTATCCTAGCATCTTTGCTAATTGTTCCTATATTACTAGCTTCCTCACTAGCCATATAAGAAAATCCTGAACGCCTTATTTTTAAATAATCTTGACCAAAACTTCTTTTATCAGCTTTACAAGCCTCCCAATGTAAATAAAACACTCTGTTAGCATCTCTATACTCTGGTAATCCAATATCTATTTTTGTATGTTGAATATACATCCAATGAGAACCAGTAATATATGTAGGAATTCCATTATTCATGAACCAAAAACCTTCTTCTCTTTTATCAAATTGATTTTCAATATATTCAATATGTTTATTTTTAAAAGAAGTTGGTGCGTCATGCCATTGAAATATAGATTTAACTTTAATTAGTTCCTTAGGTAATTCCTCTGGTTTCCAATATTGTTCTTTTTTACTTTTACTTCTTGAATGTATTTTTTGTGGAGGTTTTGGAAGCGCAATAATTAGTCCTGATATTTCTATAATATCATTAATCTGACCTGTTTTAGATATCACTATAACGTCATACTTTTCATTGTAGCCATATTCCCAACTTTTATTTTTATTTTTAGTTGCTATAACTGATTTAGGAATATAGTTCTTTATTTCTTGTACTAATTTATGTTGATCTTCGTTCTGCAAATCCTTCTACTGTTTTTTTTTGAGATGATGAATCATTTCCCTCTATTAAATTCTTTTCTAATTCTATTCTAGTTAATATTTCAAAAGCATCAAATATAGCTAATTTTTTTGTAGCTGCTGCATTTTTTAATTTATCAGCAGCAAGTTCATCGTCTTCTCCATATTTTATTATATCTTCCTCTGCGACTTTAATTAACTGTTTAACAGCCTTTTCTCCTGCTTTAATTATTTGTAATTTAATTTTATCTACATCCATATTAAAATATTAATGTTATATTATTGTCAAACATTCTGTACAATTTTTCTCCATCAACATTAAATTCATATTCACTATTTGGTTGAAAAGAAACCATATCACCTTTATTGATTCCTTTACTAATTAAGTATTGATTAGGATACTTAACTAAGCCAATTAATGACTCTTCAGTTTCATGAGTTTTAAGGTAATAATTTTTTTCTTTTTTTATAGGTTTAATCATGCAATATTTAGAATGAGCTTTCCATTCTTCATTTTTCTTGTACATATAAAATTGATCGTAGTCTATAAAAAACAAATCATCCTTAAAGAAGCTTTTTCCGCTCTTTTCTTTACCCTTCATATCATTATAGTACTTAAATACATTATGATGCACTAAAAGGGTGTCTCCTGCCGTTATTGGGCCTGTATAGTTTGTAGGTGTACTAACAACTATAGCGTATCTATTTGATGAGATATGATCTTCTTTGGAGGTACTTGTTATAAAATTAATATCTCCAATTTTTTTTGTATTGTCATATCTTCTATCGTTCTTTGGTTTTACAATAAAGTAGAAAGGTGATTTCATTCGAAGTTTATATTATATTCAATTGATATAGGCATATTAGAGTTAAATTCTTTCCATAAAAGTATTTCCCCTTTTTTATTCTCTACCCATATTTTTATTGAGTTAGAGTCTTTATTACATTTAATTATATGTATAGTATAATTACCTCCTAAAACTTCTTGATTAACTATGTAATGCATGGCGCTAGATTTATAATCTGCGCCAATAGATATTTTTCTTATTTCCATTTATTTGATTTGATTTTTATTTTATTTATTCTGGCGAAGACACTGGCTGTCCAACGGTAAGAATTACAGACACAGGAGCTATTAATAAAGCTATTTGATTAGCAATACTTGCTTCAATGCTTAATACTTGTTCTTCTCCCATAGCT
>Ga0307998_1000921_pt1 | contig 16236 bp, 12 predicted proteins | sample Davwhametageno37_FD_203147 | JGI IMG/M metagenome (GOLD analysis project Ga0307998, IMG submission 203147) | Marine microbial communities from Davis Island wharf, Antarctic Ocean - #37 | ecosystem: Environmental > Aquatic > Marine > Unclassified | place: Antarctic Ocean: Davis Island wharf... | reverse complement strand
TTTTTGCACCATTCCCGGGGTGTCGGCGGCGCAGTCATCCCTAAACCAGATAACCGACTCTTCGGACGTTTCAATGCAGTACCGAATGCACTCCCTTCCAAACATTTTGACAATATAGTGCCGAACTCTAAAGCCCGGGTCTGCCCGGACCGACTTCCCCGGCAGCTCCACCGCCGCGATGGCGTGCAGCGCATCGCCCGCCAGCGGCCGTGTCTTCTGCACGGCCGCCAGCAGCTGGAGGCCAATCTGTGCCGAAATGGGCACCCTATCGCCAACGTCTTCGTCAACGCCCAGTGCCTTGATCACTGACATCTCGACAACCGCATCGGGGCCCTTTGCCATGGCAGCTGTAAGCTCGAAAACGGCGTGCCGGGCCCGAATCGGCAACTCGGTGACCACGGTTCCGGGTGGCGCCATCGCCCGGAGCGCATGGTAGCCGTCAAGGGCCTCGAGGACTTCCATCGCCACTCACCCAATCAATTGTGGCAAGCAATTATGGAAGTGTGCGCGGTGGTAGAACCTCTTAAAAAGTGCAAAGTTGCACTTTATCTGTCAACTGAAAACAAATGTTTATCTACTATTGTATAGATAGATAGCCAACCCCCTTTTATCAGCACATTTTTTCAATTTGCCCCAACGGGGCCAACTGCAGCTATCGCGTCTAAATGCCTATTCTGTGCCGCCAACCACTTTCATGCCGCTGAACGAGTAGTAAACGGTGTTGCACTTGCTCATACACTGCACAGCGTTGAGAAACCGGTAAATCTCGGACGTGGGAATGCCGGGCACATCAATCTGGAATTTAAAATAAAGCGCTTGGCTTTCCATCACATTTGTCGCGCGGGTCTGCTCGAATGTTGCGACATCGTGGAATATGTTGTAAAACGCGCGCCGGTCGCTGCTGGGGGCAACCGTATACGAGGTGTACTCTGGAACAACGTCATCGTGACGGATATTGACACGGCCCGGCGCAAACGACTTCGAGGGCACGCTCTCAAAGAGCGCCAGGATCGACAGCAGCCGCCGCCGAAGGCTGGTTGGCACATTCACGGCAGCCTGTGAATCGTAGCCCTTGTTGGCCATTACTGAATTTGCAGTTTCTAAGGTCCTGTCGCTGCCGTCGCCGCCCATTTGAATTTGAATTGCATCGCCACAGAGTTTTTCCAGCAAATTGGCTTCGGTAACAATGTCACCTTCGGAGGTTTGGGAGTCATCTGTCAACGTTATGTATCGAGCAGCGCCCACAAACGGAAAGTGGTATGCGATAATGACCTCGGTGTCTACGCTGCCAATTGCAGCGCCATCGCTTCGAGTTGCGGCGGCGGGTGTGTAGGTCATGTCCATTAATTTTAAAAAATTTGGGCGGGAGCTTCGCTTCATGGGCCGGGGAAGCGGCAATTCACTGCTCCATGCCATTGTAAGCTGCGCGGCATCTTTGTAATTGGCTTCATGCTTGCCGCCGGTCATCAGCATAAACAGACATGTCAGCTTGATTTGGTTATCGCCCATCTTATTGACACAGGCCACAACCGCCTCGCTCCACTGGGTGTTGTATTCGTCGTCGTTGGTGTCGTAATGCCGAAGCAGCTCTTGCAGCGTTTCTTTTTGCAGAACGTCAGTCTCCAGGCAATTGAACGGCGGGTACATTGCCGACTGGCGCTGGATGTACTCTTTCAGCGCCGCGCACATGACCACCTCCATGTAAAACTTCATTCGGGTGTTGTTTGGGTGCTCTATCCTGCCCATTTCATCATCAACATTTCGCGCGACTGAATCGACGCCCGAGGCGCCAACAACCGTTGCAGTGGCTTTGATATTGCTGGCATTGAGACGCTTGACCGCCGCGGCATTAATATCCTCGCCTGGCACCATGAACGTAGGAAGTACAAGCGCATTCTTGGCGACAAAGGTATTGTACGTATCGACGGCACCGTCGACCGCGGCGCTTGCCTTTGGAACCGCGGCAGCGGCACCGCCGGCAGCCGCCGGCAACATGCCAAAGTACGAAGCAAACCCTGCTATGGTAGCAAGTGTCACAGCGTACGTCGACACAACTGTATACAGGCCATAGACAAGCGTGGTCTTTAGAATGGTTTTGCCAGAAGGCAAAAACGATGGCAGTCCAATGTATGCCCCCGTGGGGCCCGAACCCGCCAAGTTTTTGCGGATAAGAAGGCGCGCGGCACTGTCGTCGGAAGGCTTAAAAAGCATCGCAGATAAAAATGTACCAAGGTTTCCCTCTTTTGACGGCCGACGCCACGCCATAATCACGGGGACATTGCCACTGGTCAACGCAATTTGCGTCCCATCAGACGAGGGCCCTGATTCAAACAACTTTTTATGGAGGTTGTCATCATTATAACGTTGCTGTGGCAGGCAGCCCACGATCGGGCGGGACCCCTCAAAGTTCCACTGCGGCGTGGGAATTGTAATGCCGCTGCCGACACAAAGCGACGCTTGGACATACGTTGTTCCTGGCGTTTTGTCTGATAGGGGGCTACTGCCATCACCCTCGCCATCACTACCGCTATCGCCAACATTACCGCCACCACCCCTCGACAGGTCTTCATCGCCAGTTTTGTCGTCATCCTCATCATCATTTTCACCAATAAAGTCGGTCCCAACGACAGTTGCATATACACTATCAAGCATGCCGGGCATATTTGCTGGTGAGATACTTGTGGGGGTGTATATATATCAGGGCATACTATTTACTGATATACGCAATGAGTTGTTTTGGGGCGATTGATGGGCTTGTGGGCTGCCGGTCGTGCGGCAAGCCGGATGGCCCGATTGGGTCGTTGTACGATGGCTGCGTAGACACCGTCGAGCTTGTTATCATTTGCCTTATGACCGTGATTTTCTTTGCGGTCGGGGTTTTTGCGATCGTTAGGGGCACCCGCTGGGTTCTTGTGCTGGTTGGCATGGTGACGTTTCTGTCATCACTGTATCATTTATTGTTTGGCGAGGGCGTTGGTCGAAACCAGCCGGCCGAGCACCTAGATGCCATCAACTCGCGGGTAACAACGATTCCCGTTCAGGCCATTTTCACGGCCTGGCTCGTGTCCGGGATCACCATCGGCTGGTGCGCCTGCTGCGGGGCTGGGGGCTACTGCGGGATTAATCTGCTGTGCTGGCTGCACACTGTCGCCGCCGGCAGCCTGTCGCCGGTGGCCCGCCACCACTATCATATCAAAAACCACCTAGACTACGACCCGGGCCCGCTGTACATGTCGTTTGATATTTTTGGAATGATGGTTGGAATGGCAATTGTGTACGTTGGGTGGGCACCGCCGAAGGAAGACTAGCTACGCACAAGCATTGGTATATAATGCAGCAATCTAGCTGCTGCAAAGGTCGGCAAACGATGCAAAATACGGCAATCTTTCGGGATACGGCTTCAAATACGCTTTGATCCTTTCAAGGCGCCGCAGCGGCAACATGTTGCGGGGCCCCTGCGGCGAACCATTTCCACAAAGCTATTGCATGCAAAGGTCTGTAAAGGAGGCATCTGCGCCGCTGCCACCCCCTCCACCGCCACCAGGGGGGGCAACACCCCCGGCAGCAGGGATGTCGCCGCCGTCGCTGTTTCGTACTTCTTCTCGGTCAACTGTTAGTTTCGCTTGCTGGTTAGCAATCGTAAAAATAATAGTGTATGTTTGATCTATGCGTGGAAAAAGCTTTTTTGCATCTTCCCGCAAAGAATTACATTCGTCGTCAGTCGCATAGTTTATGTCCATGTTTTGTAGCGGTCCTTTCCATCGCGCAATGGCCGATGGAAACGGATACTCAGTGCCATATGCAGCGCTGAATGTAAACCGAAACGTCGTATCGTCAACTGGTTCCCCTAAAGGTTCTCCTATAAACACTGAGTGATTGGCGGTGGATAAGAGGGGTTTTAGGTGGCGTTGGCACATTGGAATAAAATAAGCGTTTTGCGGTTCGGGCGAGGCCAAACATTCCCAAACCCTCAACATGAAACCGCCAATAAATTGGGGCGAGAGAAAGCCATCGGCACCATCGTTGTCCATGTTTTTCACACCAACAGCCAGCCCGTATATAGCATAAATTTCATTTTTTATTTATGCAGTTGCAATATGTACAAACATTGGCATAGGCTATATACGCCACCATTTATTTTCTAAATAATCGGCAGCATGTCTAAACCGCAGAAAACAGCCTATAAGTTAAGCAGAACGGGCCCCGGTAAAGTGCAAATTTTGTTCGACGGCGATAAAACACTGCAATACTACGCCACGTGGGATCAAAGTGACTGCAATCCAGACTATAGAGATGACGACGACACGCTGATCATTCCGGAGGGAATTACGAAACTCGAAAACGGCGTGTTCACTGGCTTATTTGAGGATACCGTTTGGGGTAGTTGCAGAAGCATTTATTTGCCCGATTCGCTCGTTTACCTTCCAAGGGACTTTTTGACGTCGTCGCGCCACACGAGAATGGTCTCGACCGGTGCGACAAAGATTGGAAGTCATTCGTTCAGGGAGTGCCGCGAGCTACAATCGGTGCACTTTCGCAACTCAATAAACGAAATCCCGACGGGTGCATTTTCGGTATGCGGAAATCTAAAAAATGTCACCGGCTTGAAGTCAACGAAAATCATTGGCGCAGGCGCGTTTAGGGAGTGCCCGTCACTCGAATTTGATTTTAGCGCGGTTCCTTCCGACATTCGGGTGGGCGCCCGCGCGTTTAAAGACACGCCTGCGCCCCCAATTTTGCTGGCTGACTTGGCCGGGAACGAGTACGACGTGACGAACTGGGATGCGTGCACCACCCTTGCCGAGTTTAAACAGCTGGCCGCGGAACAGCACTCGGGCAAGAACATTAGCAACCCGGCCACATGGGAAGTTGCTGCCCCTAGCTTTGGCAATACCGCACCAATCATGACAAACGACACATTCAAGTTGTTCGTAGAACGATGGGCCGATGAATATGGGTTATTGCCATTAGCTTTGCTGTTTGGTTCCCCCTGGTTCGTTACGTACGATGTCGACGAAGACCCCGGTGCAGGCGGATCGGCTGCCCCTTTTGTAGACATGGCCAGCACTTGATACCACAATGTTGGGTTGCGGATCTAGCACTTTGATTGCGTCGCCGCCATCGTGATAAATTTGACACTGCATTGAATAAAATAACCGGTAATTGTGTTGCCCCCCCCCCCCCCCCCCTGGTGGCGGGTTTAGTGAGTCAGCGCTAAGAGTGTCGTACAACCGTGAATTCAGGGGTCTCGTGTCCGGTAGGCTTACTCAGCATTGTGACGACAATAAGGGTGTTTTGGTAAAGTCCGATTTTTCAAGGCCAAATTGGTCAAAATGGCACGGTATTGAACACATGACCAGCAAATCGCCATAGCATATGCTATGGCGGGCAGCGCGGCTGGAATTGAAAGTGGTCTATGCGCTGCTTTGGGGGGGGCTGGTGCGCCGCCACCAACGCGTCGACCGCGGGGCCAAGGAACGATGTGACGCCGTCGGGGTTGGCCAGCAGCGCGTCTTTGTTGTAGTCGGTCATTGTGCCGTTGAGCGCCACCGCTAGCCGGAGCCGATCCGACGCCGCTTTGGTCAGCGTTCCGGCGAAAAGCTGCAGTAGCGCCTGGGCATGAATGGCGCTCATCGGCTGGCGGGTGCGCGGGTCATGAAACGTCAACGCGGCCTCGACCCGAATACTGTCTCTGTACCGCTCCGCCCACCCTTTTACAGTTCCAGACGCAAGCGTTGCCATAACGGCCGCGGCAGCGTACTTGTTGTCGGTGTTCCCGATCTGCAATAGCCCGTTCTCGACCGTCGCGGCAATCATGGCCAGATTGATTGCGGCCAAAACCTCCGGGCGCATCGAAGCCGGGCGCAGCGACAGATCGCCGCCCCACTCCCCCGCCGCAATGTGGTGCCGGTGGGCGCTGCACAGCGCCTGCATCACCACTTTTGTTTTAAACGTGCCTTTTGCTTTGACTTCGGCAAGGGCGGCTGTCCACCACACATTGGTGGCGTGTGCGTGGAGCAGCGTTTTAAAGTCCAGCCCGCCGTCAGTCTCGAGATTGCCGACCTTAAAGGGGTGCTCGACCGTTGCAAAGCTGGCGCCGTCGCTGGCCTGTAACACTTCCAGCAGCGCAAGCGCCCGGTCGATTTTGGCGTGCTCGGATATGGTGGCAGATGTGAGATAATGTAGCGCGGCGGCCGAGTGTGGCCTTTCGAAGAGCGTTGGCCACTCGGTTTTAATTCCCGCAAATGGATACGGTGGCGCCATCTCCCGAAGCAGCGCATGCGCCGGCCCAACCGGAAAGGCCCCCACCGCCATGCTTTCAGGCAGCTATAACCTAAAAAGTATATAGACGAACCCACCAGTTCACACCATGTTGGCGGGCTACTGGTTGGAATTGCAAATATACTGTATTTGCACAAATAAAGCATACATGTTTGCTTTGCGAGTCGCAGTTATAATATATTGTTTGTTCGCGATAGCTTGGGCGAGCGTGTGTTATGCTATGCAAACACGGCAAGAGGGCCGAGCGGCGCATATGCAACTGCTTCGGGGGGCGCCCCGGTATCGAGCGGGTCAGTGCCGGGCACAGCGGGCAGAGCCGGAATGCCAACTCGTGGCGTTGCCCCCGCGGGCAGCCCGACGACGACCGTTGCCCCCGCCGGCGTCGCGATCGATTCCTTGAGCGCCTCGAGGGCGTCGTCGTCGCTTACAATCATCGACCCGTACGCCGACTGCGTTTCTTCGACCTGTGCAAGCAGGTCGTCCATGACATCAATCGTATTTATAGCCTGATCGGGGCCCGGGGCCAGTTTGAGCGCGGCGGTCGTAACCGCGACCGCGTCCATCGATGTCGAGTGCACCGCCGACAGCTCGAGCGCCTGCCGTTGCTTGATGGTCGAGGCGAGCACCTCGTTGACGTGCGTGGCCTGCCGGGTGCACCCGATCGACCGGCACATCGCCCGCGCCGCCTGCTGCTCGGATGTCGGGAGCAGCCGGACAGCCTTTTGATGGTACGCATCGGCCATGGCCGTCTGCAGATTTAAAATCTCTTCATGGTGACAGATAATTGCATCTAGCTTATCAATCGCAGCCCCAATCTTATCCGCGCGCGACGCCGCCGGCTTGGACGACCACCACATCTCAAACTCCACACGCCCCCAAATCCAAATTCCAAATTTCAAGTCTCAAGTATTGGTAATGGGGGGTGTTGTGTGTATGTGGAAAAATTGACCTCTGAAGGAATTGCTTTGCTTTGATTGATTGATTGATTGATTGTATATAAAAAGGCAAGACGTAAATATGCACTGTGCCGCACCCGCAGAAGTACCAATGCCCACATGTCAAAGTAGCGGTTAGGCCCAAGGTTTTCCGGGAGCGGTTGCTGCAAGAGCAGCAAGACCGCGTAGGTATACTTCACCTTCAGGTGAAACCGCCGGGTCGAAATAGTTGGCAAAATCCGTAAATGCCGCATAGGGGACAGTAATAGCAGCATTCGCAATTGCTTGATCGATAGTCACGGTAACATCGCCATTAACATCCCGATTTGCAAGGTTAAGAATTTGAAATTGTGGCACCAAGAGTGCTACCATTTCAGCTTTTGCATCAACCCGCGTCTTTGCTGCTGGCGGCTTGGGCGCAGTCCCAGCACTATGTTCGACAACGATTGGGCGGGTTGTTGATGCAGGGTTTGGCTCGTTACTGTAGACGTTGCAGCCGTACACTTTGTGGTACTGCTCCGGGGAATCAATCTCGCCAAGGTGGCCGGCGTTGGTCTTGTACAGCGACCCGCTTGGCGACCACAGCGAGCACTCGTACGGCATGATTCTGTCGTCAATAAACTGCTTGTCTTCATCTGGCACACCGCCCGTTGACCCAATAATAGCGTCAAAAGCAACTTGAGTGTAATTCTTCGTTGTCGCTTCCACAAAGCCATCAAATGCGACGTCCGGCAGGATCAAGACGTCTTCTGGGCGGTAGAGAACCGAGCCAAGGTAGCACCGGAGCTGCATACGACCGCTCTCGGTTGCGGCGTTGGTGGCAATGGCCGTGCTTGGGTAACCGACCAAGAGTTCTCCGACGCCGGCGTTTGGCACGCTCATGATCGCCGACGACATTCGCAACGTAATGTACTGCACAGTAACTGCATTTGCACTGCTGCAATCTTCGAGCCTTTTAGTATCCCAATCGAAATATTGCCGGTTTGCAGCTCCATCGGCAGCTGTGTAGTATGTGGCGATGGTGACCTCGCCGCTGAGCAGCGACGCTTCGGCGGTCGGGTTGGCGGCGCCGTACATGTTGTTGGACGGCGGAATGTGGGTGAAGATTGTGCAGTTGGTGGCCGGGTCGGTGTACCCGCCGGTCAGCTCCATGTCAATCTTTTCCGGCCCGGTGCCGTTAACCGAGTAGACCATGTTTTCGGGCTTGGTGTATTTCAGAATCTCGGGAATTCCGTGCGGGACAATCAGCACCGACTTGGTGGCCCTGGAAATGTCGTACGCCGACGCCCGTTTGGCTGCAGCAATCAAGTTGTGGACTGGGTACGAAAACTTTTGAAACGCGCCAAAGACCGTCTTCGCGTAAATCATTTCGGCGCTTTTAATCATCTGCCTTCCGCTGTCGGTGCCGGCGTTTCCAAACGTCGAGTTGGACCGAATCAGGGCGTTGACCAGCGAGGTGCCCTCGGAAAGAAGCATTTCGTACCCGATCGAGGTGAGGGCGTTTTCGAGCGCGCGCTCCTGGGCGGCAACCTTGAGGTTCATTTCCTTGGCGGCGTCGCCTGGCCGGAGCAGGAGGTTGAGGTTAAACTCAATGTCGCCACCGTACCGGGTCAGCATGACCTCGCGAACGTCCTCCTGGATGGCGACAGTCCGAGCCGGCGCGCGCTCCGGCACAATGCCGGCGCTGCCACCGGCGACGTACTGGCGCTTGATGATAACGCGCTGCTCAGAATGCATGCCAACTCCCAGGATGGCCTTGATGGGGTCGACGTAATCGGCGAGCCGCTGCGCCACGTCCATCTGGATCACGGTCGCTGTTCCGGAAATCGCATACGGAATGCCGGTCGTGCCGTGCGCGGGCGTCTGGCGGAGGTCGAGATCATTGATGACGGCGGTCTGGTGGACCTTGGCGTTGCCCCCAAACAGCGTCTCTACCGAGTTTTTAAAGGCGGTTTCTGCATCCCCGCGCCGGGCGCCAGTGCCCTGGTACGAGTCATATCCCTTTGTGAGGTAGTCGTTTCTTTGAGTGGTGACTACGCCTGCCATGATTGTCGCTCAAAACTAGCATTGATTCCAGGGGCGCGTATATAGAATTTAATCAAGTAAAGCATGGCGCATTATTATTGGCTCGATAGCGCCAACGTCGTACCCCCCCCCCTGAGTTTATTGAGAAGGGGCCCTGTCAACAATAGCTACGACCAAACATATCACTGCTTGAAATAGTATATACGTGTACAGTACGTACTGCTCACAGATATAGTCATGAGTGGCGCCGACGATGCAATAATGGCAGACGCCGCCGGGTTTAATGGTCACGCGCAGGAGGACCGCAGACCAACTGCCGGCGACGATACCAACGCTCCGAACCCATGGCCAAGGCAATCCGTTAAAGCGTTTCAAACACAGCTTGGCCCGGTTTGCTACGACCTTATCGACAATCGACTTGAGGCGATAATAGAATTAGGCGCTCGCGAAACAAAACATACCCTGGACGGCACAGCCGGGGCTATTCTACAGTGGGCGACCATGAAATTGGAGCCGACACAAACGTCCAAAATGTTGTTTTCCCGCCCGCTTACAGGGTACGGAATGATTTGCATTTTTAGAAAACCCAAAGCACCGGGGGAGCGCACCGGCCCCTGGTTAAAGCGCCAAGCGTTTAACCTTTGGGCAAGTTCGGTTGAAATCACAGATAACCTTGGAACTGCCAAGCAGTGTTACCCATCACTAGTACAAAGCAGCAGTCAAAGCAGCAGTTTAGTGAAAATCGACGATGTGAGCACTATTGTCCACTCTCTTTCTTTTGAACCGCGATTTAAATTTATACTTTTGTATTTTAACACGACCGACTGTCCGCGGAAGGTCACGTTTGATACATCGGAATTGCCGAAGGGTCTAAAAGAAAGCATTGACCGATACAAACCGGCCCTGGGCATTGGCAATGATGTTACATTAAAGCGCGAAGAAGGCACACTGATCATCTTTGATGAGTCAGGAACCGCGACGTTACCGGGTTCTGATCGCGAGAAGCAACAGTTGCCAGACAGGCCGGCCGATTGGAATGTACAGCATGTTGCGCAGTGGATAGAATCAATTGGAATTAATCCTCATAACGGAGAAATGCAAGGCGTAGCTGGGGCCAAGCTTATTGAATTAATCAGCGACAGCAGCCTAAACGATGATCTTCAATCCTCCTTTGTGTGTAGTAAAATGGATGCAGCCAAAATAAAATTAGAATTGAACCTCCTTATCGATGATCCTAGTTCTATGCAGGCAGCATTTGCCGACCTTTGTACTTTATAAAGATGCCAAAGCTTCATGCATTTTTATTGTAAAGGTGCAGCGGCGCATATAAAAAGGATACTTTGAATAATGACTGCACGTTTTCCGTTGGGGGCTGGCCAATTGTATTTTGCGTTACTTTGCCCGCCCCCCACCCCCCATTTAAGTTATTCGCTCACTTACTGGGGCTCGGTCAGCAAGAGTGACGACCAAGTGCCACCCCGGGGAAATGCAAAATAGTGCGGGCCCTCGCGGGTGTACAGCAAGCGTTTTGCGGCCGCCAGGGCAGACCGTGGGCAAGCTGATGGCGGTGCCTGGAGTGCGATCGCGACCCCCTTGCCCTTTTGCAGCCGGCCAAACTTGCCGCACTTGCTCCGGCGAACGGAGAGCCGCGGGAACGCAGAGCCGGCCGCAGCAGGCCAACCGCCAGCTACAATAGGGTCGGTTAGCTGCACATTCGGGCGCATGACAAATGACCCGGGCGAAAAGAGGGTTTTTGAAACCGGGTACAGCACGGCGTCGTCGTGGCAGACCATAATGACAACCGCCGAGTCGGCGCAGGCGGCAACAGCGCCAAACGCCGCCTGCAGCTTGTGGTGAAGAGCCTCGGTGTTGTTTCCAAACCGGGTTGTCGGCAGATTTACGCAAAGCGAGTTGTAGATTGAACGGTGGAATTCCATGGTCCCTTGCGTCGACTTGAGTTCGATGACAATTTTTCGGCCGGCGCGGTCGGTAGCAATGGCATCGCAGTGTGTCTTCAAATTATTGTGGGTAACAAATGTGTTGGCCGCCACCGGCTTGAGACCGGCCGCGGTCATCACCTTCTTGATGTTTTGCAGCCGAAGGGTGGTATTTACGCATTTAGTTGTAACCTTTTGCCCGGTGCAAAACTGTTTAAATGCCGTGTCAATCCGGCGCCCCACTTTCAGGCCATCCACCGCACCTTGCCCGCGAATATGCGCTTTGCGACGAAACGGGACCCCTTTACATACATCGCGTTTTATCCACGTTGTCACACCGGTCAAGCCCATTGCGCGATGGATCCATGGACCGCGGCGGTGGAGCTGGACGTCTATGAAAAAGTGGGCTGTTTTTTAACAGGGCTTTCGGGTGGCGTTGTCGACACGGCGGTGAAAACTGCGACTGAGCACAACCACAATAGTTTTGTATGGACAATGGCGCTTACCACTGGCGCAGCAAATGACTGCCTCCGGATTGTAACGGACTGCGCCGACCGGATATACGCAAATGCCCGCCCAGGCCGAAGAAAAGTCCTAGATACTGCCCGGGCCAGCGAAATTCGCCCAGTTGTTTCAAATGGGATTATGCACGTGGGGGGCAGTCGTTTCAAGTGCGGAAACGCCAGCTTAATAATCGCGTTTTGGGACCTGTGCTGGCCATCTGGCCCAATCCTGGCGGATTTCCGGTCACTACAACTGCAATCCTCTAATGCGCAGGCGGTTAGCGATGCAATATCAACACTACTCTCGCCAGCTGCCGTTGCATCGCGCGTGGCAACACTGCGCGGCATCGTAGACCAGCTTTCAGTTTAATAAAACAACTCGCTATTTTGTTACCCCCGGCTTTGTGAGCCAAAACGTCGCGGCCGCGTCTTCATAATATTGCTTTGAGTAAACACTCTTTGTCTGATCTTGAACACCCTTTGGAAACCCAGTGACAAAGGTAAAGACTGTCGACTCGGGGGTCTTGTCATCAGACGCCTCCCGGTAATCTATGCATAGGGAGGTTTTGCCTTGGTTGATTGGGCAAAAAACCCTCGCAGCAACTTTGCCCGGTCCGGCGTACAGCTCCCCATCAGAATCCAGTGAGCAGCCAAAATATTCCTTATACCGATGAAGGGTTTCTACCAAGCACGACGGCGGCGGCGCCAGGCCAATGCGAAATGGCACGGGTGTTGCTGAGTTGGACATGTGTATGTGTGTGTCAAGGCGTGAGTGTATCCAATGCAATTGTCTGATTTTAAAAGTGCAAGTTTGCGCTTTGAGATACGGCAATATTTTAATGCGAAACCCAAGAGTAAACCATATGCCACACTGTCACCGCTGCGCACACATCAATGGTATAATGGGCCCGTGCTGAAATAATAACAATCGCACCCACCCCTATGATAGCCGGTTGCCCCAAAAGTGCCGACGCTGCGCAAAGCACAATGTATGCCCACTAAACATCAAGTCGTGTGTTCCAAACCATGCCGTTTGCGGCAGGGGCGATGGCATAAGTGTTAGGTGGGTTGTAAACCCGCGAATGACACCAGCCCATATAGTGGCCCAAACTACATTATGAGTGCTCTCGGAGTCTTTGCCAACTGCCACTATCAAACATAATACTGCTACAAGAAAAATGTCGGGGGAATAATGCGGTAGCTGAGGCAACATAATATGCCCCAGATCCGGGAGGGCCGCATACGGGGTTTTTAGTAAACACTTTGCTCTTTTTGCAACAACCCACGCTGACAATGCGTTGAAAATTACGACCATAATGATCCCACTCAGCATACTAAATATAATCTGTGTACAGTAGTTGGTTAGTGATCATAAATATCATCCCCTGGCCGCAAGCATGATGCCGGTTGTCGATGCAAGCGCGTGCTGCCCAACACACCATTCCGGTGCTTGTCCCATTTCAATGGTTTTTAGTTCGGACGGCCCGACCAACGGTTCGTGATATGCAACCAGCGTAAACACGTTGCTCTTGGGGCCAAGGAGGGTATCTAGCTCGGCATGAGTCGTTTTTTTTTGGGCGTCGAGAATATCCTGCTGCTCAAGTGTCAGGTACTTGTAAAACGGGATTTTCTGAGTCATCTCCGCCCGCAGAATGTCGTTTGACGCAACGTCATCGCCCATTCGCAGCGTTCTTGAGGCAATTGTCTCGGCCACCTGGTTGCAGGTCTGTTCGGTAATTTTGGCGCGTTTATCGATGGCCCCGCATGGAAACTTGACACCTGTTGCGGTTTCCCAATAAATGCGATTAATTTCATTTGTTTTTCCGGCCATTAAGAGTGCCCGGCGCTCCGTCTGTGATAAAAATGTTAGCGTCGAATGCACCCAGGGCGCGTCTGCTTTCAACTCCGGATTTCCAACAATTCTATTGGAAGTGTAATCGTACCACTTGCAGCGCTTTGTGGCATCCGGTCTAAAATCGTACACTTTGGCTTTGGCGCCACCGGAAGTGTGCGGCTCGTGGAAATGCGTCGACGGAAGGCGCTTTATGAAAAATTCTACATCATCCAGGACAATTGATGTCTGGGTGCACTTAAACGTCCCCAAGTTTTCCGTGCTTTCCGTCGCAATGATTGGCGCGAGCGAAAACCCGCTCATGTTTAGCTGCCATTCCCCAATTGCCACGGGCACAACGGTAATGTCGGGAATAGCGTTTGCGTACGAAGGCACCCGCGTTTCCGCATGCTCGTCCAGCAGAAACGGTCCGGTTGGCAGGCCCTTGAAGGTAATCCCGGCAACAATGGCAAAGTTTGTTTCGTCCGTGGCCATTTCCGCCGCTTGTTTGGCCTGCAAAATCTGCACAGCGGACTTAACAATTTCCGCAGAGCTTGTCATGTGGGACATGCTGACCTCCCACGGCCGTTTCCCGGCTTCGGAAGACTCTGTGCCGCGAAACGCCGACAGGTAGCTGCGGACCGCTCCCTTTAAATTGTAGCCATGCTTGCGGCTTGGCAGCGACTGTATAAGCGCCTGCACGCTGTCGGTCGACATTGGCGGGAACACGGCGTCGACAAGGGCGCTTCTATCCACCTGTGGCGTAAACGTCTCCGACGGCGGCGGCCACGCCACCGATTTCCCAAACAGGTTGCACTTTAACACCTTTGGCGGGCGGTGCACCACAAGCCCGTCATCAGGCGGTTCAAGCGCCCGCTTTAGCGAGACGCACAGATCGTTGGGGGCAGCATCCATTTTTCGCAGCACCAAAAGCCGGGATTCGTCAAGGCGGCCCTGGAGATGCTCGGCCAGATTGTTCCGCATTTCAGTCTTGACTGCCTCTACAACCCGCTCGTTGACCGCCAAATCCAAAATGGAGTCATGCGCTGTATTAAGATCAAATAAGATGGCGTCTGTCTCGACCGCAAGGCGACTTAAAACCTCGCTTTCTTCGGTTCCTTTACGGGATCCAAACACTACCTTCTTATTATCGGCACCCGCCCCCCACGTTGACATGGCGCCCAACTCTTAAATTGCCAAGGCGCGATCCCAGGTTTTACGGCGCGTGGGTATATACGCACTTTGGTGTAACCACCCACTTTTAGTACAATGGTAAATTCTTAGCCCGCAACATAGGTCGACGCCTCGCCAAGGCCGTGAATGGTATGGGTTGAGCCTACAATCGCTACGTGACCATCAATGCCCCCACGGGCCTCGATCATCCGCCGTTCGTTAATTGCTTGCTGGACGCTTTCAATCTCTGACTCTTCCGCTCGCCGCTTTGCAATCTCAATGCGATTCAGCGCCGCGTTGTGTGCCAATGAAAAGTCCAACTTGAGCCGGGTGTTTTCAAACTCAAACTCTTGGGTTTGCTGGCGAAGCTTTAGCGGGTTGCTTTTCCACTTTTCATAAAACTCGTCAAACGAGCTTGGAGAGTCGGCCGTGTCTACATTGCACGACACAATCTTGAGTATCCCGAGCGGCGCACTGTGCGGATACGGCGGGATAATGAGTGTGTCGGCGCTGGCGGCAACGGCCGTTGTTGCCCCGGTGTGCACAAGCCTTGATGCAGAGACGGCGGTGTTTACACCGCCACTGGGACGAAACGTTTCGGTGAGAACAGCGACCACGGCTTCCTGAACAGCCAGCGCGCTTTGCTCAATTGGGGCAGCGGGCGGCATATCGTTGTAGAGTTGCTGGTAAACCGATGCAATGGCCGGCGCCAAAATCCCGTGCAAAGTAGCGGGGGTTGGGAGGCCAAACGCTTCCCAAAAAATGGCCGGATCGGTAATTGATACATGCATGTGCACTACTTGATGCCAGGGCGTCGTTCGAGCCGTAAACGAAACGTTGATCGATACAACGAGCGGAAGCGCAACGGTATCCTTTATCATTCGCATACGACATTTTAGCGGGCTGGTCCACAGAAGACCCGGCGTGTGCACGGGCAAGGCAACAACCGAGTTGCAGATATTTAGACCAAGATGCTGCGGCGGCACCTGCCAGGTGCCGAGCCATAACACAATAACAGCAATCAATGTCGCGATGAATGTCTGCATTGCAAGCGGCGCGGTTGTGAGCGATCTGTTTGGAGCCCGTTGCGAAAACACAGTACCACCACCCTAGTAGTGATCTTAAGGCTACGGTTACAGTTGGGTCAGCAAATTTTCGTAAAAGGGTTGTTGTTTTTTATGTTATACTTCCAATATAATGAGGTTACATTCCAGATGTTGTGATGACAAAAAACAATTTGAGATGCCAACTAGTTACTCCCTGCCCACCCATCTTTATTTCCCCCTTGTCACGGCACTATCTATCTATACATATACATGGGATTGTATTATAGGGAAACCACCCTACAGTTATATGATTTTGAAACTGCAATGATGACATAAATAAATGACAGCCGAATAATCCTTTTTTAAGTTTACATTTGGCCGGGGGCTGGTGGATGAGGCCCTGCGCCCCCGTCTTTATTTCCCCCCGTGACGTCACGGTACTATATATATATACATATACATGGGATTATATTATTGAGAAACCATTCTCAAAAATATGATTTT
>Ga0307998_1000920_pt1 | contig 16240 bp, 20 predicted proteins | sample Davwhametageno37_FD_203147 | JGI IMG/M metagenome (GOLD analysis project Ga0307998, IMG submission 203147) | Marine microbial communities from Davis Island wharf, Antarctic Ocean - #37 | ecosystem: Environmental > Aquatic > Marine > Unclassified | place: Antarctic Ocean: Davis Island wharf... | reverse complement strand
ATGCGTGTATGGGTTCGAACTGTGCTCTTTGGAAAATTTATACAAAATGGCTCCACCGCGTTTGAGCGGTCGTATTGTAAATAATCCGTACACGCGCGAGACAATAGACCGATCCGTGTGGAATGACCTGATCCGGTTGATTGGAATAACCCAACTGTTGGGGTACGAGGTGAATACCGAATTTGATGGCGCAACAAGTACATCCACCGAGTTTCCAACCATATTTAGGAGCCGAATCATCACCTATTGCCAGCAAATGGATGCGATGGGGAACTACACATCTTTGGAATGGTTCACTACAATGGACCGCCCTACATTGATTCGGTACATTAGACATGTGCGGGATATATGGGATTGGCGAGCAAAATTATCGATGGAGATGAAACTGACTATAATTCCGTCCCATGGAACGCCCTTACTGTCGCGATATAGGAGCGATTTGGGCGATTTAACCCGCGAGGATTTACAAACTTGCTTGCTCCACATTTTACATCGGCTATTGAGTTCCAACGACAACGAGATGCGAAAGTTGGGGGCGATGTATGCGTTGACTGCGTTGACGTTGGTGAGCGCATCGGCCGCCGATACAATGCCCGCACTGTACTATTCGGTGGTGTGATCGATGAACCGCATCGGGGTACGGTAGGGTACGGTAGGGTACATGTAAATATTTTGCATAAAAACTCAATCCCTTTAAGTCGTGTAGGCGACATACACACACACACACATACACACACATTATGCACCATGTGTGTGTGTATGATTGTATGGGGTAATTTCACTAAAAAGGGTTTAGATATGACACCCTATTACATAGTACAATGCCTTCCAAGAAATCAAAGACCACCACCGCTCCTACTACTAAGAATTCCGCCACCGCTGCTCCCGTAGCCAAGGTTGCTGCCACCGCTGCTCCCGTAGCCAAGGTTGCTGCCACCGCTGCTCCCGTAGCCAAGGTTGCTGCCACCGCCGCTCCCGTAGCCAAGGTTGCTGCCACCGCTGATACAACCGCTCCTGCCACTACCACTACCACTACCACTACCACTACCAATGACTCTGCGCCTACCGATACAGAGGTTTCTACCGCCACCACCCAGGATCTCATCAATTCCTACAATGCCACTATCGCCGACAAGTGGAAGCAGATCAACGCTCTCCAGGCATCTATCCGTGCCGACGAGCGTTCCATTGATAAGATTGTTAGTAAGGAGTTGAAGGCCTATGCCAAGATTCTCAAGAAGAAGGATTCTAGAAAGAATGCTGCTAGGGAGCCAAAGGGAATCGCCGAGAAGAGAACTCTTTCCAACGAACTTGCTGCTTTCATTAAGCAACCCGAGGGAACCAAGATGACTTCCAGTGCGGTCACATCCCTTGTGTGCGATTATGTCAAGGCCAATAAACTTAACGATGCCAATGAGGGCACCAAGATTTACCCCGATGAGAAACTTAGGACTCTTCTTGGGGTTGAGAAGGGAACCGTTGTTGTCAGTGTTGGTACCACCGGAACCGGGGTCCACCTACAGACCGCCCTTGCCAAGCACTTCCAATCCAACTCTGCTGTCTAAATAAGAATTGTGCATGTACATATATTGCAAACTATTGATATGAAATTAATTTCATATCAACCACCGAGTGTAATCGAAATGGATTTGGATATATCACATCATATTATAAAAGAATCACCTGGTATGGGGCAGTTATCTAAATTTGAGTGCATGGTTAGTGGGATGCCCCATATCCTTGATTATTGTGGCACAATATCGCTTGTAAACATGTCAAGGGTTTCGCGATTAACCAATCACACAACTGTTCCCATAATAAAACGAAAATTGCAACGAATACCAATCAATGTGAAAATAAATGATACAGAAATGGTCGGCGATACATCGGTTGTATATTTCATACACGATTATAAACTGACGGCGAAAATAAAGTTCCATACCCCTTATGAAATATCAATGGATACGACATTTGTAGACAATACGTTCTTTCATATATACACTCCATTTGATATATGCGGAATAGATACAAATATTCGAGATTATATTCCAATGAACTATACAAACGAATTATACGCCCAGTCGGCACAACCTATTGGACCGGATCAACATATATTTTATCATGATGTACGTGATAAAAATACCCAATTACGATTGATATTCGCATGTGAATATGACCTTCCTGACATACCCATGTACGAAACGCATCCAAATGATATTACGAGCGTATATGTGATGGGCATTGAATTCAGTCATGAGCGAGCAACATCAGTGTCCACCACTGAATTATATTTACTAATGGTGGGATCGTTGGTTTCGGGAGTTTTATGTGGGCCGATATTGGCGCTACTATTTACCGCATTCTTATACAAATGTTTTACATTTGTAAACGACCAGTTCAATGACATGTATCACGAGAAACGATTGAAAGATTGGTGAGTGCAGTGTGTAGTGTGTGCATCACATCCATCACTTGATCCAGCCATCCACTGGATCACTGAGAAGAATCATGGGTGGGATGGACGCAATGACTTGCCAGAAGAGAATATCAAACATGACGTGCCACGGGAAAGTGGTGGATACGGACATGAGTCTCGCACATTGAGATTCTTCCACTAGCAGTTCCGCAATGGCGAAACACATTAGTCCCATGAGAAGGCGCGCTGACCGTCGCGTCAACCTATCAAATGCATTGGGGATGAACACGACCGTGGTTCCCACACAAACGGCGGATATGGATATGAGAGGCATCAACCCAACTGTGAGAAATCCCCCAACCATGACTCCGGAAATGAGGAGCGATGTCCTGAACCGGTACTTCATCCCGGCAGTGAAAGCGTGGTGTACGTAAATGAGGTACGACATGGTCGCGAGGATGGATACTTCTTGGATGAGTAGGGTACGGGGGTTGGGGATTATATGGCCCACACACGTCGCCGATTGGAGGACCAATTGTATGAGGAGCATGGATTTTGCGGTGCGAATTGTATCCGCGTTTGCCTTGAACACACTGGGTGCCCCCCACAACACACCCAACATCATCAGTGGAATGTATGGAAAATGCGCGGCGGCGGAGGCGAGTTGGGGGACATACGGTGACAGTGCGTAGGGAGATTCGCAAAAGGGGAGGTTCACCACGGAGGCATTGGCGAACCAATCACTGTACACCCCCGAAATGGAAACTACCGTGTCATCATATACGGGAGCAACCGAATCAGTAATGAATCGCATGATTGCGTTGTAGACTGGTCGCAACCCGTTATCATGGGTGTACGGATTCCGATCCATATGAGCGAACTTCCCAATATTTGCATCCAACGCCTGGTAGTACGACATGTGTATGATGTGTATGTACAATATATCTATATGGTGTGGTCACACCAAACAATTTAGAGATTTTCGGTCAATATATATTACGTACCACAATGCCCACTCTACCCCTACCAAAGATGCGCGTCCCGTCGCAACACACATTTACAATTCCTCCCGAATTCCAAGCATTGATCGCATCGTACACGGGATGTGTATTTCTTCACTACCTCGCCGCCAATGTTTATCCGTGGCTGTGTACGCCCGTCACATGGACTGGACTCATCATGTCGCCATTATACGCCCCAATGCCCCACTGCCGTGCCCTCGCATGGGCCGTGTACCACGGGAACGATGCGATCGGGCATATGTGGTTGGGGGTGGGTGGATGGTTGATGTTGTGGATTGGACGACGGGTTTGGGTGCGTGGTGTGTAATGGTGACAAATGAATGTAGATAGATATCACCGCGTATATGTAACAACTGTTAACAACCCCATATCATGACAGACCAGAACGATATATGCACCATTTGTCATGATACGATCCAACCCACCACCCACGGAGTCCTCGCCACGTACAAACTACCCGAATGCGGGCATACATTCCATACCGAGTGTGCGGTGAATTGGTTCCGCCAATCACCAAGATGTCCCATGTGCAACGACACGGGTGCATCCCACGACCCTGTGTTCGCACCCTATCTCATAGTAAAATCCGCATACGCGGGAGCGAGTACATTGGCTCGCAAAAAAACTGCTTCGCTGGAACTGAAACGTCAGTACGAGAAAATATCCAAACTTAACGCGGCCATGAAAACCCTGACCGCCACCAAAACCAAAATCATGGGCGAAACGGGGGTGTATCGCGAGATCAAGAAACGGTATTCGGCGACACAACGCAAACTGTGGTCCACTGGACGGAAATTGTGGCGCGAAAAGAAAACGTTGATACAGATGTGTCCCCAACCAATCAATGTCATAATACCGCACCGAGTGAATGTTGGGCCAGCCGTGACGGCCGCACCAGTCTCCCTATCCCCCCCATCCCCAGACAGCGATGGCCAGGAGAACACCGACGATGGCTACGCCCAGGACAACCATCTGATTGCCTGATCCCGCCACCACCCCCGCCACCACCGCATTCTTCCCCTCCCCCAACATCGCCTCTCCCACACCAACTTGGAACTTTGCCAACTGTCGCCTTGCGTCATTGGAGTGCCCAATATCCTCGAACATATCCGTGGCATTTCCGCCTGCGGTATCTAGGATAACCTCGGCTCCTCCCGGATGGGAGTCCAAATACTTTGTCACGTCGTACACTTTGTCATGTATCTGGAGCCAGCAGTCGGATTCGGTGTTGTGTGCGGCAATCTGGTCGGGGGCGTACTGGGTGGTGGTGGTGGTGGTGGTGGTGGATGTGTCTGGAAAGGTCGGCATCGGTATATGTGCAATATGGCGAGAAATCTATAAACTGTTTCACAGTTTGATTTGAAATGATGTACACCAGTAAATCATTTCATAGTATGCTGTTAACAACCTTATTCAACCACTGCACTGAACATCACTGCATCCACTTCACCTCATCCACTTCACCTCATGCCTCCAGCAGGGAATCCGACCAGGTTGGCACCGAGACCGAACCCAGCACCAGACCTGGCAGTGACACCCATCGTCGGAATGTATGTATCGAGGATGCTAAATACCGCAGCGGCGGTGAGGGCAACAATCGCCGTCTCCTCAACGCTGAACCCCCCGCCCTTTCGGTTGGATCCAACGAGGAAGCAACAAATGGCGACCGCAAGACCCTCAACAATGTACTTGATGGCACGAACCAGAAGATCTGACATATCAAACATATCAGTAACGCCTCCCATTTTTATACACTACGTACACAAAAAATATTATTAGAATGTGTTGTTGATGTGTGTGGTTGTGTGCCATTCTACACATCAAACACCATATAAAGAATCCAGTGTATACATTGTACATGTCTCTATCAAAGCCCCAGAACACACAATCCACCCCATCCACCCCATCCACCCCATCCACTCCGTGCGAGCGCAGAACCAACCCCGATGGTTCTCCTAACGTAAAGTATGTCGATCTGTTGGACGAGGACCCGGCCATCTCTGGACAGAAGTTTACGTGTCTGTCGTTCATCTCCCCCGAGAGAATCCTAAAGAGTAAGGACGAGTACCTGTTCCAACAATTCCTTAATACCTGGGACATGAATAAGTCCCTTGAGAAGTTCACCCAGTTCACAAACTTCATCGCCTTCAAGTACAAGTTGGACGTGGAGGGAGTTCAGGGCGACCTAAAGGAATTTGTGGAGAGCGAGGAGGCGGAGATTCGCGCGTCATCCGCAATCAGCGATGATTACAAGAACTACATTGAGCGGTTCGGGGATAAGTTGAACGAACAGTTTGACCGAGAGAACAGTTTCCGTACCAGTACCCGTGGGGTGAAGGTGAGGGGCGTATTTGCGACTCAGGAAGAGGCAGAGATGATGTGCAAGAAGTTGCGCGAGATCGATCCGTCCCATGACGTTTACGTTGGATCTGTGGGGATGTGGATGCCGTTCCACCCAGAGGCGTACAAGACAGGCAAGGTTGAGTACTTGGAGGATGAGTTGAACCAACTCATGAAGGATAAGAAGACAAATGAGGATAAGGCCAAGACCGAGTTTGAGGCGAGAGTCCGGGAGACAAAGGCACAGGCGATTGAAGATAATAAGAAAAAAGCGATGGAGAGTGGCAATCTTCTCACCCAGACTCTTACCGAGGATGGAAATCTCGTCAATGTAAAGAACATCTCCAACGATGAGATGGAATCGCGAACCGTCGCACCCGATCCGTCAAAGCCTCTGGCCCAGCAGACGACCAGTGCCAATATTTCAGCCGATTTGTTTACCGATGATAACATATCCACTGGGAACTATTCCATTGATTGAGTGAATGGAGTACCAACCGGATACATGTAAATTATTTATATCACGTTATTACAATACGTATAACGCGATACAATGGCCCCATCACCATACGCAAAGACTCCCGAACGAACGATGGAAGATATGACAAAGATTATAATGCTGGTAGCGACCTTTGCGATTGTGTTGATCATGACCATAAGTGATTCAACGATGCAGACAAAGGTGTACACGGTCGCGACGGTAACCGTGTTCACAACAGTTGTGATGGGGTTGTATATTGGAAAGAACTCGATTATGGATACGAATCCAGATGGTTTGTATCGGCGGATAATTTTGTACACTCTCTTGTGTCTGACTGTAGTGGTTCCGCAAATTAAATATATGTCCGTGGTCGCGGGAAAATCAAATATAATTCATGTACCAGCCCAACTCCCGTACAATGGCACTATTGCGAGCATAACAATTTCCACAATGGCGGGGGTTATTGGAGGAATATATGTTGCGAGTAATAACAGAGAAAAGACGCAAGGTATATTGTTGAAAACGCTGGTTGGGTGTACTTTTTTGAGTGGATTATCGTATGCTTTGGTGAAGATAATGGCGGAACGATTGGATAAGATGAATGCCAATGTATTGAATGAATTGAAGAGTCGTGTGAATTAGGTGATTGGTACGATGATGAATATAGGGGTATACGAGTCATTGTGTAATTTCAGCCCTTTACATGTCAACAATACCTGATCTGTATACGTTTCGTCCTTGATATGTTTTTCCCATACCGAAATGATTGTGCGATACTGCACTCGTCCTATAGACGCAAACTCTTCGATGATATCATTTTCCAAACGTATGAGATTATCTTCAATATCTATATCGGAATCTAAAATCACCGAGAGATCGTTCATGATCACATGTTCCGTTGAGTATGTGATGGGGAACGATGTCTGTTCGGCGGACCGAAACCTGGAATTTTGGATGACGGTACGAGACCCATGTGTGATATTGAAAAAAATATATTCTGGGGAGTATACACTGAATGGCACACCGAGGATCATGTGGTGGTGGTGATGGTATGTTGTTTGGTACACACATGAAGATTTTATATTGTTTGGTCGAACGTTCCACGACAGTGCTGCTCACAGTGCTGCTCACAGTGCTGCTCACAGTGCTGCTCACAGTGCTGCTCACAGTGCTGCTCACAGTGCTTCCACTATATCCATAAACCGAAAGATAATTTTGCTGGTAATACCTGGGTACCCTTTGGTAGTGAGTTCTGCAATCTGTTTAATCTCCCCGATAATCCCGCTCCACGATGGGGTTTCACTGATCGTCGCCTTTGTGCCATCCACCAGGATGAATATTGCCTCGGCGATTTCTTCATTTCTACCTCTACACGATTTATCCGTCAACCCAGTCGCCAGTTCGGTTTGAAACAGGGTGATTGTATTCACTACGTCGGTCGCGCAGATAATGTCGTGGGTAAGTAAATTTGCATAGAAAGAACATAGGGCACGCCTTTTATCATTCTGCTTATTATTCTTGCAGAATTGATCGTAATCGTCGTCGGGAGAGCACCACTGGATATCGCTGATTATCTTTGCCGTATCATCGAATTTACCGCGAAATACTGGTTTCATCGAGTCAAACTCACATAGAATGCGGTGAGTGAATAGCGCATACAGACCGCTGTAAAACTTGTTGTTGCTGGCGAGTTCAAACATCGAATTCGTAATTCGCGACATCTCGTCGGTGGCGTCATCCGATTTGTCGCGGATCCCGTTAATCTCCGTTATGACGGTGGCGAGGATAGAGTCGAATGTTTCGTTTGTCAACTTATTCATTGCACCAGTGATGTTCGTGATGGACAGTTCAATTCCCTCTCGCTGTTGCATTTTGGTGGATTCAAAATTTCGAAGGATTTCCCACTCCTTTTCACTGATGTCCTGTACGGGTGGAGGAGGCGGTATCCTGCGTCCTCCCCTTTGTGAATTACCACCCCCACCACCATTTCTAAAACCACCACCACCACCACCACCACCACCACCACCACCACCACCACCACCACCACCACCACCACCACCACCACGAGTGAACCCATTAGACCCGCCACCACGGTCGCGTCTATCCCCACCACCACCACCACCACCACCCCCACCCCCACCACCACCACGCGACTTCATGTTAAAATTCGGTGTCCGCTGATACGATGCCGACATAACTTGCGACGCAATGTCATTTATGACTTCAACTACCGTATCTGGAAGTGCGGTTTTTCCCCTATGTATAGCGGCGGTAGTGTGAAATGCCTCTGGTTTGTGTCGAGCAATCATTGTACTGTATGTGTGTGAATTATCTAAATGGGTTTTCGGGAAATCAATTTTACAATGAATGTTGAATGACGCGACACGAATTTTAGTGTTTTAGAGTATCGAATTTTGTTTGCGACCCACATACAACACATGTACCATATGAAAAATTGATTTGACGAAACACATCTAAAGAGTTTGTACTCATAGTTATCACACATGGCATCCTTTTCACAACAAGCAAATACCCCAAGCACCGGAGTTGGTTCAACCACTCCCACTCCCACTCCCACTCCCACTCCCACTCCCACTCCCACTCCCACTCCCACTCCATACAAGGTTGTTGAGTGCGATTCATTTGACGATATGGACCTTCCCCCAGCGGTTCTTCGTGGCATTTTCTCAAATGGATTCGAGAGACCGAGTCCTATTCAACAGAAAGCAGTTCGTCCACTGATTGACGGAAATGACCTCATCGCACAAGCCCAATCTGGAACCGGTAAGACTGGTGCATTTTCAATCGGTTCTCTGGCGCTGGTAGACCTAGCCAGCAGAACCAATCAAGTGTTGGTTCTGTCTCCAACCCACGAACTGGCGAACCAGACCGCAAAGGTATACGGTTCTATTGCCACATACATGAAGGACATTGATATCCAGACCCATATCGGCGGTTCCAGTACGAGGGAAGCGATGGATAAACTCAGGACCAAGCCCCATGTGGTAATTGGAACCCCCGGAAAGATTCACGACATGTTTAGGAGAAGCGGGATTGACGGTCAGACCATCAAATGCGTTATTGTTGACGAGGCGGACGAGATGTTTAACAGGGGATTCAGTGAACAGGTGTATGGAATTCTTCAGTTTCTCCACAAGGATGTCCAGGTATGTCTCTTCAGTGCCACTCTCCCACCCGAACTCAATAGCATCACAAATAAGTTTATGCGCAATCCGGTCGAGATTCTCGTGAAAGCCGAACAACTTACCCTGGAGGGCATCAAACAGTACTATGTTGCGTGCGAGAATGATACTGTAAAATTTGATATCCTGATTGATCTGTTTGAACTATTCACTCTGTCGCAGACAATCATATACTGTAATAAACTGGAGACCGTTGAGGAATTGTACTTTGCTCTACAGAAGAAGGAATTCCCAGTCACATATGTCCACGGAAAGATGGAATCGGATGAACGCAAGTCGAACTTTGACCAGTTTGTTAGTGGAAAGTACCGCGTGTTGATATCATCCGATTTGACCGCGCGTGGAATTGATATCCAGCAAGTAAGCACGGTGGTGAACTTTGATTTCCCAAGCGATGTCAGTACCTACCTACACAGGATTGGTCGCAGTGGTCGGTGGGGTAGGAAGGGGATGGGCCTGAACCTCACCACTATCCGCGACGTAAAGAACATGAAGATGATTGAGGAGTATTACAGCACTCAAATTCAGGAACTGACAGAGGCAGCGGTCGCCCAGCACCGCGGAGGAATTTAGTGATGATTACCAGTTTACAGTACAAATACAAATGCGAATAAATTCATTTTTTATAACCATTGGTTATGACAAATGGCGAATGTATACGAAACGTTTCAACAAATGATGAGTCCTCCGGAAACCCCGTACTCCAACGACAATGTGTTTGTCCATCCCATTCACAACGATGGAAAATCCGTCGCTCTGCCCGAGACGATTGATGTGGATCTACAGTTGGGTACGGATGATACGACCGAAACGCGCGGTACATACGATGTGCTGTTGCGACCCACCACGCCATTCGCAAAACGCGTTGCCGGCACATGGCACACCCATTTTTCGGTGGATACATTGTATATCAAAGAAACCCAGGAATTGATCGGGGGGATGAACGACACCAAGCATACGTTCAGCCCAGAGATTCGCTGCGAATCCTTCCAAACCAAACTACTCGAATTGTGGCACGAAATTGGAAACGGGGTCGGCACCGACGAATTCATTGATAAATACCATTATGTATCTCCCACCCCGCTGCGAAAACTGAATAAGAGTCCAACCGTGTTACAGGCAGTGAACCTGTACGTGATGGCTTCTCCAGTGATGGCATTGTTACTCCCCATCATTTCTCTCATCTTCCCATTTTTAATCCTCCGCATGCGCGGGGTTGTGATAAACGCATCCACCTACTCGAGTATTTTATCGGGGATAATTTCTCGCCACCCCGTGGGGCAGGTATTCTACAATATGGGATCCGTGTCGTGGGATAAAGTGGTGTACCTACTGTTCACCGTGGGAATGTATTTCGTCCAAATATACCAAAATGTGAAATCGTGTATCCGATACTACCACAACATTACGCACATACATGAAGTGATTCGAACATTTAGGGAGTTTGCGGTTCACTCGCAAACCAACGTATCTGCAATGACGGAATTGTGTGCTGATATGAAATCAGTGAATTACACCGAGTTGGTCGCCCAATCATCCAGACATATCACAACACTCATGTCATTTGCAGAGTGCGCGGAGACGGTGGGGATAGGTTGTGGTGGTGGTGGAGGTGGGTGGGGCGGGATCGCCCAGTACCTTCACACGGGAGATGTGATGCGATTGTTCTACGATATGCGAACCAACCAGGAATTCATCGACGCGGTTCAGTACATGATTGGCTACAATGGGTACATTGAGAATACCATTTCTCTCGGCGAATCCCTTGCCACGGGCGGAATCACCATGTGCACCATTGACGAAACCAAAAAACTATCGTTTGATGGGGGGTACCATCCGTTGGTGGAAACGTTGACAGAAACTGGCGCGACACCAACATCCAACACTGAGATGATGATAGTCAAGAATTCCTATTCTCTCTCCAAGAATATGGTGATAAGCGGTCCGAATGCATCTGGAAAGACAACCCTATTGAAATCCACAATTCTCAATGCGATTTTGTGCCAGCAGATTGGGGGCGGGTTTTTCAATGAATGCGTGACCCCGTGTTTCAATATGTTTCACTGTTATTTGAATATTCCCGATACGTCGGATCGGGATAGTTTGTTTCAGGCGGAAGCCCGGCGATGCAAGGATATGTTGGGCGTTATTGAGGATATGGGCCATGAGGCGAAACATCTGTGCGTGATGGACGAATTGTTCTCGGGCACAAACCCCGAAGAAGCGACCGCGGGGTCCTATTCGTTCATGGAGTACTTGGCGGGGTTGAGGGGGGTATCATTCGTAATGACGACCCACTACATGAAATTATGTAAAATGATTAAGCGAAACAAAACATGTGCGAAGAATTACAACATGTGTAGTTCAGTTGACGGAATTGGGGTGAAATATTCCTATAAGATTTCCGGGGGTATTTCAAAGATAAAGGGGGGGGCCAGTGTGATACGAAAAATGGGATTTCCCGAGATAATAATCAACACTATGAGCAACCTGCTTCAACCCCGTCCCAATCCTCAAATGCGTTTGAATACCATGTAGAAAGTGTTTCGTATGTATATACAGAATGTTCGCATCTTTGAATTTGGAGTTCCATACGTTGATCGTATCGTTTGTGATGACAGTCCTCGTATCGGGGTGTGTGTTCATGTATTGCCGTACCAGGGTATCCCGCGTAGAGGAAATGGCGATCGAGCAGAGCCGAATAATGAAAAACTACGTGACACAAATAGAGTATATGCGCCAGGAAGCGGCCTGCGGAGGACATGCCGATAATATGATGAGAGTGTCTGCCGCACCCGCCGCACCCGCCGCACCCACATCACCCGATAACCGAATGCGCGTATCGGACGACGATGTGGACCGAAACGTAAGACTAACTGTGATGGAACGTGATGATGATGGTGATGGTGATGGTGATGGTGATGGTGATGATGATGATACAATGGGTGCTTCTGACGACGAGGATTCTTATTATGGGGACTCCAGTGATAGCGAGTCGGTCGATGATAGTGATTCATCAACTATATTATCACTCGACGACCAACCCGATGAATACCTGAATAATAAATCGATTGTTAGTCCCACCACACCCACACCCATTCAAGTGGATACGATAGACCCTTCCACGACCGATACATTGATCATGGCACCACCACACTCCAATCCAACAGTACCTCTGAAAAAACTCACAAAGACTCAATTGTGTGAGCGAATATCGTCCCACAATATCTCACAGAGGTCGCCCGGCACATTGATGAAATTGAAGAGAGAAGAACTGATATCTCTCTTGGAATCAAAATGATGTGGTTAACAACCCACCCAGTTCCATATGATTTACATGTATGTCCCCCATATATGTAAATGAACCATTCGCCGAATGAAACAATATTTCGCATGGCATGTATCACGGGGTTGGTGTTGCTGGGCGCAACAATTACACTGACTTCAGCGACAATTCGAGGATGGGTCTCCCGCGTATCCATTGAGCCACTGTACCAGGTCGACATGGATGTGATTTGCGATACAGTGGCCCAAATAGAAGAGAAGGAAAATGAATTGCAGTGGAAACGCGACCGGCATAGGATTACATTTGTGGGAACTGATTCCCGGTACATTGACGAGCATATGCGGTGGGCCATCCCATTCGTCACCCAAACGGTCCCAAACAGCGTATGGTGTGCGATGAATAAGAAAAATGTCGACGGGATCGTTTTCGTCAGTCCGTCCAATGGATTGTCCGTCCATCGGTTGAGCGATACGCATATCCGGTGCTATTTGCGATTCACCGCCATGCGGTTGGACGAGAACAACATGGTGGTTGAAGGCGGGGGTGATGCGGTGGTGGTCGATATAGTGTATGATGTGGTTGATACGGGGTATGTGGTGGTGGCGGATGCGGTGAGTCCAGACCCACATATTCTGCTGATTGGGTGTACGTCCAAATGAAACAACACACGATGAAAAAATATCCACCAAATGTAGGATGACACATGGAATCAAGAAACTGAATGCAACGGGAAAACACGAAGCCACCCCATTGGGTGCGACCGGAACCCCGGTGATACACAGAGAGGTTCCCCTCGCATGGTACCCCAGCAAAACCGAGCAGGATATTATGTTGGATGACAATGCGATCACGTCCAACTGGAAGTACCGAAAATACTTGACGCGAAATGCTGGTGGGGTGATTGAGGACAATCATGTGCGTGCCACGGGTATGTCTGGGGCAACCCACACCACCACCACCACCACCCCCTCCCACCCGTACAAATCCGTACCCGAAGATAGACGCGCCCACATCGCGGGGATGGTGGTGGGGCACGGGATGGGTGAATCTGGCGATATGCGACGCACATGGTTGACCAAGACATCTGCGTGGGAGAACACGACCAGTCCATTCATTGTTATGAATGAAACGCCGGTCGCACCCACCGAATAAGTAAATGTAAATTTTTACCGCCCCTATATAGTTTTCATCTCAGGCCATATCATCCACAGAATACAGCCCATGACGGAAATCATTTGCAAAATTGATTTGAATATATCCCCTATATTCATATCACATACCCCCACAAGAAACAATGCCAGCAACCACTCAACAGAACATGATCGTCGCCGCCAGTGACTACAACCCTACCACCGATATGAAGTACACCAAGCCCAAGGTGATGGCTTCCGGTATGAAGTCGGTCGGCCTTCTCAATGCCAAGACCATGAAGAGCACTTTCCTCTCCACCCCCCTGATGCTCAGTTACGGAGCCCAGGAGAACGACTTTGACGGGTCGGGAAAGTACTCCTACGATATGAGCCTCCAGTTCCCCAACGATGATTGGGGCACTCCCCAGACCGATGCGTTCCTCCAGGCCATGAAGGATATGGAGAACAAGATTCTTGATGATGCAGTGATCAACTCCAAGGAGTGGTTCGGGAAGCCCAGTATGAGCCGTGAGGTCGCCGCTGCCCTCATGAACCCTATTCTTAAATACCCCAAGGATAAGGAAACTGGGGAGCCTGATCTCACCCGCTCACCTACCCTCCGTGTAAAGATTCCCTTCTACGATGATGTTTGGAAGACCGAGGTGTACGGCCTTGATGGATCGCCTCTGTACCCCAACAGTGATGGCCGTACTCCCATGGATCTCATCCCCAAGGGCACCCAGGTCGCATGTGTCATCCAGAACTCTGGAATCTATTTCATCAATGGAAAGTTCGGAACCAGTTGGAAGTTGTTCCAGGTTGTCTGCAAGCCCAAGGAGACCCTTTCTGGAAAGTGCCACATCACCCTTTCCACAGACGATATGAAGAAGGCGGAGGCTTCCAATGTTGCCGAGGAAGAGGAGGATGAGTTGGTGTTGGAGGAAGAGTCGGCTGAGGAGGAGGAGGAGGAGGAGGAGGAGTCGGTCGAGGAGGAGGAGGTGGTGGCCCAGGTGGTCGCGCCCATCGCCGATCCCGAGCCCGTCGCTATCGCACCCAAGAAGAAGACAGTTGTTCGTAGGAAGAAGACGGTGGGTGCCGGCGAGGGTGCCTAATGGATGATATACGAAAAACACAATTTATAAATAACTGGAAATATTTTTTTCAGTTATTTACATTTTTATCTGCGCGACCTCGCGCGACTTCGTCTCCTAACCGACTTCCTATTCCTGGTGGATTTTTTACGCGCGATTACGGGCGAACGTTTTCTCGTCTGTCTGGGTTCGGGGGCAAAGTAACACCCGGGGTACATATGGGTATGATTCGTCGACCCCTCCGATTCGTCTCCGTGAACGCACCCCCAACAATATCGTTGCTTCTTTGTATATATTTCCTTCTCTTGATCCCAACTCGAATCGGATCCACTGCTACGACCACTGCTACGACCACTGCTTCGACCACTGCTACGACCACTGCTACGACCACTGCTTCGACCACTGCTTCGACCACTGCTTCGACCACTGCTTCGACCACTGCTTCTCGACCCACCACTCGATCGTTTTTTTGAAGGCATTATACACTATGTCTACACAATATTCACCACCACCACCACATCCGCCCTATCATGACATCGGTAAATATCGTGTTCGGAAATACGCGGAATTCCCACCCCCTTGAATACATATCTCTGGTTTTTTCTTAAATACAATTCACTGACTGGAATTTGAAACTCGGTACTCCCAACGGGGACATCAATGTACGGCGTATCCAACACACTATCCACATCAACCGATACACAGACAATCAAATTGTTCTCTTCATCCACATCCATCATTGGGGCCAATGCCATTTTTGATTCAAACGTAACTATTTCATCGTCCACTGCAAACGATACAATGTATTGCCACGAGGGAACGTATAATGTGGTGGTACCGTACACAACTTCAATCACGTGGGCGTTCATGCAATCATCAACAGAGACATCCACAATATGATGTGGTGTGGATGGTGTGGCTGGGTCGGCACCATCCCCCATCTCATCCACCACCCCACCACCCATTCGTTCCATCCGCCGCCGAATTAATTCGTCCAACCGTCGCACCAGTGAAACATCAATACCAAGTGTGCGGGCCACCATCTCCTCATTGTCCCTGATAACAGTAAGCAGAAGTTGGATATGTTTCACATCAAATGAACGGATAAAAACGGAACCCTCTCCCCCATTACTCATTTTCCCAAACAGTCGGTCCACTGTATCTTCAACAGACGACCATTTACCTACAATGAACGATACGAATTGGCCCAACACTTTCGTGTACGATGTGGTGGAACCAGTGGAACCAGTGGAACCAGTGGAACCAGTGGA
>Ga0307998_1000919_pt1 | contig 16245 bp, 13 predicted proteins | sample Davwhametageno37_FD_203147 | JGI IMG/M metagenome (GOLD analysis project Ga0307998, IMG submission 203147) | Marine microbial communities from Davis Island wharf, Antarctic Ocean - #37 | ecosystem: Environmental > Aquatic > Marine > Unclassified | place: Antarctic Ocean: Davis Island wharf... | reverse complement strand
ATGTTTAGATAGCAACTATACAGATTGTTAAAGACAGCATGAACTCACTGGCATTAAATATCCGTCAAGGTGGTGGCACTCGGATTGACTCCATTTATTCCTACTTGATAGCCCAAGATTGTGACGCTTTAGTGATTAGCGAATTCAGACGCAACATCCCTGGTGACCAACTTATAGAAGCGCTTAGGCAAGCAGGCTTCTCGCACATCCATCACAACAATACAGACTCTAAACAAAACACGGTTATGTTGGCCCAGTCACAGTGACTAAACTATTTAGAAACTACCAGAGTGCGGAAAAAGTCTTCCCAACCCGATCATCATCTTTAGGTTGGGAAGACTGAAGAGCTCTGTCGTTGAGATAATTCAAATCAACTCAACTGGCCACTCTCATAATCAACGTGAATGGATGGTCCATAGATCCTGCCAATATTGTAATCTAGCAAAATCTTGATCGGTGGTGTCGGAATGAGTCACATGTAATTCGTCAACAAACTTGGCAACGCCTGAGCCTTCTTCGGCTGGCATAACGGTGTTGATGTTGGTGGCCATTTTACCATCAATTAGCTGTGGACCCATGCCTACGCCACTCATCATATAGTGGACAAAGAGCTTGGCAGCATTAGGGCTATCAGTCCCTGTGGCAATCACAGCTACTCGGGGCGTCAACTGACCCGCATAGGGTTTCATACCACTACAGATGCCCATGTTATAACCATATTTCACACGAAAGATTGCTGCACTGACGAAGCCAATATGTGGATCTTTTAGTCCAGGAGAGCCAACAACAGGTCCAACATCGCTGTCTTTACGAGTGACATTTGGATTATTAGCTGCAAAAAGTTTTACCCATTCGCTGGTCGCACTGTCTACGTTTGCTGGCAGATTTTTACCAAAGTGATCTAGATAGGCCGCTGCCATCACATCATCATCATGTGTTTCCATTTGGTTGAACCAGAACATTGTTTCATTTCGCAAAAGCGGATCAGGGATACTGACGCGACCTTTCCATTCTGCATCCGTCAACTGCCAAATGTTGCTGATCGGGCAAGTTTCGCCATATTTCTCAGTGTTATAAGACCAGACCCAAGGGTTCAAGCTAGTGATGGCTGGGCTTTGGTATATTGCAGGTGTTGTATCTTTCAAATCTGATGGCATCCAACTAACACCGGAACCTTGAGGTAAAATTTGTGTGGTAATTGAGGGCAGGTTGCTCATGTTGAATACATCATGTTTGACGTTGCCCGCTTCGTATTCACGTTGCAGTATCAACTCTTGTTCTTGGCCTCCCAGTTTTACGCCAGTAGCTTCGATTCCGTACAGTTCGGAGAAATTTGCCGCCATTACTTTAATTTTACCTGTTGCGTCGACGACAACAATAGGTGGCTCGTTGCGGGCCGCTTCAATTAAAGCTTCCAACGAATAATTAGCATCCGATATGCCAAGCTCAGTTGCAAAAACGGGCGCAGTCTGCACGATTCCGACAGCCAAAATTGCGGCTAGCCCCGTTGTTATTTTCCTATTAGTTTTAAAGTTCATTTCTTAATCCTCTATTTTTGTTTTGAGATTTTGCTTTGGTTGGGTGGTTTGAATGCGATTTCCGTCCGTGTCAAAGGCGTGGAGATCACAAGTGTGAATTGAAAAAGTGATATCGTTTCCAACTGTAAGATCCTCAACAAGACGACTCAGCACAAATATTTGCGTGCCAGAAACATCGAGCTCGATAATCCAGTTACCCCCTGTTGGAACTAGATCGACAATTCTCGCTTCGCAGCGGCTTGTGTCTGTAGGGGTTTCTTGGTTGTTGGGATGTAAATTCATAGTTTCAGGGCGGATGCCGACCGAAGCTGCATCCACTATTTCGACGTTGAGCTGCATTAAATAAGTTTGAATCCAAGCTTTTAAGGTTTTGTTATCAAGTGACTTCATGTCCAACATGTTGATGGGTAAAGTACCGACAAACTCTGCGACAAACCGGTTGGCGGGTCGGTCATATATGTCTTCGGGCGTACCTACTTGCTGTAATCGACCTTCATTCATCACCGCAATTGTGGTAGCCAGCGTCATGGCTTCCCATTGATCGTGGGTTACGAAAACAAAAGTCGAACCAAGTTCACTGTGAATTCTTTTTAACTCGGTTCGCATATCAAGGCGGAGTTTTGCATCGAGGTTGGACAAGGGTTCGTCGAGAAGGATGACCTCGGGACTTACTGCAATCATTCGAGCCAACGCAACTCGCTGTTGTTGGCCACCTGAAACTTCTGAAGGATAACGATCTCGATATTGCACGATGCCAAGTTTGGTCAATACGGAATCAATAATCGTTTTACGCTCGGCCGCAGGTACTTTCTTAATTTTCAGGCCAAATTCGATATTTTCCTCAATCGTCATATGTGGCCAAAGTGCATAGTTTTGAAATACCATTCCAAGATTGCGTTTTTCCGGCGGCACAAAGATGCCCTGATCAGCTGCGTCAACGATCTGATCACCTATTTGGATTTGACCTGATGTAAGATTTTCCAATCCAGCGATCATGCGCAGTGTGGTAGATTTCCCACATCCCGACGGGCCAAGTAAGCAGAGAAATTCGGATTTTGGGATATCCAAGTTCAGGTTTGCAACTGCGCGTGAGTCCGCCCCCGCATAGGTTTTGTCAACGTTTTTGATGCTTATACGTGACATTCTTTATCCTCCAATTCCGCTGGCGAGATTCGTTTTACCGATTTTTTGTCCGATCCAAGTGCCTCCAAAGGCAATTAGACAAATCATGATGGCCACCACATTGGCGGCCTGTGAATAGCCGAAATCAAGCAGGCGAACTGCATAGGTTGTCAGCAGGTCAGTGCCAGGAACAGCGAGTAAGATCACCAGACTTAGCCCTTTGATACCAGAAATAAATGGTAGAAGAATACCGGCCACCAAAGCACCACGATGAATCGGCAGAACTATTGATATAACTCGACGCCACCAACCGGCACCAACTATTTGGGCGGCCTCTTCAGGGTCTTTGCCCATTTGCATCATTGCAGCAATTCCGGCGCGGGAGGCGAACGGCATTTGACTGGCTAATAACGCGATCACAAGGATGTAGCTGGTGCCGTAAAGGGATGGGATGAATCCGTGAGGCTTGGCAAACATCGATAGGTAAGCGGCGGCAAACGCGACCCCTGGCACAAGATATGGCAGAAATGTCACCTGTTTTAGAAAGCCTCCAAGTAAGCGGAAAGGCGAGCGAGCGACAATGTAGCCAACCATCAGTCCCAAAACACCTGCGCCGATTGATGCCAGTCCGACCATCCAAACTGTATTCCAAGCAGCCACCCAGAATTCTTTTGTAATCAAAATGCCTTGTGGCAGTGCGGTGGTGATTAGATCACGACCGACCCAGAACTCAAGTGTGAAATTGTCCCAGCTAAAAATACCTGGCATACGCATCACTGTGGTCAGAAGCAAGGCGGCGAAGGGAATTATCGCGCCAATCAAGACAAAACTACTAGCGAAGCCGAAAGCAGGCCATTTCCATTTTCCCAGCACAGTTGTGCGATGCAAAGACCCTTTTGATCCGATCGTTACAAAACGCTGCGCAGCTTTCAAAAGTTTCATGTCAATTAGGACAGAGACGGTACCTAGAATAACGATCGTGCCAGCAAGAACGGCAGACATACCATCCTGTCCTGTAGAAATCGTCCGCAATAGTGAGGTTGCCAACAAATCTAATTTTACTGGCGCACCTATGATATACGTCACCCCAACGTCACCTAGACATTTGGCAAAAACAAGCGTCGCTGCCGAGATGATCGAAGGGCGTAACAGTGGGAAGACGATACGTCTAGCTACTTGAAAAGAACTTGCTCCTAAAGTGCGAGCAGATTCTTCGAGCTGGCTGTCAAACTGGCGCAATGCGTTACCCACTAAAAGCACGACAAAAGGTACATAGTGAAGTGACAGGATTACCGCAATCGGAAAGAACCCGTACGATAGCCAATCTGGTGGTGTAAAGCCTAAGCTTTCAAGCCATCCAGGTAATCCACCCATTGTGCGATTCTTGAAAATCGCCATCCAAGCTAATGCGAAGGTCCAGGAAGGCACCATGTAGGGAACGATAAGTGCTGTGGAAAACCACCGCTTACCCAATAGATCTGTTCGGCTGACCAACCAACCAAGAAGACCACCCACCAGCAATGTGGCAATTATCACCACAATGGACACAAATAAGGTGTTCATCAATGGAAGCCAGAAAATGTACTTTGCGATTGGCGAATTCATCGCGCGATTCAAGTAGTAGCTTGTTAGTTCACCCTCGAGCTTTGACGCCCGTGCTTGATCGGCAAAATCAACGGTAAATGCATCCATCAGCATCATAATAACGGGTGCAAGAATCAGATACGCCGCAAACACTGACAGAATTATGCCGATGGTAACCGTCGGGTTACGAGCCCAATTTTGAGAGCGATACCAGATTACCCTTAAGCTTGGCCATGACAATTGTTTCGGTGACTTAGGTAAGCTGAATTGAGTCATGTAATTCCTATTTGATAAAGGTGAGTTTGTACGCTCTCACCTCCCCAGACCCCAATAGATGAACTATGTTTAGGGTTAACGAATAGAGAAACGCAACAGAGGCAAACGCCAATAGCAAAATACGTAATAGAGAAAACTTCATTCCAATCCGATCTGGTACGGCTGATTCATTAGGATCGTTAGTCTGGAGTCCAGGATCAGCGGTGTTAACTGATTCCAGAGGTTGTGAATCATCGACCTGGGGCTGGTCAATTTGGTTTAATTCGTCTTTTTCACTCATGAATTCCTCCCCTAATCCCATACTGCGACTAGGATCTGTTATCTTCTAATATATTTATTTCTTATTTAGTTAAATTTTATACATAAAACATAACACAGATTTAACTAGGAACATTTCTGAATTTATGTGATTGATTGCCAGCATTTTAACTCCCTATTTTCGGAACCCAGAAACAAGCATCTGTCTTGGTGTTTGGGTCAGTCTATCGCCGCCTTGATCTGTTACAAGGACTGTCTCACTAATCGCGATACCCTCAGCAGACGTGTACATATGAAAAACCATTCCGGATTGCAGCGTCCAGTCGCTGTTAGGTAAAAATACGTGGGAGAAATCGCTGGACCGAGGTGTCCTGCCGTACAATCCCAACATATAGCCTGATACATTTTCGTAAACTTCGCGCACGCCATCCTTAATCAATCCATTACGAAGCACTGCATCCACATCAGCAGCCACTTGCCCAGAGATCATCGCAGCGATTTGTTGATCTTGATGATAGATTAGAGCGTTAGTAATTGCTTCACTTTTGGGCAAGACCTTGCCGATGGCTATCGGGCGCATTAAGCGAGAACTATAACCTTGTACCTTCGGTACCAATTCTGCATGAAGGACGTCACCTTCTCGCAGAGGAACATCATCCAATTCAGCGTGGAGAAAGCCTGTACTGCCACGCCCTAGGCAAATCCGGCCAACCTGACCATCATCGCCGCCAAATTTCATATAACTTGATGCGGCTATGGCGCCCGCATCCCGTGATGTCATCCCAACGCAAATTTCGGAGCGAAGACGCTCCATTGATTGATCGGCTATTTTAGAAGATTGACGCAACGTATCAATTTCAGAGGTATCTTTTACGGCACGGATTTTATCACTTAAGCCTGGGTTAAAAACAAAAGTTGCATCTGGCAGCTCTGCGGATAACCGCGATAACATATGGGCGGTAAAGGAGTAGGAGGCGCTGTCAGTTAAAATTTTTGCAGAACCGAAATTTCTCGCTATAACCGAGTTGGCGACTTCCGTAATTGGGTCCGCCCAGTCATCAAAACCAATAACATTGTGCAGCCAGCTCCGCGAAATAACTTGTGGGGCATCAAGCTTGCGCACAACCGCCCAAATCGGGCCTACAACTGGTATCAGAACAGCCCGGTACATAGTTTCTGTCCCTTGATAGCCGGTAAGCCAGCCCATCAACTCTCCATGATCCGCTAGATAAAGGCTAGCACCCGCGTCAGCAGTTGCTCGACGGAGTTTATCTATACGCCACTGAAAACAATCTGGGATATCCAAAGTTACATATCCCCAACAGGGCCACAAATATCGAGTATCAGCATCAAGTAGAGGCGCACTGCATCCAGATAGTCTTTCAGCTCAACCCGCTCATCAGGCATAGTGTTAAACTTCCCACCCGGTCCGCATACTATACCCTCCATACCCGCTTGGTGCAGAAAGTGCGAAGCATCAGTTCCAAAAAAACAAGGAGGAGCGATCGCACCTGTTGGCTGATTAACACCGCGCAACTGCTTATAAGCGTTATTTGTTGCACTTACGATACGCGAGTTTGTGTCAACCTCGAAAGGCAGCATTAAAGGCCGACCGGTCTCAGACTCTTCTGACTTGACGGACGCTCTTAACCCCGGGAATTCCATCTCAAGTTTGTTAAGTTCAACTCTAATATCTGCTAAAACCGAATCCTGTGACTGTGACGGTGAGTAACGGACCGTCCCTGTAAGACGTGCAAAGTCTGCGATTTGCGGAGGACGCCAGTCATGAAAATCACGGGATAGAGATGCCCTAATTGTTCCAATATTTGCCCGATTTACAGATTCATGTATAGCACTTTCAGCGCCTGAGAAGGTCATAGCATTCAACCGAGGTACTAATACCGAGGATGCTGAGATAACATCAACTGCATCTTCACGCTTAGATATATGTCGCGTCACTCCTTCCAACTCAACAATGATGACAAAGGCACCTGCATGCAAAGTTACGGCGGCGACATCGGTAGGTTCGCAATTGACGAAGTAATCCGCATGTACGCCCTGTTCGATTGCTCGAACCGTACCAATACCTCCTTGTAATTCACCAACAACATAGGTCAGGACCACATCTCCGGCAGGCCGCAACCCTGCCTTAACCAAAGTCCGCACTGCTGAGAAATAAGCTGCGTCGCCGGCCTTCATATTGGATACGCCAAGGCCAAAAATACAACCGTCTTTAACCAACCCACTCCAGGGATCAACGCTCCAGCCTTCCGTGACCGGGTTCGTATCCAAATGACCGTTGAACAAGAGACTTTTACCGCCACCCGTTCCTCTTAGTGTGCCAATCGCGTTGACCCTATTCTCAGCGACAGGTTGTAACTGAGCATCCAGCCCAAGATTTACCATTTCATCGCGCATAAAGGTAGCTAAAGCAATTTCACCTTCAGTTTCTGTATAGCTTTTGTGTTGGATCATTTTTGCCAGGAAATCAATACTTTCCTGCTCATCGATCAATTCGACTATGTTTTTGACTGACAGCATTATATATACTCCTAATTATATAGGTGGCGACGAATTTGGGGTGCTCCATATAGGAGGAACGGCCATCAAAGAACCGGCATCTAGGTGGCACTGGATCCAGTGGTCGGGCCCAATATCTCTTCGATAGGGCTTCTCAGTCTCACAAATAGTACCAATACGATGGGGGCAACGACTTGCGAAGGGGCATCCCAGTACACGACCAATCCGGCTTGGCAAACTTCCTTCTAAGCGAATGCGTCTGAATTCTAAATTTGAGTCCAAAACAGGCGCCGAACTGAGTAAGGCTTCTGTATATGGATGATAGGGAGGAATTCCTATCTTATTGGCTGGTCTGATTTCAACTACTTCTCCAAGATACATGACAGCAACGCGGTCCGCGATATGACGTAATAAATTCAAATCGTGTGTAATAAACAAATATGATATACCCGTTTGTGCTTGAATTTTACGCAATAAATTGACAATCGAGGCTTGAATCGAAGCATCCAAACCAGACGTGATTTCGTCGCAGATAATAACTTCTGGTTCAGCAGCCAATGCCCGCGCAATGGCAATACGTTGTTTCTCTCCACCTGAAAGTTCATGAGGATACCGGGACGCAAAATTGGCGGGCAAATTAACGGTTTGCAACAATTTTTCGATCCTGTCTGATAGATTACCTGAAGTATCACTCTGATAAAGTTTCAATGGGCGAGATAAAATAGTTGCAATCGATTGCCTAGGATTTAAAGAAAGGTCAGGGTTTTGGAAAATGATCTGAACCCGCTTGCGATATGATTTTTCCATGTGGCCAAGAGAGTGAACGGGTGTGTCACCAAGAAGAACTCTTCCCTTAAATTCGCGCAACCCGACCAGAGCCTTTGCCAAGGAGGATTTTCCACATCCAGATTCTCCGACCAACCCTAAGGTTTCACCACCATGCAAAACCAAGTCTACATTGTTAACAGCGTGAATTATTTTGGACTCTCGTCCCATCAACCGAGCAAACAAATCTGGTCGGCCAATTTCCACAGAAAGGTTTTCCATAGACAATCGCCGAACACGCTCTGTAGCTGCACCCTTAATAGTTGGCGTTTCATCATTGGAATGAATTTTTATTGAGAGGGCTGATTCCCAGTAGGGGCAGGCCACCGCATGCTCATTATCTGGCACTAGGTCAATCGGCTCTTTCCAACATTTTTTGGTGGCAAATTGGCACCGTTCTGCAAAGTTACAGCCAATGATAGGAACAGTTCTATCTGGCAATGATCCTGCAATGGAAACAAGTGGCTGGTTTTCCTCTCCTAAAGATGGCGTAGGTAGGCTAGCCAACAACGAACGTGTATATGGGTGACGGGGTTCGGCATATAATTTCTCAACAGACCCTATCTCCAAAATCCGTCCAGCGTAGATAACAGCAACTCGGTGTGCAATCTCACGAACCACGCCAAGGTCGTGAGATATAAATAATGCCGATACACCAGTCTGTTTTTGCAACTCACGAAATAGATCAAGTATATTCACTGCTGTCGTTGCGTCTAAAGCAGATGTTGGTTCATCAAATAAAATAAGTTCAGGGTTACAGGCGAACGCTAACGCAATAACCGCCCGCTGCTTTTCTCCACCAGACACCTCATAGGGAAATTTGAGCGCCATCGTACTCGCATCTGGCAGGCCAACCATGCTGAGCAAACGGTGCGTTTCTTTTATAATGTCGCCAGGCGCAAGGTCGCTGTGTCGATTAAGTGTTTGCCTGAAGTGTTCTCCCAAGGTCAAGGTGGGGTTTAGCGATCCACCCGGATCCTGAAAAACCATGGCGATCCGTTTACCTCGAATCTCATTCAGCCCTTGCTCGTCAAGATCACACAAAGAATCACTGCCCAACAGCATGTCACCTGCTTCACCAGATGTTCGCCCCTGTAAAGCGCGCATAATGGCTAAAGCTAATGTGCTTTTACCGGAACCTGACTCACCAACCAAACCAACAACTTCACCACGACCAATATCAAGATTGATGTCATCGAGGACTTTGAGAGCTCTCTCGCCTTCGCCGAAAGAAATGGAATATCCCTGTATCCTTAATGTTTTAGTAGCATCCATACTATTATCAATTCTTTGGGTTGAGAGCATCACGCAGAGCGTCCCCTAACAGGTTAAACGTTATGGCGACGATGGCGATGGACAGACCAGGCCAAAATATCGCCCATGCATTTCGAAACATAAATGCCCGGCCTTCAGAAATCATGAGCCCCCATTCTGGAGAAGGTGGCTGTGACCCTAAGCCTAAAAAACTTAACGTCGCCAGCAACATAATTGCAAAAGCCACGCGAATTGTTGCCTCAATAATAACTGGTGCTAACATATTTGGGGCAATTTCACGTGACATGATCCACATTGTGGATTCTCCTCGTGCAACAGCGGCGGATACATAGTCGCTGGTTTTGACAGATAAAGTGACGCTCCTCGCTATTCGTGCCATCCCTGGCGAGAAAGCAATACCAATTGCTATTACAGCATTGATGCCGCTTGGGCCAAGGACAGTGATAATCAGAAGCGCAAATAACAAGCTGGGTATAGCCATTAGTGCATCAACAAACCGCATTACAAGTTCGTCAATACGTCCCCCAAGATATCCAGAAATAATGCCAAGTATGCCACCGGCAACTGCGCCTATAAGAGTGGCTATAAGACTCAGGAGAATAGTTGTTCTGGCGCCCCAGAGGATGCGACTTAAAATATCACGACCAAATTGGTCTGTGCCCAAAAAAAAATCAGTTGAAGGGCCAAGCAAACGGCTTTTAACATGAAACGTTTCTGGATCATAAGGAGCTAGTAAAGGACCCAGAGCCACCTCAACAATTAGAATTGTAAGGAGCACCGCACTGACAATGCCTTGTGGTTGACGGAAAAATCGTGAAGTAAAATCAGACATATTGAATCCGCCTATCAAGATAAACATATGCCATATCAGCGGCCAGGTTTGCGATCGCATAAGTGAAAGCCATAACCAGGGCTCCGGCCTGGATCATTGGTAAATCACGTTCCTGAATAGAGACAATAAGTAATCGGCCAATGCCGGGAAAAGCAAAAATTTCTTCAACAACAATAATACCACCAATCAAATATCCCACATCCAAAGCCAGAACGGTTATGGTTGGCAATAAGGAATTACGCAGCGCGTGGCGAAACAAAACGGTGGTTGCTGAAAGGCCCCGCAATCTGGCTGCTAAAACATAATCAGTCTGCAGGGCATCAGCCATTTCAGATCGAACCATTCGCATCACATGAGCTGTTAAGACGATAGCAAGAGTGATGACTGGCAATGAAATATGCCACAGGCCTTTCCAAAAACTTTCTGTGATGGGCACATAACCACTGGCTGGAAACATACCAATTTCAGGTCCTGTCAACCAAACTAGAAGCAGCGTTGCCAAAACAAATTCAGGAAGTGATATTCCAACGTAAGATATAAGACTAACCACAAAGTCAGTCACTTTTCCCCGGTGAACTGCAGCAAGAACGCCAAGTGGAATCGCTATAATGACCACGGCCAGCAAGGAAAAAGCTGCAAGAATTAAGGACCGTCCAAGTGCTTGAAAAATCGTATCTGAAACGGGAAGTCCTGAACGCAAAGACGTCCCTAAATCTCCTTGAACAACACCACTAATCCAATTGAAATATTGTATATATGCGGGTTGATCCAGACCAAGCTTTTGTTCTAAGGCAATCAAAGCATCTTGCGTGGCATATTCCCCAAGTAACATAGTCGCTGCATTTGCAGGAAGAATTTGCGTAATACAAAACACCAATAACGACACAACAAAGGCAGTTATAGTGAGGTAAAAAAATCGATTCAAAATGTATTGTAAGGACATAAAATTATCAGTTTCTTATTCGACTGGCCCAGCAGAAATCCCACTGGGCCAACAACCATTATCGTTCAGGCGCTCCTGCACCCAAACTAACTTTTTCTAGACTAAACGTGGCACCGCGTGGATGGAGATTATAATTCTCAACATAGCTACGACTTGCCCCAAGCAGGTCAAAGAATACTGGAACCAAAATCGGAAGCTCTTTTTGCATTAACTTCTGAGCATCAGCATAAAGCGTCTTACGCTTCGCCGTATCAGTCGTCGTCCGGGCTGCATTCACTAAACCGTCGAACTCTTTATTGTTCCAACGTGTTTCGTTCCAAGCCGCATCAGACGTCAGTAAAAGCTTGAATAGCGCATCTTCTGTTGGCTGCATATTGTAAAATCCAACGTAAAAATCACCCTTTTTCCATACTTGTTTCAAATATGTCGCATGAGCCATGGTTTCAACTTTGATGTTGAAGCCCGCTGCTTTTGCCATTTCACGGATGGTAACAGCCAATGTTTGACGATACCCCGGTTTAACTGAAGCAACCATGGTCAAATCAACGCCATTCGGATACCCAGCTTCAGCCAACAATTGTTTCGCCCGCTTAATGTCAGGCTTTTTTTGCTTTGCTTCTGCATAATAACGATAAGCTGAATTAATTGGAGAATCATTCCCTGGAGTGCCGTAGCCGTCAGCAACTAGTTCTATCATCGCTTCACGATCGAGCGTCAACGATAGCGCTTCACGAACTCGGTGATCCTTAAATACTTTACTGTCGTTAGCCATCACAACATCAATAAAGCGGCCTGATGGTATCCGGTGACCAGTAATTCCTGATGTTGAGCTAACACGTTTATAATCAGCAGGTGGAACTTCCAGTGTTACATCTACTTCACCAGACATCAAAGCTGCCATCTCAGCCGATGAGTCTGGGAAAACCATGACTTCAACCCGATCCAGATATGGATATTCAGGAATAAAGTAGTCTGGGTTTTTCTCTACAACAATTAAACGATCTGGCTCAAAACTTACGAGTTTAAATGGACCAGAACCCACAGCTGTATGACTCAAGCTGTCAAAATCACCTGTCACAATTTCTGCTGGTGCAATTTTAGCTGTTGTATAAGCAAGAGCACTTGGCAAATCGCCATAACCAACTGATGTTGTGACCACCACTGAATTACCATACCCGACTTTTATGCTCTCAATAGGGCCAAGGTTACGTCGTCCAGGTGACCCTGTTTTTTTATCCAGAATTGCAGTTAGACAGGTCACAACATCATTTGGCGTGACCGGATTTCCGTTATGGAATCTAGCGTTCGAGCGTAAGTTAAAGGTCCACTCAGTCAGTTCTGCATTAGATGTCCAACTTTCTGCCAGATCAGGAACAACCTCCATTCCTTTGCCAAGTCGTGTCAGGCCGCTATACATCAATTCGCCCAAAAGGTATTCAGAATTTATGCGCTGCAAAAGAGGATTTAGTTTCCCAGGTGCACGGTTTACGCTAATGCGAAGCGTACCCCCTTTATCAGCTGCAAAGGCAGACTTTGACCACATGGGAAGTGTCAATCCAGTCGCTGACATTGTTGCTAAAACACCAAGGAAGCCACGGCGGCCAATTTTTTTCTTATTATATGACATTTTTAAACTCCTAATTGAAATTTGACCTGCTAGGTCTTAATTTCGCAGGTCTTCGTAAAATCTTTGGCTAAGTAAAACAGGATTGATCGAGCCAGTCCCATCAAGTCTTCAACTGTTGTATGCTCATCTGCTGCATGGACATTCCTGTCTGGTCGGCTAAGCCCTCCCAGTAAAATCTCTCTTCTACCGGCTTGCTGAACCCATCCCATGTCAGAGCTGGTTGATGAGCCCCACACCTTAAACTGATCGATGGGCCAATTGAATCCATGCGATAAAGCGGCTACCCAGCGCGGCCAATATTCATTTCCCCAGGGATCTGAAACGGGAGCCAGATGGCCTTCTATATTCCAATTCCAATCGATAAGTTTTGTCTTCAAGACGGCCCCGTCTATTACATCCCGAATTTCTTTAGTTACTTCATCTATATTTTCGTCTTGCAGATAACGGCGATTAAGATTGATCTCAAATAATCCCGGCAAGCTCGACCCTTTTTCTCCGCCCCGTGCCATTGTCAGGGTAAGGCGTGCATGAAGTGGGGTAGCGTTCGAACCAGGCTGCGGCGGTAACGTACTAATTCTTTTCTCAGTTTTTTCTTTTAAATTTCTTAGCTGCGCAAGAACTGGAAGTGCTTCTTCAATAGCATTGATCCCATTTCTAGGATCACCAGAATGCGCAGCTCTCCCTTCAAACCTGATCCGTAAATCTATGCTGCCAAAACATCCCGCCCATATACGTGGCTGAGACTGGCCATTTAGACAGAGTACTGGGCCATCAATTTTTCCACATTCAGCAAGATAGCGGATTCCAGGGTAGAGTCCTCCTTCTTCGTCCGTACAGAAAAGTAAGACAGGGTTGAACTCAAACGTGCTTTTTGTTTGATCTAAGGTTCGAATCGCACCAAGGGTGGCTGAAATTGTACCTTTCATATCAGCGGTTCCTCGCCCATACAGATATCCATCTTTCTGGGTTAACTCAAAAGGAGGATAAGTCCACCCTTCACCAGCAGGTACAGTATCCATATGAAAATATATATAATGCGTTGGGGTTAAACTATTTCGTTTTGCAATCATGTTGGTTCTCGGGCCATAACTACTTTGGCTTTTCCAGAGTGACTCAGGCACGTCAAAGCATTCAATCTCAAATCCGAGTGGCGTTAAAATCTCTGTAATAAGTGTTGCAAAAGCTGTGTAGCCAGAACCGGGCGGAAAAGAGGTGTCGATTGATATAAAGCTAGCCAATTCCTCAACCATTGTTGAAGTTTGGTCCTTTAAAGCACCCTCAAGGCGTTTGATTTGATCGATCTGCATTTATCTTCCCTAATTCGCAATGAGAAAAATTTAAGCAATTTTTTAATAAAGTACGCATTTCTATATGTTATATATAAACAATACATTCTTTCGTACAAATGAGTCAAGTGCGAGTATAATTAGTTTTAGAAATGAGGGATAAGGATAAGTCTTGAAAACAAATAAATTTCAAAGTCAAAGTCTGACAAGTGTTCGTGCAATTCCTTTGTATGAACAGGTCAAACGACAGGTTTCTGAACTCATATTGCTTGGCACTTTGACGCCCGGGTCAGTGATTCCCGGCGAAAACGAATTGGCGAAACAATTTCGTGTTTCTGTTGGCACCGTACGGCGAGCCTTGGGAGAATTAACAACGGAAGGGCTTTTGACACGCCGTCCTCGAATAGGCACCGTCGTCACTGGTAGGACACCGCATCATAGGCTACATCAGTTTTTTCAGTATTTCCGATTACACAGTGAAGACGGGCAACTATTACAGTCCACCGTAAAAATGATCAGTGCGTCCATAGAAACCGCAAACGAAAAAGAACGAGCTAAGTTAAATTTTGATACCAATACCAAAAATAAAGTTCTAAGACTAAAGCGTGTACGCCTCATCGAAGGGGTACCTGTAATGTGGGACATTTTTACAATGCCCGCCAAGTTGCTGCCCGATTTTCCGTTTGATGATATCCCTGAGCGCTTATACATTTATTTACTCGAAAAATACGGCATCCGAATTTCGGCCGTACGAGAAAGTCTTTCTGCGGAACTTTCTAGCGAAGAAGATAAGCATCTGCTCGAATTTTTTGATTTACGCCCAATCATGCAAATTGAAGAAATCGCCTATGACCCGTCCGGTACTCCCATAAGTTGGACTAAACACCGAGCCTTAACGGAAGGTCTGCGGTACGTGAACGAAGTAAATTAAGTAGGCCTTAAGGTTCAGGACTTATTAATTACAATAACTCATGACTATCGGTCACCACCCACTTCATATTATGGTCACTAGGACAATCTTTTAGCTGCACTGGACTGCCTGATAAATTATTAGTACCCGAACAACCCTAGTGCTTACCTCACACCTTGGCAAAACACTTACGTATGATAATGACTTCTTGAGTTCTAATGCGATGAACATAGCGGCGACCTTTCCAAAGGTCTGGTTCTTCGGCCCTGTAGATGCTCCACCGTGAGGCTTACATTGGCTTTTTGTGCGCACTACCTGAGCAAGCTAGATCCATAGGCTAATAAAGTTTTCCGGTAGCTTTGGCACGACTTACTCCAAGTTAGCAGCTATTGCCTGCAGACGTTGTTCATATTCTTTGGGTACGCCATCGCCGGCAAGCTCGTCTAGGGCTTCGTAAATAATGCCTCTAATTGTGTGCTCGATTTCTACATAGCTTTCCATGCCTAAGACTTGAGAAGCCACCTTGGGTGGTAGCGCCAACAATTTAGCCCTGGCATTAGCTACTTGCCCCTGCCAGGCTGAAATCACCATTTCCAACGGCAATAACTTCCCGCGTTGCTGCTCTAGGTCCAATGTAACCCTTTCAGCCTGCAACCTGGTTAGCTTAGCTCGCTCTTGTGTGTAATCTAGTTCACCACCTGAGTGATTATCTAACCATGTTTTGAGTGTGCCTATGTCAAAAAACACTTGCTTGCCCGTTTTGGTGTGTGGACAACCTTTGCGTCTCCAGTTGTCCAGTGTTGTTAATGAAACATTTAGTTTTTGTGCTGTTTCACTTCTGTTTAGACTCATAGTTGTTTTCTCAAATATATTTTTGTAACTAGGGAAACCTCGCGCTTCAGAAATACCCTTATAGAGATAGGGCTGGTAGTACCTTTTCATAAAGGGGGGGGTGGTAATGTTGGTCTTTTTGGTCTTTTTAGAATTATTAGGGTGGTATTGCTTAAAAGAACCAAAATGACCAAAAGAGCCAAAAGAGCCAAAAGTACTAAAGTAACCAATATTAACAATAAAACCATTATTTACAGGGGGGGTTAAAAAGACCACTTACACATCAAGTCCCGCGATTAGTGAGTTAATCGTGTCATCAATTGGATTAGATAGACGAGTAATGCTTTGACAGCCATTGCACCAGCCTAGTTGCCTTTCAAGGTTAAACTGACCTTCGTCATCTTTGTAGTAATATTGC
>Ga0307998_1000918_pt1 | contig 16260 bp, 13 predicted proteins | sample Davwhametageno37_FD_203147 | JGI IMG/M metagenome (GOLD analysis project Ga0307998, IMG submission 203147) | Marine microbial communities from Davis Island wharf, Antarctic Ocean - #37 | ecosystem: Environmental > Aquatic > Marine > Unclassified | place: Antarctic Ocean: Davis Island wharf... | reverse complement strand
GTATTGTCTTAAAACTAAAAATGGTGAGCATGTTGATCAAAATATAGATGACTCTTATGCCCGTGTTGCAAAAGCACTCGCAGATGTAGAAGAGACAGATGAAAAACGCGCAGAGTGGAATGAAAAGTTCCTATGGGCATTACGCCACGGTGCGATTCCGGCTGGCCGTATTACTTCTAATGCAGGCGCGCTAGAGCACAAGCCAGCGACTTCTACCATTAACTGTACCGTATCAGGTGTGGTTGAAGACAGCATGGACGACGTGTTGAATAAAGTACACGAGGCGGGCTTAACGCTTAAAGCAGGTTGCGGTATTGGTTACGAGTTCTCTACATTACGTCCAAAAGGCGCATTCGTTGCAGGTGCTGGTGCAGTGACTTCTGGCCCACTCTCCTTCATGGATATCTACGACAAAATGTGTTTCACTGTGTCATCAGCTGGTGGCCGTCGTGGCGCGCAAATGGCGACATTCGATATTAGCCATCCTGATGTTGGTGACTTCATCAAAGCGAAACGTGAAGATGGTCGTCTACGTCAATTTAATCTTTCATGCCTCATCACTAAAGAGTTCATGGAAGCGGTTAAAGCCGACGCTGATTGGAAACTTGCTTTCCCAGTGACAGAAAAAGAAGCGATTGTTGATGGCCTTGATACTAACAATCAAGATCAAGTTGTTTGGCGAGAATGGCCAATTAAAGATAAATATCTCACTAAAGAAAAAGGCATAGACGCTGGTAAAGTGGCTTGCCGCATTTACAAAACGATTAAAGCGCAGCGCTTGTGGGATGTGATTATGTCCAGCACCTACGACTTTGCAGAGCCAGGCTTTATCCTGATTGATCGTGTCAATGAAATGAACAACAACTGGTTCTGCGAAAACATCCGCGCAACTAACCCATGTGGTGAGCAACCATTACCACCATACGGTGCTTGCTTACTTGGCTCAGTTAATTTAACCAAGTTTGTGAAGAACCCATTCACGCCAGAAGCCACATTCGACTGGGCTTCATATCGAAAAGTAGTGACTATCTTCACTAGAATGTTAGATAACGTCGTCGAAATTAACGGTTTACCATTAGAAAAGCAACGTCAAGAAATAGCGCGTAAACGCCGTCATGGCATGGGTTATTTAGGTCTTGGTTCAACCATGACTATGTTGCAGCAAAAATACGGTGATGATGATTCAATTAAATTCACAGAAGAAGTGACACGCATTATGGCTGAAATCGGCTGGGAAACAGGCGTGCAACTGGCTGATGAAAAAGGCCCAGCGCCAATCATGAATGAGAAATTCACAGTGACAGCAGACATGCTAGCGAAACGCCCAGAGATGGCAGCGGATGGTATTAAAGTCGGCAACAAGATTGCTGGTAAAGTCTTAATCGGTAAATACAGCCGCTACATGCAGCAGTTCCCAGTCGGCCTGCGTGATCAAATCGCAGACAAAGGTGTACGCTTTACGCATCACAGCTCAATCGCACCAACAGGTACGATTTCACTTTCATTGGCGAATAATGCAAGTAACGGTATTGAGCCTAGCTTTGCTCATCACTACGCACGTAACGTTATTCGTGAAGGTAAAAAATCGAAAGAGAAAGTCGACGTTTTCTCATTCGAGCTATTGGCTTACCGTGAGTTGATTAATTCACGTGCGATGCCTTTCGGTGAATCAGAAGAAGAGAAACTACCAGAGTATTTTATGGACTCTTCAAGCATTAAAGCCAAAGCGCATGTGGATATTCAAGCTGCTGCACAAAAGTGGATTGACAGCTCAATTTCAAAAACCATTAACGTGCCTACAGAGTATGACTTTGAAGAATTCAAAAACATCTATCTATATGCATACGATAAAGGCTTGAAAGGTTGTACGACTTTCCGTTTCAACCCAGAAGCCTTCCAAGGCGTATTGGTGACAGAGAAAGATTTAGAAAGCACCACGTATAAATTTACTTTGGAAGACGGCACAGAAGTGGAAGCCAAGGGTAATGAAGAGATTGAGTATGATGGGGAGATTCACACAGCAGCCAATCTCTACGATGCCTTAAAAGAAGGCTACTACGGAAAGTTCTAGTTTTAAGCTGCTGCGCTTAGGATTGCGGTGTTAAAAAATCGTTTTAAATCCTCATGTACTTAAATGTACATTCCGGGTCAAAATAATTTTTTGCCTTGCACTCCGTCCGCTCGCGATGCTTAAACGCTAGAATTTTAAGAATGGTTAAAGTAGCAATATTAATTGAATAGTAAAAACTGAATTAAATAAAACCCAAAAGGGTCGTGAGATAGCTCACTAGGAGAAAAGAAAATGGCAATTAAAATTGAAAAGAAAATCACCGCATACAACTTAGTCACACCAGAGACTGAGGAAGAAAAAGCCAAAGCAGGAGCGGCGAAAAGCAATGTGGTGCAAATGGGTGAGCCGTTAAGCCGTCCAGAAGAGTTAGTAGGTAATACCTACAAAATTAAAACGCCTGTTACAGAGCATGCGCTTTATATTACGATTAACGATATCGTGATGAACGCAGGCACAGAGCAAGAGCACCGCCGTCCGTTTGAAGTATTTATTAACTCTAAAAACATGGAGCACTTCCAATGGATCGTTGCACTAACGCGAGTCATGTCAGCTGTGTTCCGTAAAGGTGGTGATGTCACTTTCTTGGTAGAAGAGCTAAAAAGCGTATTCGAACCAAGTGGCGGTTACTTTAAAAAAGGCGGTAAGTTCGTCCCTAGTCTAGTAGCAGAAATCGGTGAAGTGGTAGAGAAGCATCTACAAAACATCGGTATGCTAGAAAAACCAGGCCTAGACGAACATCAACAAAAACTCGTTGATGAGAAAAAAGCAGAATACCTAGAAAATCATGCCGAAGCAGGCGAAGAAATGAATGCCGAAGGCTTCCCAAAAGGCGCACAGCTTTGTCATAAATGTAATACCAAAGCCAGTATCGTCATGGATGGGTGTTTGACTTGCTTGAACTGTGGTGAAAGTAAGTGTGGTTAGTTAAAAATAAAGCCAGTGTTAAGCTGGCTTTTTACTTGGTTCTACTCATAGCAACCGTTACGTTCACATCACCCGGTTTAGAAGTGAAGTTTAATTTTACGTTTGCCCTATTGATTGATTTATTAGATGGTGCGACTAATGGAAAATAACGAAGAAGCAATTATAGAATTACAAACGAAGCTGGCATTTCAAGAAGACTTATTGGAAAACCTTAACCAAGTCATTACTGATCAACAAGGCCAAATTGCAAAACTAGAGCGCACGGTTGAGTCGATTATCGTGCAAATGCATAGCATGCAAAGCTCAGGGCAGGATAATGGACAGCAGCAAGAGATACCGCCGCATTATTAAAGTTTTCCTTAACACCCCCAACCTCGCTAGGCGGTAAACCGCCAAGTCGATTGAGAAAGTCAGCTGTGAAATAACTCTTCCACATGCTTCTTAATATTGGCAGCCATTTTTTTGGTTGGTAAGTCATTTTTATCATCTCCAAAAGGGTCTTCTATTTCCTCGGCAATCAACTCTAAACTAGCTAATACATAGAAAATAAACACAACCACTGGAATGACGTAATAACCCAAACTAAACACATAGCCAAACGGCAGCGTCATAATGTAGAAGAAAATGAATTTTTTAATAAAAGCACTGTAAGAATAGGGAATGGGCGTATTTTTTATGCGTTCGCAAGCGCCACAAATATCGGTAAATGATTGTAGTTCTGCATTGATGATATAAAACTGGTCGCCCGTTATTTTGCCTGAGGTATAGAGATCATTGGCTCTTTTGAATAAGAGTTTTGCTACTTGGTTGGGGCTGTGCTTTTGGTGGTCGATATTTAAATCTAAGCCGTCAAACAACATCTTGCTGACTTCTTCATTGGCTAAATGTTCAGCTAGAACCGCAGCATAAGTCGGAATCGCATTTTTAAAGAAATTGCGGTCGCTTTCATCTGACAAATAAGCAGAAAGTTTAAGTGCCAGATTACGGCTGTTGTTGACCAAAGCGCCCCATAGTTTTCTGCCTTCCCACCAACGCTCATAGGCGGTGTTGGTTCGGTAAGCCAATAATAATGACAATACAAAACCGACAGTGGTGTGCAGTAAAGGAATGTTCTTCACATGGCTATTTTCAGATAACTGCCAATACTCAATCTCCAAATAAGCAATGGCGCCTGAGTACAAACCAATGAGTATCATCATTGGAATCAGTTGCCGAAAAGTAGCCGATTCGTGAAATCGGAAGATAAAAGTCAGCCAGTCTTTGGGGTTATATTGAACCATGTTGTGATGTTGTATTTCTATATTGGTTGAGGCGTTGAAGCCAGTTTTTAGGGAACAATCTTACCAAATAATCGGCTTAGTAGGGTGGGCAGATTCTGCCCACGAATTGGTGACTTTTTAATGATTGCTACGCGGGGGTAAGCAAGTTGCCCACCCTGCTACGCTAGCACGTGCAGTTAGCAATGAAGAGTTAGCCGATGAAGTAGCACAAGCGATTAAAAAGCAGTCAACGAACAATAGAATTATAAGAAAGTAGTCATTTAGTTAGGAGGCGTATTTCTCGCTTCTAGCATACGTAGTTGCCGCGCTTCCTCTTGTTCGCGTATTGCATCAATCTCATTAACAACACTTTTTAAATCTACAGCCTTGTGATTTTCTTTCACGCGGCCTGTTAATTCCACTTCTAGGGATAGCGCGCCTTTTGCATAAAGCGCCCAAATCTCTTTGCCGTATTGGGTATTGAGTAGCTCTGGAGCGAATTGGCCGAAGAAGGCGGCTAGGTTGTTGACGTCGCGATAGAGCATGTCCTTGGCGTGATTGTTACCTGAGGCATCGACAGCTTGTGGCAGGTCAATAATGACAGGGCCACTTTCACCCAGCAGTATGTTGAACTCTGATAAGTCGCCATGCACAATGCCAGCGCAGAGCATGCGGACGACTTCTTTGATGAGAGACTGATGATGTAGGCGTGCTACTTCTGCGGTAAAGCTTAAGTCATTGAGCCTAGGCGCTGCGTTACCAGTCTCATCAGTGACCAGCTCCATCAGCAACACACCTTCGTAAAAGTTATACGGCTTTGGTACGGTCACACCAGCATCGGCCAGCCGATATAAGGCATCGACCTCTGCACTTTGCCATGCTTCTTCTTGCGCTTGTTTACCGTATTTTGAACCTTTATCCATCGCCCGTGATTTGCGACTATTTTTAACTTTACGCCCTTCGGTGTAATCAACACTTTGCCGAAAGCTGCGTTTATTCGCTTCTTTATACACCTTAGCGCAAAGGACATTGTCGCCACTTTGTACGACATATACTGTTGCTTCTTTGCCACTCATCAGCTGTCGAGAGACATTATCAATTAAGCCATCTTCTAGCAGTGGTAGTAATCTTGGTGGTGTTTTCATATGGTTTGATAATACGTGGTTAATTACACTTAGTCTGCATTAATTAGTTAACCTTATTTCCACCATCAGCCTATGATGGGCTAATCTTACACAACAGGAGTATCATCATGGGTAAAAGTCAGAAAAGTAATAAGGAAACGAAGAAACCTAAGAAGGCAAAGTTACCAGTTCCAGCGAAGTAATGAAGGGTAGGTGTGTAATCCCCTCATTATTAACTGCAGCTTAAAGTAGAAACTAAGCGGCCAAAGCTAACTTTTTTTTGGGATCATGCCACCCAATGCCATGTTGGGGGTTCGTGATTGTATGTCCATAGCCAATCTGTGGCAAATTGCTGTACTTTTAAGCACGAATAACCAGCTTCAGCTGGTATATTCTACTGGGAAGACCTTTACGGCCTCATCAACGCTTTCAAACAAGTGATGCGCTAGCCATTCATATCACACCGTTCTGTTATACCTTTGCACATAAGCATACTGTTGTGGATTGCCTAGCTGAATAAAATCAATGCGGATGCCGCGCTTCTTAGCCCACTCCACTGTCGTTGCACTGATGTACTCACAGCCGTTGTCACAGCAAATAGCCGTTGGTGCGCCGCGCCATTTAATGATTTAATCCAAAGACCGGATCATACGCTCAGACGGCAACGAGAAATCCTCATCAATACATAAACCCTCACGGTTAAAATCATCAATCACATTAAACAACCTAACCGAACGACCATCTGATAACTGGTCATGCATAAAGTCCATTGACCACACTTCATTCATTTGTTTTGGCATCGCCAGCTTCTGCTTGCTTTAAAATCTGCATAATCTGATTGTTAGTAAATCTTAATATCTTCATGTAAAACCTCCTTAAAACATAATGGGAAAATAACGCAGGCGATTAAAAAACAGTTAATGAGTGGCCCAATCTCACAGCTGCTTAGCGGTATTTAAGTTATGATTCAATCATGACCAACTCATTACATCCGCAACATAACAATCCATTACATGGCATTACACTCAAGACCATCGTGACTGAGCTAGTAGCCCATTATGGGTGGGTGGGTTTAGAAAAAGCGGTTCCCATCAATTGCTTTAGCCATGATCCGAGCATTAAATCCAGCTTAACCTTTTTACGTAAAACCCCTTGGGCACGTGAGCGGGTTGAGGGGCTTTATCTGAAAATGTTGAGAGACGATTAACTGTTCTGCGCTATGGCTTTTTAAACTTAAGCGTCATCCGATCGCTTTCACCAATAGCGGTATACTTTTCTAGATCAGTATAACCTAAGCGTAATCTTGGCGGCAATGTCCAAACGCCTTTTTCGTAGTCTTTTGTATCTTTTGGGTTGGCATTGATTTCCGATGCACTATCAAATACAAAGCCTGCTTGTTGCGCTAATGCAATGACGTATTGCTCTGTCATATAGCCTGTTTTTTTCATGGTCTCAATGTCGGTATTGGGCTTTGCTCTGTGATCAATCACACCAAGTATGCCACCTGATTTCAGGACGGAAAACATGGCTTGGAATATCTTTTCCTGATAGCCACCTTTTACCCAGTTGTGCACATTTCTGAAAGTTAATACTGTGTCGACACTATTGTCTTCACCGAGTGACCAGAAAGACGGTGGGCCAAATTCAACAAAGCGAACGGCATCATAATATTCAGGCTTGCTGGCAAGATAGTCGTGGTATTCCTGCCGTCTATTTTGACGCCACTTTGGCCCTGTATGTAATGGCACACCAGCTGAGATATATTGCCCGCCGCCCTGCTTGATGGTAGGTGCAAGTATTTCGGTATACCAACCTTTGGCTGGCCATATTTCTAATACGGTGGCATTAGGCTTCACCTCAAAAAAGGCAAGTGTTTGTAATGGATGCCGTGCGGAATCCCGTACACGATTTTGCTCACTACGCTGTTCGCCTTTAATGTTGTTTGCTAGCAGGCTGTTTTGACTAACGCATGCTGAGAGCATTGTGATAAACAACAACAATAAAAAAGTATGGATTGCTCGTTTGTGGTTCGGCATGTTTTTCCTAATATGAGTCGATACATCGTTAAGTTGAGAGCCAAACTGAATCAAGCGGTTCTTAACCTTTGTTGCATTTTGATTATAATGAAGTAACAGTAAAACTGGTGGAGTTGATATGTTTTTTAGAGCGAAAAAATAGTTATGGACTAAGTTCACTGAGGGGCGAGGTCCAGATAAGGCTTATGCTAAATATTTGGCGAACTATAATCGTATGCAAGCGAATACTGCTGATGGTGCGTTGCAAAAAGAGCTGAATGTAAAAGCCATTACCAAAGCTGAGTTTATTCGGGTGTGGAACGGGGCCAGTCAATCTAAGTCGGGTAAAAATAAGCAGGGAAAATGTAAACCAGGTTGCTGATCTTAATGCTAAGTAAATGAGTATGTAATAAAAAAGACGCGTTTTATCGCGTCTTTTTTATTGGTTGCTACCTAACGGTAATCAACTAGGCAGCTAATTAATCTCGGGTAATGCTTCATCATGAATAACTGCTTCGAACGCGTTGAGGCGTTTATACACTGAAAGCATCTCTACAATTTTGTACCATGATTTCACGAGGTATTGGAATGATTCGCTGACTTGTGAGAAAGCGGTCAGGATTTGTTGCAAGATGCCGAAAGTTATTTTACCTGCGACGATGGTTGGCACGAGTAAGATATAGACAAAGATATTATCCGCTTGAATGTACATGGATCGCGCAACGTTAAAGTACATGTAGTGGAAGTACAGTTTAAAGTAGTTTTTACGCACATTAATAAAGAGTTCTTTTAGCGTGATTGGTTGTGCGCGATCAGTATTATCCTCGCCGTAAACCAGCTCTTTTCGGTAAGCGGCTTCTACACGTTGGTTTTTAAATTCTAATCCCGGTAATTTGATACCGACGATAGCCAATAATAATGTACCGAAGATTGACCATGCAATTGAGGCATAAAACAATGGTGAGGCAATGTGGCCAATGATGGGTAGCTCGGACACATATTTGGAAAGCTCCCATAACACGGGTAAAAAGGCGAATAGTGTCATCACTGCTTCCACCATGGAAACGCCTAGCTCTTCCATGATAGAGGCAAAGCGCATGGTGTCTTCTTGAACCCGTTGCGATGCGCCTTCTATGCCTCGGACTTTTGCCCACTTTGATACATAGAAATCATTCATGGCTGTACGCCAGCGGAAGATAAAGTGGCTGACAAAAAAGCGCGTTAGTACAAATAGGACGATGGCAATAAACGCAACTTCTGCGAACTGAATAAGGAGGCCATACAATTGTTTTGAAGTGACAGTCGACCCTGCTGTCAGTGCATTTTGCACGGCGTCAAAAAAGGGTCTGCGCCAGTTATTAATCGCGACTGAAACTTGTACTGAAAAGTAAGTGGAAAACAGAATAAGACCAGAGCCGAAAATAGACCACGCCAGCCAACGATTAGGTGTGAACTGAAACCAGAATAACGCAAATAGCGTGAGGCTAATGGCGTAGTAAAGATAGAACAAGGTAAACGAATCGGTGAAGAAGTGACCAACGCCAATGACTGGTTCGGTGTTGGATAAATCCAGCCCCAGCATTGCACCCAATTGCGTATTAAATGAATACCAAACAAAAATAGACACTGCCGACCATGCGACCACAGAAAGCCAAAACCAGCGTGAATCTGGAAAAAATGATTTAAACATAGAGATGCTCAGATGAAAAGATTACAAAGTTGACAGTAGTTTATGCGTTAAGGTTCGATTCTGCAATGATAGTCAGCCTGAATATGTGGCTTCATATTAAATAGATAATATTTCTTCTGCTTCGCGATTGAGTAATGCTTTTACCGCTTCAGGTTCATAGTGTCTTTTTAAAGAGATGGCGTAGAAGTTTTCGAAAAGGCTTGGAATCTTGCAATATTCGGCAAGGACACTATTTTTAATTTCATCTTGTACAACAACGATAGGCAGTAAAGCAAGGCAGTTTGAGTCTCTCGCTAATAGCCTCAACGTCGGCATATCGTTAATTTCAGCCATGATGTTGTAATCAACGTTTTCTGCATCACACACTTGGTCGAATCTAGCTCTAATTTCAGTGCCGTTCCCAGGTAACAGCAATTGATAGTTCTTGAGGTCTTTGGTGAAGTCAAATGTTTGGTTTTCTTTTAATGGTTTACCCACAATACTCATTTGTTGTTTCGCAATTAATTTGGATTTGATGGCGAATTGAATATTAGGGTTTGGCCTGAAGTTACTCAGGACTAAGTCAATTTGATGGGTATTTAATCGATTGAGCAATTCTTCTTGATTACCAGAGTCGATTACTAGCTCAATATCTTCTTTGGTGAGTATGGGCCGAATGAAATTCTCAACAAAATTTCTAGATAAAGAGGCATTAACCCCTATCTTTAAGCTGGTGCGGCTTGCCGGTAGGTTGCCTTTTAGCAAGCTATTAAGTTCATGACCCAAGGTAAACATTTTATCTGCATACGTTAACGTGAGCTGCCCTGCTTCGGTCAGTTTAAGCACTCGTCCTTCACGGTGGAATAACGGCTTTTTGACTTGATCTTCTAGCTTTTTAAGCTGCGTAGATAATGCTGATTGTGAAATAAAAAGCTTTTTGGCAGCACGACTCAAATTGCCTTCTTTGGCAATCATCCAAAAATAATACAAGTGATTAAAATTCAATTTAGCCATAAAAACATTCTGTTTTATTAATTAATCATGCCAGCTGTCTATATTAATACAGAACATTTGTCTTGTAAGAAAATAGTACCGTATTCTGTAGTGTTTTATAAGGTTCGTATTAGGTGGCTGGGTAAGTATTTCTTATTTTTTGAATTAATGTATTCGTGCGCTATTTTTAGTCTCTAGATTTTTTACATACGACCATGACACCCATTACTGACATTCGCCTCGTTTCAGAAGCCATTCTCGATGCTGTTGCGCCTGTTTTTTTACTCACGAGGATTGGCTCAATTTTAAATGTAATGGTGGGGCGTTTAGGTCGTGCTATTGTCCGTGCAAGAATCGTTAATGCCTTAGCTCCAGAAAAACGCCAGGAGCACAAGTTCGAATTAACCGTGAAACGCATTACTTGGTTGCGTGTCACGATTGGCTTTGCCACATTAGGGGCGCTGCTGGTTTGTGTGTCGATTGCGAGTTTATTTGTTTTGGTTGAGTCAGGCTTTAGTATGCCGTATATGGTGTTCTGGAGCTTTATCTCTTCAATGGGTGCGATTATTGTGGCGCTATTATGTTTCTTACGTGAGATATTACTCACTTCGAATGAGGTGATTATATCCAGCAACCTAGCTTTAGGCGCTTAGCCTAAATCATTCACAATGGCCATCTTTAATTGCACCATGTCATGCATGGTGTAACCAATGCCGCCAATGCCATAACCTGAATGTTTACGGCCTGCGAATGGCATCCAATCTACACGAAATGCCGTGTGGTCATTCACCATCACAGCGGTTGCATCTAGCTGTTTGATACAGTAGTTTGCTATCCGTAAATCACTGGTATAAACCGCTGCTTGGAAGGAAAAGTCTAAACTATTCGCTGCTGCAATGGCATCCGATATGTCGGTATATGCGTAAAGACAAATAACAGGGCCAAACACTTCCATGGACGATACTTTTGCCTTCGCTGGAGGATTCAATAACACGGTAGGAGCATAGGTCGTATCGCTTAGTCTTTGACCGCCCATGAGTAAACTAGCACCTGTGTTGACGGCTTCATTGACCCAGGCTTCAACGCGGTCAACTTCTTTAGTTAGAATGAGTGGGCCAACCTCGGTATGGTCGTTTGTTGGGTCGCCGACAATGAGTTTTTCTGCACCGTCTGCGAGTTGTTTTGCCACTGACTCGATGAGTGAGGCATGAACAAAAATCCGCTGTACGGAAACACAGACTTGCCCTGCATGATAAAAGCCACCTTTGAGTAGCGAAGGGATGGTTTTCGTTAAATTAGCTGTTTGGTCGATAATGACTGGTGCAACACCGCCATGTTCTAATGCGCAACGCACACCAGGTGCGAGTTTGCTTTTTAGCCACCAACCGACTTTAGCTGAACCAATAAAACTAAAGAAGCCAATATCAGGACTGGTGACTAACACTTCAGCCACTTCGTTATCACAGACACATATTTGGCACCATGCTTCTGGTAGACCCGCTGCGTGAACTAGCTCAATAAAGCGTTTGCAGTTCAGCGGCGTGATGTGTGACGGTTTTACAATCACAGGGCAGCCGACTGCAATCGCGGGTACGACTTGATGCACAATGAGGTTCAATGGATGATTAAACGCGCTGATGGCGACGACCACGCCAATCGGTTCATAGCTTGTGTGTGCAGTTCTGCCAATAGAAGCTGCAGTATGCCCCATGGGCACTTCTTCACCCCGCATGACATGACTCAATTCTTTAACGGCTAATAAAATACCGCCTATCGCACGTGCCACTTCAACACGTGCATCCATAATCGGCTTGCCGCCTTCTTGCGCAATGAGTAGCGCGAACTGTTCACCTTCATCTTCGACTAAGCCAGCTAACTTTTTCAAGATAGCCGCGCGTTCATGGTGGGCTAACCAAGCTGTTTTATTTCTAAATAATGCGTTTGCTGATGCAAGCATGGCATTGGCATCATCCAGGTTCTGCATTGGGATGGTGTTGATGACGTCACCATTAAAAGGGGAGGTAACGGCTAATTGTTCGCGTTGCTTTGTATTGGTCATATGATGCAAACTTTTTCTTTTAGCTCATCAATTAATACTTTATTGTTTTCTGAATAATCGACAGGCAACTCGATGAGGTGGACACCCCCCTCCTCATAACAGCGATCAATCAGCGGAATAAAACTGTCAACACTTTCAACCCGATGACCGGTTGCACCATAACTATTGGCATACATCACAAAATCAGGATTATTAAATTCTAGCCCAAAATCTTCATAGCCTGCGGCGTATTGTTTCCAGCGAATCATGCCAAATGAGTTGTCATTTAGAATGAGGACGACTAAATTTAATTTCAAGCGGACGGCTGTTTCCATTTCCTGACTATTCATCATAAAACCACCATCGCCACAAATCGCCATAACTTTACGATCAGGATTTAAGCGAGCCGCCTCCATCGCTGATGGTAATCCCGCCCCCATGGTGGCCAGTGCATTATCAAGTAGCACGGTGTTGGGTCTGCAGGTATGGTAGTTGCGTGCAAACCATACTTTATAAACGCCATTATCCAGCGCGATAATGCCATCGTCTGGCATAGCCTTTCGCACATCAGCAACAAACCGTTGTGGCTTCATCGGAAAGCTAGTATCGTCTTTGCCTTCTTGAATATGCGCTTGCACATGTTCGCGTACTTTGATGAAGTAAGAGAAGTCATGGCTTTCCGTTTTTTCTACGCGATTAGCAATGCGCTGGATAGAGGTGGCAATGTCGCCGACCACTTCTAATTGTGGAAAATAGACATTGTCGACTTGCGCAGATTTAAAGTTCACATGAATAACTTGTGCGCCACCATGCACCATAAAGAACGGTGGTTTTTCTACGACATCATGTCCGACATTAATGATTAAATCAGCATGATCAATCGCACAATGCACGTAGTCACCATCAGATAAAGCTGCGGTACCAAGGAAAGTATCTGCATGGCCATAAATTACGCCTTTACCCATTTGGGTGTTCACATAGGGGATGCCTGTACGTGTGACAAAGTCTGATAATGCTTGCCAAATACGTGCACGATTGGCACCTGCGCCCACCATGAGTAAAGGGTGCTTGGCCTTCTTGATCATTTGGGTGGCAATCTCTAGAATATCGCGATCCGCATGGGCATAACGACGTTTACTTGCCGTAAATATTGGGGTGGTCTTATCATTGACAGCTTCAGCTGCAACGTCTTCTGGCAGCTCTAAAAATACCGCACCTGGGCGCTCTTCAACCGCAAGGCGAAAGGCTTCGCGTACCATAGAGGGAATCATATCAACATTCACAATTTGTTTGGCATACTTGGTAATCGGTTTCATCATGCTGACAATATCAATAATTTGAAACTGACCTTGTTTGCTGTGCTTAATTGGTTTTTGCCCAGTAATCATCACGAGCGGAAAACCACCCAACTGGGCATAAGCACCACCTGTGACTAAGTTGGTTGCACCGGGACCTAAGGTCGCCATACAAACACCTGGTTTGCCTGTCAGTCGGCCATAAGTCGCAGCCATAAATGCGGCCCCCTGTTCATGGCGTGTCAAAATCAATTCAATACTCGATTTACGCATGGCCTCTAGAAAATCTATATTCTCTTCGCCGGGAACGCCGTAAATTCTTTCGACACCTTCATTTTCTAAGGCTTTAATAAATAAATCAGAGGCATTCATTTGGGATGCTGATGTTGGTTGAGTCATGATGAGTTCTTTCTCGCTTATTTAAACATTCGTACGACTTTGTAGGTTAATAATATCCTCTAATTTTTTTTCCGCTTCATGCTATTAGAGATTGGTTCCGGATTCAGCTCCATCATACTGACAGACTTTCCGTTGGCCTGCACAATTCGTGCATGTTTACGTTTAAGCTGGCGCGGTGTAGATACGCCGCAAGCCTGTGCGAGCACGCAAATTTCTTTTTGCATGTTTTGTGCATATTGCATAACGCGTACGGCTTTATCTTCAGGGTTTAAACCATATTGCAGTTTTTTATTGTGGGTGGTAATACCTGTAGGACAGGTGTTTTTATTGCATTGCAAGGCTTGAATACAACCTAATGCAAACATAAAGCCACGGGCTGAGTTAACGAAATCTGCCCCTGCACAGAATGCCCAAGTCGCCTCTGCTGGGGTAATGAGCTTGCCGCTGGCACAGACTTTAATGCGGTCACGTAAGTCATACTCAATGAGCTTGTCGACAACCAAAGGTAAGCTTTCTTTTAGTGGGAGACCCATGTTGTCGATTAAGCTCATTGGTGCGGCGCCAGAGCCACCATCCGCACTATCAATCGTCATGAAATCTGGTGCACTTTCTCGGCCACGTTCATTAACCGCTGCAAACAAATTATCGAAAAAACTGGTTGCCCCGACAACCGCTTTAAAGCCGACAGGCTTACCCGTTGTTGTCCGAATGTAATTAATCATGTCTAGCAGATCATCAACATGATTAATTTCTGGGTGGCGATTAGGGCTGATGGCATCTTGCCCAACGGTTAAGCCGCGAATTTCAGCAATTTCTTTGCACACCTTCGCACCAGGTAAAATACCGCCTTTACCAGGCTTAGCACCTTGACTGAGTTTAATTTCAAACATTTTTACTTCTGGGTGTTGTGCGACTGCTTTGAGTTTTTCTTCATCAAAGCCACCTTCTTTTTTTCGCACACCAAATTTTGCGGTACCAATTTGGAAAACGATATCTGCACCGCCATCTAAGTGATAAGGCGACAAACCACCTTCACCAGTATTCATCCAAATGCCAGCCATTTTTGCCCCTTTGGATAGCGCACGTACAGCTGGGATAGACAGAGCGCCATAGCTCATGCCTGAGATGTTAAATAAGGATGCTGTGGTGTATGGGTACTTGCAATAAGGGCCAATGGTCACGGGTTCTGGCGCTACATTATCCTCTGCTAAAGTAGGGAACGGGCAGTTCACAAAGAAGACAGTGCCTGGGTCGGTTAAGACGCGAGACGAACCAAAGGCGACTGTGCTATCCACATTTTTCGCAGCGCGATAAACCCATGAACGCTCGGCGCGATTAAACGGCATTTCTTCACGATCTTGCGCAAAAAAGTATTGCCTAAAAAACTCACCCATGTGTTCAAACAAGTAGCGAAATCTGGCGATGACGGGATAGTTACGTCTGAGTGTGCTTTTGGTTTGGAAGCGGTCAATAATGTAAAAAGTGACAAGGGTGACAAATGCCAGCCCTGCGACAAAAATAAACAGATAGACCAGTATCTCTATAGTATTAAATACGAATGATGATAAATGTCCCACCAAGAACCTCCTCAGCCTATGATTTAATTGTATGCTTAATCAGTCGTAGCGACAAAGCATTACTTACAAACTTGTTCTGGTCAAGTCGTAGTGGACACTTTCAATTAGGGCTACTCAAACCTCATCTTCGATAGGTCGTCATTGGCTGAATGCAATCTATCGACATTGTAGTAGCGCATATACGCGGCCACGTCATTTTTCATATGCTTTCTCGTTGGGGGTGCCTTCAATATCCAATCGCGTATCAGGCTACCGAAGAACCGTTCAATGACGGCAGCATCCCAACACGTGCCAACAGCTCCCATTGAGGATCGCAACCCCTTCTTGTCCAGCAGCTTACGAAAGCGCCGACTGGTGTATTAGGAGCCACGATCAGAATGAAACACGACACCTTTATTCAGTCTTCTTAGATTAATTGCCCGTATCAATATCTTTGGATGAGAAATGGTTCGGAAGCCACATAAATACTGAATATGTTTGAGTGTTGAAGTTATATGAAGTTTAACGGCTAGTGCTAGCCCGGTGCTAGCCAGAGGTATAAATGGAAAAAGCCAACATCGCGGTCAGCCTTCCGAAAGCCTCTTAATATTATTAAATTAACTTACTAATAACTTAACCCTCATTGCATTTAAAAAATGAAAGTCTTAGAACAGGCTATAAAGTTAAGGTGATAATAGAGAATTAAAAAAATGTTAAGACGACAATAATAATGCAAAACCAATTTTATTGGGAACCATGTCCTATTAAGGACCCTCCTATTTATTTAACGGCTGTTCTGACTGATGCTTCCGATTAATATTGTTTGGTTTAAACGTGATTTACGTATTCATGATCAGGCGGCGCTCTCAAGCGCAATCAAACAAGGCCCCATAATAGCGTTATATTGCTGGGAACCT
>Ga0307998_1000917_pt1 | contig 16273 bp, 14 predicted proteins | sample Davwhametageno37_FD_203147 | JGI IMG/M metagenome (GOLD analysis project Ga0307998, IMG submission 203147) | Marine microbial communities from Davis Island wharf, Antarctic Ocean - #37 | ecosystem: Environmental > Aquatic > Marine > Unclassified | place: Antarctic Ocean: Davis Island wharf... | reverse complement strand
CGTGGAAGAATCCGTTGCCGTGGAAGAATCCGTTGCCGTGGAAGAATCCGTTGCCGTGGAAGAATCCGTTGCCGTGGAAGAATCCGTTGCCGTGGAAGAATCCGTTGCCGTGGAAGAATCCGTTGCCGTGGAAGAATCCGTTGCCACAGAGTTACCCCACTCTATTCGCAACATTCCTTCATCAACAGATGACTGTGCCGATATAATGACGAACTCCACCGATCACTCCACCGATATAAAGAGTAAGATTCTTGCGAATATGAAGGCCATGGATGACATTCGTCTCAAAGTTGAGGAAACGCGTGCGGCCATCAAGAACAAATGTTCCATCCCATCGGTTGAAGCCGTGAAATCCACATCGGGCCATTTGATGGTATTAACCGACGTTGTTTCAATTGTTCGCGACCGAATCACTACCGCCCACCAAAAAGATTTCAAACAACACGCTGATGTGATCCGCAATGATATCGTGTCGTTCCTGGGTCTAATTCCCAAGAACGATATCAGTGACAAATTGAATGCTATTCTTACCGCAGAGTAAATGGTGCTGCGATACCTGTCAACGGTTGATAGTTCGTTCAACACTATTATTTCTTCAAAATTCGTCCTTTCCGTGGACGAATTTTGTAAATTGAGAATCTCACACAACACATCACATCACTCTCACCACGCACTCTCTCCGCCCAACCGATCAATATCTTGCCTGGAAAGCGGTGTATGATAATACAGTACATTTTTAACTCCTCCGGCGACTCCCGACTCGCTCCCAACAACCAATTTCATCTCATCCTTATCGTAATCCAGGGCACCTTTCCGCGACACGACCAACTTCCCATTCACGAAAACATCCAGGGTTCCCCCCACATAATTCACAACCAGATGGTTCCATTTCTGTAGTGGAAATGCTTCGTCTGAAAACAATTCTTCCATCCCATCCCCACGTTTCTTCGTCTTCACCACCAATTTATTGGCCCGCGAATTGAAGTAAATAGATGGTCTCTTTCCGTAATCCATCAGAAGGGTTTCTTGTAAAGTTGAGCCCGATTCAATGAAAAACCATGCCGATACTCCGTAATTGTATGAATACATGGCCATCTCTGTGATCTCATCACCCCCACCCCCACCCTCACCCTCACCCTCACCCTCACCCTCACCCTCACCCCCATCCCCACCCCCACCCCCTTTCACGTCATTCACTACATTGGCAATCCCATGTAAGAAAGATATGCCGATGCTCGTCCTATCTGGTACATTATATAAATTTGTAATTTTATTGGTGGTTGGGTCATATGTCATCATCGTGTGGGGGACACCCAGTTGAATTGGTTTCTCTCCTAAAAGCACCGTTCCGCCCCGAACCAACAGTATATTCTTTAGCCACGGCAACGTGAAATACCCGGAGACAATAACCAGTTCGGCGACAATCAACCATTTCATCCACGCGGTTGTTCCATACTGTTGAATGAATATAAAATTCTTAATATCGTACCATGTACGGGAAAACCATAATTTGATATACACCCATGCGAGCGATCCTCGCAAGTACGTGGATACGTTTCCTGCAATGAGCCCCCCCGCCACCACCAACATCCCAATCCCAGCCATTGCGATCACTGCGTACGATGCAAATCGTATCCCAATTTTTTGACCGTCCGTACCACGTATCCCGTAATAAATCAATACCGCGATACAGGCGATCGCCCCGATAATAACCCCGGCGGTCTTTCCCACGAAAATCATTCTTTGTTTACTCATTGCAAGCATGGTATCCCCGGGATTAATTGGGAAAATCAAGTACGCAATGAGAGAAATAGTCGCGACCCCAACGGAGATTAGCATCCACAGGGATGTTGTATCGGTTTCCATTTCAAATGGGTTTTTCTTAAATACAATCCACCCAATACATATGTAAATAGCCAATACTGTAAGAGATACAATGTAGGGCCTTGCACGACCAATATCCATCGTTGCACCAACCGCTCGACGCAATGATGCGGTTGTTTCCAATAACTTTGTGGGTGGGGCGCTGGGGTTTTTATCCGTCATAATTGGTTGGCTCGTCGTACAATACACTCCCATCATAAAATAAAATGTACACGAATCCACTCACAAAAACCGACTCGTCGCAGTCTTTTCTCCATGACATTCCCGACACAGGGCCTCCAAGTTGGATACCTCGTTTGATCCGCCGTGCTCCAAACTGGTCTTGTGATCCACTTCAAACCACGCCGACAATTGGTTCGCACATTTCGCACATTTCCAGCCCTGGTTCGCCGCCACGTATTTCTTTTTGGTTTCTCCTACACTCCGTTTCGTGCCGTTGTTTCCGGATCCCATCATGCGCCGTTCCTGCCGTGTCGTGTTATCCTGTGTTACAAAGGGTTCGTTGCCCCCACCACCACCACCACCACCTCCACCTCCACCTCCACCCAGCCCGCGACTCCACCCCATGGTATCTTTTGCAAAGCCCATCATGGGGGACAGCACATCGCTCGCATCCTGGTCTATGGGAATATGTTTGATGAGTTCCGTCGCATCAGTCAGTATATCCCCAGTAGATGTCCCAAATTTACGGAGATATAACATGACGGACAATCCAGCGAACGCATACCCCGCCATGGCGTAATATTTCTTCCATCCGCGCATGATATCCACATATTTCCCATCGCTATATGTATTTGCAATGAGAAACACCGTGATTGCAATGATGATTAATTCTCTCTTCATTACATGTTGGGAAGAAAATGTTAAAATGTTGGTGCGGTTGTTAACCGTACACATCATCACCTCATCACATCCACCATACAATCGCAGTCATGGTCGCCACTATAGATGCACCCAACCAACACTTCTTCATGACATGTTTCTCAAATACCATTGTATCCCGGGGGATATACTCGTCGTAATATTCTTTCATGAGCGAATGCCTGGTTTGCCGTTCCATACCCAGTGAATCGGTAATTTGGTGGCGCACAAAGAATAGCCATTTCAACAGTGCATCGCGCGAATCCAGGTACGGTGTTATGGGAAATCTCTCAATGTACGAATAGTAGGGACGGATATCATCGTTTGCGGGTAAGTATAGAAATATATTTTGGTACAAGTCGTAGTACTGTTTCTTGATGTTTTCATTTGGGTGGATGGGATAACTCAAACAAACAGTCAACGCAACAAACCAGTAATGGTGTACCCATACAGCGGTTTCCAACGTACCACGAAATTCGCCAGCCATCGTACAATCCTACCGTAAAACAATATAAAAATATTTCATAATGATACATTAATGTCGGAACGAAACATTGCTCATGGTGGATCTCCTCACGGCGAATACTCCCCACGATCGAAGCAGTGTAAGAATTGTAATATGCCGGGTCACATCCATAAGAATTGTGGATTTCCTATAACAAGTATCGGGATAGTGTTGTGTTGCGATGTAGATACGCCTCATATGAAATTTATGATGGTTTGTCGGAAAGATACGTATGGGTACGTGGATTTTCTGCGTGGAAAAATGGATTTCAACAATCATTCGGCAGTCCAGTCCATTGTAGATGAAATGACAGTGTGCGAGAAGGAAATCATATGCGGGATTACAAGTGTGCGCGATGTATGTGAATTGCGAAAACGTATGTGGGGGGATTTCAAAATCCAATTCCGTAAAGAGGAGAGCGATGCGTGTACCAATATAATGCGATTCATAACAAGTAATCCGGGAATACTCCGCTCCATGGTGGACGCGTCTAGCACACATTGGTTGGATCCCGAGTGGGGATTTCCCAAGGGGAAGCGCGAACACCACGAGAGCGATATCCGGTGCGCGCTCCGAGAATTTGAGGAAGAGACTGGTATTTCCAGAAACACGATTGATGTGATACGGAATATAAAACCCGTGGAGGAGATTTATATCGGCACAGATACGAGACCATACAAACATAAATACTTCCTATCTGTGATTGACGGAGAAAACGCGGCACGCATGCCCCTCACGCAATTCCAAAAATCAGAAATATCTAAAATCGCATGGATGTCTCCCACCCAAGCAATTGAAATGATTCGTCCCGATAATCAAAAGAAGAAGGATGTGGTGGTACAGATACAAGAAGTTTTCAAAAAATATAGAGTCATATGATAAGTTGTGTATAATGAGCGAACTCGTGTCAAAAATAACAGCGGGTGTATCCAATGCTATTGACGTTGTGTCGGGTGCCGTGACGAGTGATGCGACAATTCCTGCCCCCCACATGACCCCCGATAAACAATTGACCGATTCCCGAACTGTGGTGGATTCCTATATAGAGAAACTGTACCCAGAAGTCGGGGACAACAATTTCGCCGTCAAGATATCCAACAAAAAGGAGTTTGCGGATACGCCCTACGACGGCACAATTCGCGATGATCCTAAAACCGCGGGGAACGAGTATTGTGGGCGCGGATTTGAAATGAGCCCGTACCAGCATTTCGTGAAGAATTTCATGTCATTCCAAACCCCGTATAACACACTGCTGTTGTACCACGGACTCGGCACGGGAAAAACTTGTTCGGCAATTGGTGTGTGCGAGGATATGCGACAGTACCTGTCTGTTATAGGAAGCACTCGACGAATTATGGTGATCGCCTCACCGAACGTCCAGGAAAATTTCAAACTCCAATTATTCAACCCCGCGAAACTAACGCAAGTTGGTGGTGTATGGGAGATTACAGGGTGTACCGGAACCGAGTTAGTTAAGTTGGCGAACCCTGTATCATCAATCCCTATATCCAAAGAACGACTTGTGAGGCGCATAAACGGTATAATAAAGCGGTCTTATCTGTTCATGGGATACATTGAATTTGCAAATTACATAACAAAGAAGACGAATGTTGGTGATGGCGTTGTAATGAACGATGTCGATATGGAAAAAATAGCGAAACGTAAATTAAATGCTCTTTTCTCCGATAGGTTGGTGGTTATCGACGAGATTCACAATATACGAAGCAATACAGGGGACTCTAAATTCATATCATCTAAATTGGAACAACTTGTCACCCATGTAAAGACGATGCGATTATTGGTTCTGTCTGCAACACCCGTGTATAACAATCCAACGGAAATTATATGGCTCTGCAATTTACTGAATCGCAACAATCCATCTACGATGCTGGCCGAATCCGATGTATTTTATACAAATGGGGTTTTGCGGGATGGAACGACCCTCGATGATAGGTCGGACACCAATGGAAATGAATCGTCTGAATCTGGTAGAGATGTAATATCTCGTCGCCTATCTGGATTAATATCCTATGTTCGCGGCGACCATCCATATACGTTTCCTTACAGAATTTGGCCGTCTCAAATGGCTATTTCGGGATCAGAATATGATGGTGATGGTGATGGTGATGGTGATGGTGATGGCTCCACCGCCCCCCTCCCACCAAATAGTTCGCTTGGTGATAAAAGTATTCGCAATATCCCTTACCCGAAAATACAAATGGATGGAAGTCCGCTGAACAACGGGATTACCATAGTGGATGTATTCACTACAGTTGTCAGTGGATACCAAAAACACGTGTATGATACTATTGTTGGTAGATTATCATCGGCTAATTTGGATACGGGCGCTAAAGGCATTGTATCAGAAACCGACCATGGGGATGAGCCCGAGATTGAGGGAAGACCCGATGATACTGGTGGAAAGTTTGGGTATACAGTGATACAGCGACCAATTGAGTCGCTCAACATGACGTTTCCTCATGAATCTCTCATGGATGATCAGGGGACCCCTAACCAATTTTTGAGTCAAAATCCAGAAATGATTCCTACCTTGATTGGAAAGGCGGGGTTGCGGCGCACATTTGATTATACCCATACCCTCACACCTACTCCATTCAAGGGTAACTTTAAATACAAGCCTGCCATAGAGACAAAGTTCGGGAGATTCATGCAGCGAGATACGTTGGGGCAGTATAGCCAAAAAATGAAAAGTATATGCGATACGATTTGCAAGAGTGAAGGGATTATCATGATATATTCCCAGTACATTGATGGTGGGTTGGTTCCCATGGCACTTGCACTTGAAGAAATGGGATTTCGCCGATACGGGAAACACGGGTCGACTTCTCTATTTGACAAATCGTGTGTTCCCGCATCATCCGATTATCGGTTGATTGGAAACGACCCTGGCGATTCTACGACGGCACATGACAAACACATTCCCGCCCAATATGTAATGATAACTGGGGACAAGAGTCTGTCGTTTACAAACAATGATGATATAGCGGCAGTGAACCAATCCATGAATTCCGATGGATCTGTTGTCAAGGTGGTGTTGATTTCTCAGGCTGGGTCCGAAGGGATTGATTTCAAGAACATTCGACAGATCCACGTAATTGACCCGTGGTATAACATGAGTCGCATAGAGCAAATTATTGGTCGCGCGGTTCGTAATTGCAGTCACGTCCAACTAGATTTCACTAAACGAAATGTCGGGATTTTTCTACATGGGTCAATGATAGACGGTTCCGACACGGAGTCCGCAGATATGTATTTATACCGCCTGGCGGAGCGCAAAGCCATCCAGATAGGAGAAATTACCCGGATCATGAAGGAGGCGGCGGTGGACTGCTTGATAAATAATTCCCAAAATAATTATTCCGCTGCGAATATGAATCAGCGGACGAATCAATGTTTGGCATCGGGCGAGATTGTGGAGATAGATATTGGGGATAAGCCGTACACGGCAGCATGCGACTATCAGAATACATGTGAAATTGTATGTGCGAGGAGCGATATCGGTGCCCCACCCATTGATATTGGTTCCGATACGTCAACTTATACAGAGTCATATGTGATGTCCAACACTGGACGGATTCGTACCCGTATACTGGAACTGATGCGGGACGAATATGTGTATGAATCAAAGGAGATCGTGTCCCGAATAAATTCAAAATACGGGTTCCCTGAAAGCCAAGTGTACGCCACATTGTCGTACATGGTGGAGGATGACAATGAGGTGGTGTACGATATGTTGGGGCGCCCGGGTTTGTTGCGGAACATTGATACATTGTATTTTTTCCAACCCCTTGAATTGAAGGATAACCTGAATATTTCAATGTACGACCGAACCACACCCGCGAATGTGAAACAAAATATAGTTGTGAGAATACCAGAAACCGATAATGATGCGGAATTTACGGAGGATATGATGGAAGATACAGATGATATTATCCGCACAAAACTATTCAAGCCATATGACATTTTATTTGATCCCGCATCCGACTATAATGTTGCGAGAGACAAACATTTGTCTACCATGGTACCAACCGATGTTGATGCGGCGGTTAAAGCGAGCAAGGCATATTTACGCAATATGGATAACTATGGGGTAAAGGACCTTTATCCAAATCTGAAATATATAAAGTCGGTATTTGATAGTATGTCCGTGTGGGGATTTGATTTGTCCAGCGAGGAACAGCGGAGATATGTTGTGGATCATTTGGTGGATTATCTCTCTTCCGACGACATGGTATCTGTAATCACGCATTACATAAACAATCCGGTATCGGATGATACCCTGACGGGAGGCGTGGTAATGAGGATTGGGCGTCGCGCAGAATTGGATACGTGTGTGTGGAATAAACTCCGCAAAATTCGCGTCAGTGATGGAAATGGGTTGGTTGGATTTGTTATTCCCGACGTGAAATCATCTTCTGGGTACAAACTATTGATTCAGTACTCAGCGGGGGATGAGAACCGCGGTGGATATTCCCATGATCTTCGTGATGCGGAACGTTCCGAGACGATTGCCCTTGCCGAATCCATCAATCGATCTCTGGTATTAACACCAAGTGGGGGGGGTAGTAATGTATTTGGACCCATTGTCGGGTTCATTGTACCCCTTGGATCATCGCCCGATATGGTATTTCGGACAAAAAATATGAGCGAATCCGCACAAAAAGGAAGTACTTGCGACGCTATAACCCACGGTAGTATGGTTAAACGATTGAACCTCCTTAGCGAAGTGATTGGGTTCAGGTTTCGGACACTTGCATTAAAATCAATAGCCCAAAACAAAGAATCGGACCCAACTAACTCCAAAATAAAACAATACCATATGAATGTCAAACGCGCATTTATCGCAGACAGAACCTACCAGCAAGCATATGACGAGATGGATAAAAAGACCCCTATTATCATTGAGAAAACGGACGGTAATAACAACGAAACGGACGTTGTTGATAACATATATGGGAAACCACACTTGTGTATAATGATGGAAATGTTGTTGCGGTATCATGATGACATCCGAAGCGAAAACAAACGCTGGTTCCTGTCCCCGACGATTGCTGAGATTAATATGGAGATGATTGGTTGATTGACCCGTCCGTATTGATGTTGACTTACGAACGATCGTCCACATCAATAATTATCCATTTTTACAGTTTACACGGGTGTGCGAATATCCAGTTCGTTATCCACAATCATTTGTTTCGTCTGCCTGTACCCAATATCTATATTCGCAATTATATCCTGTTTTTTAAATGTCATTCCCTTCCCCTGTAATTTTTCTTGCGGGCGAATCACATACACGTTATCGCGATTTATCATTCGCGACATATCTTCAACATACAAAGAATCCATAAACACGCGAATAACCGACGCGCCGTACCCCAACATGTTCCTGGGGGGCAAATTGGCATGGTCTTCTTCTTCTTCTTCATAACTAGTGGTAATCACCACAGTGGGTTTACTCGTTTCGTGTAAATCTGTTCCCCAGAAATACCGCTTGATTCCCGCGTCAACATACAGATGATTTTGTATTTTCACCGGCGGAAACATTACTGGTATACTGCATCCCGCCAAAACCGCATCCGAAATATTTTCATGGTTTTTCGCAAACACTACCATATCTCCCGTTTGGATATCGGTGGTTGCGGCATTGAAATCAACATTACTGTTGGCGAGTTTGTCGACATTGAGATTATTTTTAATCATTTGTGCGAGGGGTTTTGGGGTGTAGAGTCCATTTCGGTAGAAAAGTCCTTCCACAAAAGAAAACCGCCAATGTTTGTATATATTGCGGTTGGATATAATGGTGTGCCAAATACGTTCCAGTTCCATGATACCAATGGCCTGCTCGTCCATATCATATTGGGCGAGAAACGCACCTATCAGTCCTCCCACTGATATCGTGTCAATTGTATCAAACCTCACAATATTCGCTTCCGCCAAGGCTTTCAGACATCCCACTTGGAAGGCACCATATGCCCCTCCTCCGGATAAAGATAATGATGCGATGGGTACGGAATACGCGGGGAGCGTTGTGTCTACGAAATCGTCGACACCCGATGTTGGTGTGGTGGGTAGATCGGGAGTAACTGGAATACCCGATTCATCATCAGATGATGATTCACTGTACAACGCGCTCCCATCATAGGTTTTATTTGGCAAATACACACTCCCGACCGTGTACCCGTTTTGAAGAATAAATCCATGAATAGAATACGATGCAAGCAATACGTACAGTACAATCGATAATAGTACCTTGTGTGGGAATAGGTTACGGTACATACAGTATGGTTATATTTTACACAGGGTGTAATAAAATATAACAGTGACTTGTTGCATCACATCCATTGGATCATCGACTGTTTGTCCGCACAAGTTTGAACGGCCGCCTGAGCGTCAACTTTGGCAATGATTGTATCTATGCGTGCGCTGGTTTGGACACACGATGCGTACGTTTCGCGAATGTTGCGAATTCCCGCGAGTGATTTGGTGAGTAGATCAATAAGTTGGTTGCGCGTTGCATCGCGGTCTACAACTTCAGTGAATAATATAGTTCGGTTCACAATGCGTTCCAATTTTCGAATCGTCTCGTCGCGCGAATCTCCCCCCCACCACCGCTTCATTGAAATGGGAATGTAGTATGCGGACACTTCATGGTTCAGGAAAATTCCCGTGGTGGACAATTTTGTATTAATGGGTGTGGTGGAAAGGATTTTCAAATTCACACACAATTCATCTATTTCCTCTTTGGATGGTTGGTTGGCGATGGCGTTTCGCGCGTAGCCAGTAGTGTTTCCCGATTGGATCGCGGGACGGGATGGTGTGGATTGAGTTGCGGAAATATCGGTCTGGACCGAGTAGACGGTTTCCATATTTGCGGGGTCAAGTGATTCTGGGGTACTCATCGGTGGATACATTGTATACAGACGATCCATCTACACTCTTTTATGGCAGGCGGTGAAAAATTGATAAAGCATATAGACAAATATCACCCACAACAGTATACTAATGTCTCGTATGACCGAACCCACCACCAACACAACCAACCATGTTAAAGTTAATGCGCGCGGGACACCATCCTTGTACGTGACGTCCGTGATTCATCACGTGACCCACTTATCAATGAACGACATTTCCCACGATATCAAGCGCGTGCTTCAGGAGAGCGTCGCACGCGACATTGAGGGGAAGTGTGGGGTGTACGGGTTCATCCGCCCCGATTCGTGCGCGGTCATATCATACTCCAGTGGGAAGATTCGTGGTACGATGATTCGGTACGATATCACGGTGGAGTGTAAAATATGTAATCCCCCCGAGGGGATGTTTGTGAAATGTAATGTGGATAGTGTGACGAAAGTCGGTATTCGTGCGACCGCCATTGACAAGTACAGTCCCTTGGTGGTATTCGTGTCAAGAGACCATATGCGGTCGGGCGAGTCGTTTGACGATATCATGGTGAACCAAACGGCGAACATCAATATTGTTGGGACACGGTTTGAGTTGGGGGACCCCAATGTTTCGGCGATTGGGGTATTGTTGCGTGATGAGAAGTAGCGCGAAACGACGAACTGTTGTGGTGGTGTACTGTGATATCTTCCTGGTGGTACCGCGCCTTTACCATCATTACCGTATATATTTCGTCCAGAACCTGCTTATAGAATAACGGCAGTTCACAGCAGGATGCGATGGTACCTATATTTTTATACGATTGAATCATCTTTACGAGAAACGAATCCTCTACCAAATCAACAAGTTCGGTAAACTTAATGCGCACGACATCGTCCATTATAACAACATCCACAAAAGAGTACAATCTATATCCAACGTACATAATGTCTCCTATTTCCACTAGGGATGAGCGGGGAACCTCTATTGTGGAATTTCCTCCAATTTGTTGAAGCGATATCATCATGATAAACATTCCCATTATAACTTTCCTGCTAGAAGAATTTATTTTGTATGATTGGGTGGTTGATTTTCCGCGCAATGAAGCCACCGATTTCATGAGACTTTTAAATATATGCGATGACCGCTCTGCAGCAGTTGGATCGGAGTACATTGCAAGGTGTGTCGTATCGTTCACCATAATCCTACATTTATCTGGTGGAACGACATCGTGGGTTGATATGTTTTGTTTATCCGCACAACGTCGGGTGTTAAGCGTGGAAAACCTGTCTAACTGGATTAACGAAGCACGTTTTCTCGTACATGGAATGGACCACGATTGAGATGAGTTCTTGCCAATGGAGAAATTCATAGACATATTCACAAGGATATGTCTATATGGTGTTGGGTGTTGGGTGTTGGGTGTTGGTGCACTCACGAAGCAAAGAAGGTGGTCTCTATATCTCCCATCCGTTTCTCCATATTACCAATGGCCGTATTTTTAACCTGGACGAATTGGATGTACGCGACCAGTTCCATGATACACTGTTCACACAGGACCGATAAATTTATGAAACATCCATTGTTATTTTCGTTGATGGGTGCCTGTCCATGGTTGGAGATGATTCGCAACAAGTTCACGTGTTCTGTGCCAGGAATGGACCTGATTGCCGTGTACAAGTCATACAACATGGTACGTTTATCTGGGGATGTTGTGGTGCGACTGGATATGTCCGCCGATACGCTAATTATATTCCCGGTATCGTGAGATGACATTCTATATAGTGTATAAATGTAATGCTTTATATCCATATAACCGAATTCGCAAACAACCACCGAATCTAATCTCCCTTCCATATCTCATCGACCAATCCAGTGCTCAGACATTTCTCACTCATCCACCAGACATCGTGCTTCAAGAACTCGTCCAGTTGATCGTCTGACATTTTGGTATGCTCCCTGTAAATCTTCTTGATGGTGCTCATCATCTGCTCCAAGTTCTGGTAATCGTCGTCAATCTCGGTCATCTTGCCACCGAACCAACTACTGAGTTGATGGATAAGCATGGAAGCCGTTGGGCGAATATATCGCTTCCTTCCAACCACGCTCATGATGGTACCACAAGAGGCACTGGCACCCTCGACGATGGTATCGATCGGAATCTTTGACTGTTTGATAATATCAACCGCCCAGAAACCAGCAAATACCGATCCTCCATATGAATTGATGTGGAGCATAATGGGTTTCGGTGTCATATCGACCCCAGGATTGGAATCCTGCAATTCCTTGAAGTCTGAGTTCAATTTGACAATGTACTGATTGAGTGCGCCCACCGAATCCTTTGAAACTCCCGCACGGAAGTAAATATGGTTTCCGATGCACGAGACCCGCTTTGCGTCATCCGACTCGCCTAGCATGGAAACGTATTTCTTCTTCACGGATTCCTTCTCTTTCGGGGCCTTTTCCTTTTTGCGTTTTGTGAATACGACTTCCTCGTCACTATCACTGCCGTCGGATCCCAATCGAGTTTGCATGTTCCATTTCCATTCGCAATCCATTATACACTGTCTGGATATAATAGTGGAGAGATAATCACTGTTAACAACCTATACTACCGTGCAATCGCGTGGCACGAGCAGGCTCTCCTACCCCACGCGCAGACTCTTTTACCGCACGAGATGGTTTCGGGTCGCACGCGCAAGTTGCTCTGTGGCACACGCAGGGGGGTTTGGGGTTCTCCGATTCCTAACCATCGTTAGCGATGGTCAACGATGGGTAACCATGGTTACTTTGTGGCACCCGCGGTGAGGAACTCTCCTACCCCACGCGCAGACTCTTTTACCGCACACGATGGTTTCGGGTCGCACGCGCAAGTTGCTCTGTGGCACCATCACTCCCCCACTACCTAGAGTACTGGGTGGGATTGAAGGGGGCCACGGTCATTTCCGGCACCTTTTTCTTCCAGAAATCTACCCGCTTATCAAACGCCTTCTCTTCCTCGGTTTTCGGGAACAGTTGCTGGTCGGCCATGTAAGTCGCGGACTGGGCGTTGATTTTCGGTTTCTTCCCGTAACAATTGACCCCGAACCGGACATTGGGGTTCTCAATGTACCCGCCATTCACGCCAGGGCGACCGCGATCATGTTCGTGTCCTGGTTGTTTCTGGAGTTTGTCGTACGTGTGCTGTTGGGTGGGGAAAAAGGCGTTCTGACCTTCGCTCCACCCATACTGGCCCCACTCGGCCCCCGATTTGTAGGCGCGTTCCACATCCTGGTACGACGCGAGTTTGGTGCCATTGGCTTTACAAATGGCCTCGGCGTTCTCATACGTGTACTTGTTGTCGGGGATATTGAACACCTCTTTTTGTTGGAAGATGTTGGTTTTTTTAAATGCAGGGGATGGATTGCGCAATTGAACCACATTCACTTCGGGTTTCCCCATGAAAATATTCTTCACGTCCACATATAGATCAGTGTTCAACATATAATTGGCACCATTGATGATGATGAGAAAGACGAATATGAGCCAGACAAATATTTGGAGTCCCGATGCTTCGCTGATTTGCGTTGCGTCTCCTCCACCTCCTCCATGTCTAAAGACCAGCATGTAATATAGGATTATGGTTATGACCGCGACCAAGAGCGCGATTGGGACAGACCCTAATTCTCCTGGAAGTTGGAAACTGGATACGGGCATTTGGAGCGATTTCGACAGTTGGAAATCCATGTTGGGCACTATAGTGTTGTGATATTAAAAGGGGCGTTACGCCGCCCACCACATGTGCGATTTCGAATATACATTGGATACGAATCGGATGCTTCATTGTATCGACCGACCCCAAGCGGAATTGGTTCACCTCCTCAAATTCGGCCTTTGGAACCGTTCCAACACCAGGGGTTCTGGCGTGGCGACCACGGGTCTCTCAAAGAAGGATTTGTAGGGTACCGTGACCTTTTGGGCGACAGTGGTGGCTTTGGGATCCACGAGATTGGATTCGCCCGTCCCACGCAACATGGACTCCACGTCCACGGCATTAGTGGCGAATGTCTCGCGCGAAACATTGGACGGCATCCAACCAATCTCGGGGATATGGGTTTCCCACGGGGTTCCTTGCGCCGAATTTTTGTATACGTTGTATTGGGTGAGATTGCGATTCATCTGCTGTTCCATCCTGTACTCGCCCATCATGTTCTTGTTGCGAGTGGAAGCCATTTATGGATAACAGTGTACAGTGTGGTGAGATAATGTGGTACCACGTTATCCGTACACATCACCCGCTCACACTACATTCCACGCACCCCCTCCACCCACATCCTCTTCCCATCCTATGAAATCTCTCAATGCCCTGGAATCGGCGAGTGTGATGGACGTTAGTGGTGTATCGGCAAACGCATCCTCGTATATGTTAATCAGGTACATGCACTGGGCGAAATCAACCGATGCCAGTGCACCACATCCATAGAACGCCCTGGTTCCAATATTCTTCAATTTCGTGCATCCGCTGAATGATACCGTACCCATCCCCACACACCCCGCAAAGGCCATTGCCTGTACACTCACCAATGAAGCACAGTTGGTGAAATCCGCCCCCGCCAACAATCCACAACCGTAAAAGGCGTTCCGGCCCACATTCTTGAGTCGCTCACATCCGCCGAATGTGACATTCACGAGCGCCGTATTATTGGAAAACGCATTATTTCCTATGTAACAGAGGTTTCCACAACCAGTGAATGATATATTAGTAATCCCACCACATCCGGCAAATGAATCATCGGCGATATTGTACAGAGTCGAAACATCAGTGAAATCCACCGACGTGATCGCCCCGCACCGCGCAAACGCCCGGTTCCCTATATTCCGGAGAGCCGTACATTTGGTGAAATCAACCGGTCCGCTGATACCAGTTCCCATGAACGCCCCCGAATGAATGGTATGGAGCGACCTACAATCGGTGAACTGTATGTTGACCAACAACGTATTCTCACTAAAGGCACTTCTCTCAATATCGTGAAGTGAAACACATCCCCCAAGAACCACCGTTTCCAACGCCACACATCCCGCGAACGCCGAATCGCAAATCCGTTCCATGGAAACACATCCGGTGAAATCCACTTTTTCTAGCGCAACACATCCATGAAAGGCTCTGGGCGCAATTTCCACCAGATCCCCGCAATTCTTGAAGGATACCTCGGTCAAGTGAACGCATCCGTAAAACGCCCGGGGTTCAACCGATACGGTCCCCAACGAACCATCCAAATCCACCCATTTGATGGCCGACCCCGCAAACGCATTTTCAGAAATGGTCGCGAGTCGGGTACACATGGAGAGAGAAATTGATAATCCGCTACCGATAGCACCCCCCCACGTCACACCACTCCCCACATCCACCATGGCATTGGACCCAATCCGCCGCAACATTACACACCCGGTGATATCAAATGTTTCCATCATCTCACATTGGTAGAATGCGTTGTCGCCAATCGCCGTGAGCGACACACATCCCGCCATATCCACCGTCGTGATACCCATACACCCAAAGAAGGCATTGTCCTCTATATGCGTCAACCGCGTGAGCGATGGGATGGAAAGGGTTGTGAGAGCAACACATCCGTAAAACGCTCCATCCCCAATCATTGTTAAACGCACCAATGTGTTGATGCCTGTGATGCCAGTCAACACCACGCATTCTGCAAATACATGGGTCGCTAACTCTTCCACGCGCACACATCCCGTGAAATCCACCGAAACCAATCCACTGCATTGGTAAAACGCCGAATCCCCAATTGTCTGCAGATATGTACAATCACACAGATCCACCGTTGTCAACTCATCGCAATCGGCGAATGCGGCGGAACCAATATGGGTTATGGATGAACCCGATATATCCACAATGGATACGCGCGACCCAGTGAAGGCATTGTCCCCTATATGGGTAAGTGCGTCGCACCCCGTCAATGTGAATGGTGTCGTGGACGCACTATCTGTCCCCACCCCGTAAAATACCGCGTTCCCAATAGATGTCAATGTATCATGGCCGTCCAAATCAATCCCTTGAAACTTTATACAACCGGAAAACGCCGAGTCCCCAATCCCACTCAGAACCATTCTATCGCTACCGTCACC
>Ga0307998_1000916_pt1 | contig 16280 bp, 17 predicted proteins | sample Davwhametageno37_FD_203147 | JGI IMG/M metagenome (GOLD analysis project Ga0307998, IMG submission 203147) | Marine microbial communities from Davis Island wharf, Antarctic Ocean - #37 | ecosystem: Environmental > Aquatic > Marine > Unclassified | place: Antarctic Ocean: Davis Island wharf... | reverse complement strand
CAATTATGAAATGGATCGAGCCGTCAGACACGTGAAGCGACAGGGTGGAACGTTAGAGCGTATCTCAGTTGCGGTAGTTATTAATGAGATAGACCGTCCTAGTGGCACGAATGATTTAGATAAAGTTGGTCAGACTAATACTAATACCGGTTATTCAGCGGACGATATTGAGCGTTTTACTAATTTAATAAAAGGCATAGTAGGGTTTGATGCCGAACGGGGCGATATTGTGACGATTATTGCTGTACCTTTTGAAGTCCCAATGCAAGTAGAAGCGGCTCAAATTACTTGGTATGAAAATACGCAAGTGACCAGTGTGATCAAAAGCATTGGCGGGGCTATTGCTTTTATAGTCTTGATTTTTGTTGTTATTAGGCCAGCTATGAAATCTTTTCTTAGCCCCACGGCAAGTGCGGGCTCTTCCTTAGGAAAAGACGGTGAATTAACACAAGCCGAATTGAGTATGCTGGAGACGGGAGACAACACTTCCTTAAAGGACATCAGGGCTAAGTTAAAGCCTAAAAAATCTACTGTATCTGCTGATATGCTAGATACTGCAAATACCTATGATGACAAAGTAGCGCTTGTGAGATTGTTAGTGGCCGACGATGCTGCTCGAGTCGCTAATGTACTTAAAAAAATGGTTCGGCCTGCTTAAAAAGGAAATAGGAGAAGTTATCATGGCTAAAGATTCAGCCAAAGAGAAAAAGCCAAAAGTCAAAAAAGGCAAAGCAATCGTAGATGAGACTCCAGAAATTTCGCCCTTGCAAGCAGAATTTAATCGTATGTCAGGTACAGATCGCTCAGCAGTAATTATGCTACTTTTAGGCGAACAGCAAGCGGCAGATGTCATTCGATTTATGTCTCCCAGAGAAGTCAATGCAGTGGGTACCGCAATGGTTGGTGTGGCTGATTTATCTCAGGATTTAGTGAATCTTGTCTTGGACGACTTTGTGTCTACGATAAAAACTCAGACTAATCTTGGATTAGGTACGCCTGGCTATGTCGAAAACGTGTTCAGACGGGCCTTAGGTGATGAAAAAGCGGCCACAGTTCTAGGGAAAATCATGCCCCCTGCCTCAAGTAAAGGTTTAGAAATATTACAGTGGATGGATGCTAAATCTATTGGAGAAATGGTCAGTAAGGAGCATCCTCAGGTTATTGCGATCATTTTATCTGTGCTAGAGCACGATATTGCGGCACAAGTCTTGGGTTACATTCCTGACACGAAACGTGCAGAAATCATCCAGCGCGTCGCAAGCTTAGATACCGTTCAACCGTCCGCAATGGCGGAGCTTGAGGGCATCATGGCCGAACAGTTCACAAATAGCTCATCTGCAAAAGCAGCAAGTTTAGGTGGCGTTGAAACTGCGGCGCAAATTATGAATTTTGCCAATGTAGCTATTGAGTCATCAGTTATGTCAGGTGTTAGTGATTTAGATCAAGAGCTGGCCTCACTTATACAAGATAAAATGCTGACCTTTGAAAATATGGCAGAGATTGATAATCGCGGGATGCAGACTTTACTACGAAGCATAGAGCAAGACATGCTAATGTCGGCCCTAAGGGGCGCAGATGAGGTAACCAAAGATAAATTCTTATCAAATATGTCAGAACGTGCAAGAGATTTGTTGGTGGATGATATGGAAGCCAAGGGCCCTATAAGAGTCAGTGAGGTTGAGGCCGCTCAGAAGGGCATCATGCAAATAGCACGCAAGTTGTCTGATGATGGTGAGATCATGTTAGCAGGAGCAGGAGAAGCCTTTGTCTGAGTTAGACTCAAAAATTCATTGGCGCCTGAATGATCTCTTGCGTGCTGGGAAAAAAGCAAAAGAGTTTGCGGCGGTGTCCTGGTCAGATCCGAAAGAGAAAGACGGCAGTCGTTTTATTCAATGGCAACCAGGAGTTACACAGCAAATAGGAACTGATATTCCTCTTGATTTGGGTGTAGTAGCCGTTGGCGATGTAGCCGAAGGATCTAAAACTTTACCCGAGGATACAAGCATCGAGCGTGCGGACATTCAGGCAGCGATGACCAAAGTAAAAGAAGAAGCCTTCGAAGCGGGAATAATAGAGGGAAACGTACAGGCGGAGCGAAGTCACGGCCAAATAAAAAACGCTCTGAAGGATGTGATAGAACAGATTCGGGTCAATGAAGGCAATATTAAAGAATTCCATGATCCCCTAAAAAAACTGGCTGTGCACATTGCGGAGCAATTAATCAGAGGGGAGTTGATGATATCCGCTAAGGCTATAGAGCGACTTATAACGCAGGCGCTGGAAGATATTGAAAAGCAAGGGCCGGAGGATATAGTTGTAACTTTGAACCCTGAAGATTTAAAAAATCTGGGCAAAACTGATGATGTAAGTGAAGAAGGCATTGAGTTTCGAAGTGACTCCCACCTCTCTCGCGGTAGTGTGAGAGTTACGATGGGTGATAGTGCGATTGAGGATTTAATTGAGCGCAGACTGCAAAACATAGTGAAAAATTTATATGACACAGATCGAGAACAAATATCCAGTCAGGAGCGAGATACGAACCTAGAGCAAGATCAGAGGGCAGACGAAAAATCTTCGCAACAAGCCTCTGTCGAATTTTCTGAAGAAATAATGCCAACCGTGGAAACTACGATGTTGGACGAAACACTTTTAGATATATCGTTGGATGCGAATGAGATAAAGCCTGATGAGTAATTTCGTACAACAGGCGGAGAAGTTTATGTCTGTACCTTGTGCGCTAGAGCGTACAAGCATCGGAAAAATTGTCCGCGTTGTTGGCTTAACATTAGAGGCTAAAGGCATTACAGCTCCTTTGGGAGCACATTGCCAGATCGAATGTTTAGAGGCTGGGGTATTCGTCGACGCAGAGGTTGTTGGTTTCCAAGACGATGTACTTTATTTGATACCATTTACAGAGCCCTCAGGCATTGCACCCGGAGCGCGAATCTGGATTCTCTCAAAGCACTCCAACGTCTCCGTTGGGGATGGTCTACTTGGGCGAGTAATCGATGGTTTAGGCAAGCCGATAGATGGCAAGGGATCTATTAATTATACCGAATCGCTTAGCCCTGCTGGATTTCCATTAAATCCAATGGAGCGTGGACCAATAGAAAAAGTTTTAGACACAGGAATCAAGGCAATCAACACCTGCCTAACGTTGGGGCAGGGTCAGAGAATTGGATTAATGGCCGGCTCGGGCGTGGGCAAAAGTGTATTATTAGGCATGCTCACCCGCTACACAGCGGCTGATGTTGTTGTGATCGGGCTGATCGGCGAGAGAGGAAGAGAGGTCCAAGAGTTTATTCAAAAAACGCTGGGTGCGGCTGGGTTGGAAAAATCAGTAGTGATAGCGGCACCGGCTAACGTCTCGCCAGTTGTTAGGCTTAAAGCGACAAATCGCTCGCATTTGATTGCAGAGTATTTCAGAGATAAAGGCAAAAATGTACTTCTTCTTTGCGATAGTTTAACGCGGGTAGCGCATGCTCAGCGAGAGATAGGACTGGCGATTGGTGAGCCACCAACGGCTAAAGGCTATCCGCCATCGGTTTTTGCTCTTCTTCCTCGATTAATAGAAAGAGCGGGAGTCGGGAAAAACGGACATGGGTCCATAACTGCTATTTATACCGTACTAGCTGAAGGTGATGATAGTGTCGATCCTATTGTAGATATAGCTCGAGCATCGCTAGATGGGCAAGTTATGCTATCACGCGATCTGGCCGATGCAGCGCATTACCCCGCGATTGATCTTGCGGGCTCAATTTCTCGGGTGATGGATAGTTTGTTAACGCCTGAATTACTTCAGGCGGCTAATAGACTGCGACGTCTGTGGACGTTGTACCAACAAAATCAAGATCTTATACAAGTAGGGGCCTATGAACTAGGCTCTAACCCTGATCTTGATGAAGCCATTCGTGTTCGTCCAGATATGGAAATACTCTTAAAGCAATTAAGTAGCGAGGCTGTGAGTCTCCAAGTAAGCCAAGAGAATCTTCTAAAAATTACAGGAAATACGTTTTGAACGGACAACCTACACCTGTTTGGGAGATTCTTACTCTTAAGGCAGACAAAGTCCTGAGGCGAGAAAAAAGTCAGTTAGACGCGGTATTACACAAACAGCGTGATACCCAAAATAGACAACATAAACTAGATAACTTATTGATTGAATATTCAAATAGGTTAAATGTTATTCTGGCTCGGCCACACAATACAGCTGAGGCGGGATCTTATCGACAGTTTATTGTTCAATTACACAACTTGCGGGAGCGAAATGGTGATGAGCTATCGCAGATTGAAGAGGCATGTAATAGTGCGAAACAAAAAGTTTTAGTAGCAGATCAAGAAAAACGCAAGCTAAAGCGACTGGCTGAAAGAGCCAAAGAAAAGCTGAGGCAACAGATAAATATTCGAGAAGTGAAGGATATCGAAGCGCAAAACTTAGTACAGTTTAACTTAAATTCTCGGATGCCCTAGTAGTTAGTGAATTTCTGGCATGGTCATTGCTACCCCATTTCTTATACCTTTAACTGTTTGAGAGATGCCTAACAAATGATTGATCTTGAAACTCTTTATCTACGAGAAGAAAATCGTATTTCCCCAATAAAATCAGATACTAACGAATCTCGCTCGGAGTCTAATGGGCCGCGAACAAAGTTTGATCGTATTTTTCAGGATCATTTGCAAGCGGAAGAGGTGGCAAAGAGCGGCAAAAAATCGCCATTAATACTCTCCGGCGATTCTGTCTCAGAGCATCGTAGTTTAGCGGGAGGTGCCCAGCTAATTTTAGGCGGAGCAGATCCCACTGATGAGAGTATTGCCAACTACGCGGCAGCCCAGGGTATTGACCCAGAAATTTTAAGCTTACTGATGCATGGCCCATTGAAAAATGCAGAGACGCATTCAGGGCAACACCTAAAAGCAGAGACAGGTTTGTATCTAAGTGGCCTGTCTGAACTACTTGGTGAGTCCGAAAAGATTGAGAAAAGTTTTAAAGAGGAGGCGGGTGTTACAGCAAATACCGTGTCCGAACTCACACAAAGTAAGACTGGAGGCACCCAATTAATTTTAAGCGGAGCAGATCCCACCCATGAAAGTATTATGAGCTACGCGGCAGCTCAAGGTATTGATTCAGAAATTGTAGGTGTAACGATGTCTGATCCGTTGAAAATTACAGCGGTGCACTCAGGAAAAAGCCCTAAACTGGAGACGGGTGCTACGGTAAGTACTCTGTCCGTACTCGCACAGAACAAAATAGTACGGTCCCCCAATGAGGCTAGCTTAGAAAAAATGCAGGCCTTCAAACAGCAATTTACGATGCCTAGTGATTCCAGCAAACTAAAGTTAGATACAATTTATTTAGGCCGAGGCGCTGAGGATCTTATCTTAGGAATAGAACCCAAAACCACGGCTCAGCAGGGGGCTGGTCACTTAGGAACCCCAAGGACTGATTCATTACTTAATACGGGGCAATTACACGTCGCAGAGAATCGAGCTGACGTAACTACTAAATCACTTATTGAAACAATGACCGATAAAGATGGGAGCGGAGTTCACCGTCGACAAGAGCAGTTCTTAGAGACTTCTCGTCGCCTAACCCAAGCCATAGGGGAGAGGCTTACTGCCCAAATTACTAAGGGAGCTTGGAGCGTCGAAATGGAGCTACACCCCAAGTCTCTAGGTCGTATTGAGATTCAACTAGAGATGAGAAATGGTGAGCTAGCCGCTCATTTTAATCCGTCACAAAATGTCACGCGCGACTTGCTACAAGAAAGTTTTGACAAATTAAAAGCGACTTTGGCTGAACATGGCATAGATTCTGCTTATATAGGATTAGGGGATGGCAAAAAGCAAAATTTTGACGGGAAACCGACAGGCGATGAGTCGGCTCCAGAAGAACTCAACGACGATAGTATTGACGAAGTACAAGCACCAACAATCGTAGTCAGCGACAGAATTGGCAGTGACGGTTTGGATGTGCAGGTTTAGTTATTTCGTCGGAGAAATGGATAAACGAGGGCCAAAATGGCTGATACAAAAAATTTATTATCGCCTGAAGAGCTCGATGCTTTAGCCACTGGCATTGAAGATGGATCGATCCAGACAGATACAGGACTTAATGGTCGGCTTAAGGTTGAAAGACATGATTTAACAAGTGAAGATTCTTCACTTGGAATGAACTTGGGTGTTCTCAATATCATCAATGAGAGATTTGTGAGGCACTTAAAAACCGGCATTGTAGATGTTCTTCGCACCGAGGCAAAAGTCTCTGCGGACAAAGTGATGGTAATGCCATATCGGGAATATGTCGCGAGTCTCCAAGCACCAACGGCCATAAATATTGTTAATTTGAATCCATTGAGAGGCAGCTCGCTTGCCGTCATAGATCCAGCGATAATTTTTTCCGTACTGGACAACTTTTTTGGTGGTCCAGGCGCAGACATGAAAGATTTACTACCGACGCGAACGTTTACCAAAACCGAACTTAGTATTAACAAGATTATCACTAATATCCTTTTTGGCTCTTTGCAAGAGGCATGGGCCCCGGTACTGTCTATCAAGTGCGTGAGCAACGATGTAGTCGCAAACCCTGATGCTATCAAAATTGCTGATAAAGATGAGCTTGTTGTTGTTAGTAGGTTTACGACAGAACTTGGTCAAAGCGCCAAGGGCAATATCGAGGTTGTTTACTTATATAGCACATTAAAGCCTATCCGTGATTCTTTAGAGAGCCGCGTACAAGCAAGCGCTGAAGCGCCAGGCTCAAAAATCTCGTGGACAGCAGATCTGATGGCGGCAGCAATGGATGCCGAAGTAGATATCAGAGTTATTCTTGGCAACATTGAGTCTACCTTTAAAGACTTTGAAAACTTAGCAGAGGGCGATGTCTTGTTCTTCAAAAAGCCAAAACATGCAAAGGTGCATGCTGCCGGAATCGCTGTATTTGAAGGAGATATCGGAACGAAAGACGCACATATGGCGGTGCAGTTTGTAAATCCCCTAATTCCGTCATCATAGTTACATCGCGCACATAAGCAATTAACCATAGCTGATACATAGAGAGATAAAAAAATGGCAGATACAGAAATTAATACTCCAGTAGTGACAGGTCAAAATAGTGACGACACGATCCAGCAAAACAAAATCGATGCTGAAGTATTGCAGAATATTCCTGTGACTATTTCTGTGGAGGTGGGAAGAACCTCCTTAAAAATTCGGGATTTGATGCGTCTTGCACAAGGCAGTGTTGTAGAGCTTGATCGCGTGGCTGGTGAGCCTCTTGATTTAATGGTCAACAATACGCCTGTAGCTCAAGGGGAAGTAGTCTTAGTCAATGATCGCTATGGCGTCAAATTGACGAGCGTTGTTCCAACGGTCGATCGCGTTAAAAATCTTTAAATAGAGTAGATAATTATGGCATCTATTGGTTGGGCAGACTGGGTATCGATGATGGGATCATTTTTGGTTGTTCTTACGTTGCTGGTAGGTACGTTAATCATGATAAAAAAGATGGGGCCAAAAATTGGTACTGCAGGTAATAAAAGGCTTCAGTTACTCGAAGTCCAAAACCTTGGTGCCCGACAAAAATTAGTATTAGTCGGTGTCAATCAAGAACAGATTCTGATTGGAATATCCGCCCAGGGTATGACAAGACTGGGGAATTTCTCTAATCCACCAAACAATCTTGACCAATCTGGGGCGATGTCAGAATTCTCAATACCAGCGACTGAGCAAACTGAGGAAATCTCTGGCTTTCCAGGGATACTGTCGCGAGTACTAAAAAAATGACTACATTTCTTACAAGGTTCAAACCGCTAACAATGGTAGTACTTTGGCTTTTTACGGAGTCAGCAATGGCTCAGACGGGAATGCCTATTGTCAACATGATTGATAATGGCAACGGGACTACTGAGTACAGTTTAACCTTGCAGCTATTGGCGCTCATGACTGCGCTAACACTTCTGCCATCGCTACTTCTTATGATGACCTCTTTTGTGAGGATTATTATTGTTTTGTCGCTTTTACGGCAAGCATTAGGCACTGCTCAGACACCACCAAACCAGGTTTTACTTGGGCTAGCCCTGTTTTTAACCATTTTTATTATGTCTCCAGTCATTAGTACGGTGTATGAAGAGGCAGTAGAGCCTTACTCTGAGGGCACGATTAGTTTTGACGCAGCCCTAGCAGTGGCAGAGAAGCCGGTGAGAAGATTCATGCTAAACCAAACAAGAGAAACAGACATTGCGATGTTCGCTGAAATAGCTAGGAATAGTGAAATAGGAGAGCCCGCAGACGTCCCCTTTACGACATTAGTACCAGCGTATATAACATCTGAGTTAAAGAGTGCATTTACCATAGGGTTTCTAATCTATATCCCTTTTATCGTGATTGACTTGGTCGTAGCAAGTGTCTTGATGTCGATGGGAATGATGATGCTATCGCCAATGATGATATCTATGCCTTTTAAACTTATGTTGTTTGTTTTAGTCGATGGTTGGTCCTTGATTATGGGATCTTTAACTGCAAGTTTCGTTATTTGAGTGGAGGCGTTATGGACGTAGCACAGGTTATAGAACTAGGAAGAGAGTCACTTTGGGTTGCGGTGATGGTAGCTGCCCCACTATTGGGCGTAGCCCTTGCCGTTGGTCTACTCATTGGTGTTTTTCAAGCCGCTACATCAATACAGGAAATGACGCTGAGTTTTATTCCGAAGCTTGGGGTCATGGTGCTTGCCTTAATGGCTTTTGGCAGCTGGCAAATATCGATTATGGTTGATTTCATCCAACGAATTTTTGAACGTATTCCAATGCTGTTTATGTAATGGAGCTCTTGGTTGCAGAAATTGTCGAACGGTTCTACATGTTTCTATGGCCTATGATTCGCATATCAGCATTTTTGCTGACCGCGCCATTGTTTTCAATTAGAGCTGTGTCAGTGCGAATTCGTGTGCTTTTAGCGATTATATTGACATGGATGATTTATCCATTGTCAGAATGGCCTGCACTAGAGCCGTTTAGTGCTATCGGATTACGAGAAGTATTTACTCAAGTTTTTATCGGGGCTCTTATGGGCTTACTACTTCAAATTGTCAATGCGGCTTTAATTGTTGGTGGCCAAGCAATCTCAGCCTCAATGGGACTTAGCATGGCTAATATGGTTGACCCAAACATGGGAAATGTGCCTGTATTGGCACAATTTTTAATCATATGTTCCACGCTAATTTTTTTAGGCCTCGGAGGCCACGTTATAGTGATATCTATGGTGTTAGAGAGCTTTCAGATACTACCCATTGGGGAAATGATTGCGTTTCAACCCCTTATCGAGCTGACCATTGAGTGGAGTTCAATGATGTTCCTTGGTGCTATATTGATCGCCATGCCTTTAATGACATCGTTATTGTTTATCAATATTGGACTGGGAGTGATTACCCGTGCCGCGCCTGCATTAAATATTTTTGCAGTTGGTTTTCCTGCAATGATTCTTGCAGGGATGGTTCTATTATCGCTATCAATGACCAGTATTGGGTTTCGTATTCAATGGCTATGGCAGCGATCTTTTGATGTGATGGGCCAAGCCCTGGGAATTTAGTAGTGGCAGAACAAGACTCAACAGAAGAAAAGACAGAAGAACCGACTGCTAAGCGTATGGAAAAAGCACGTGAGGATGGCCAGGTAGCTCGTTCGCAAGAGCTATCTGTTGCGGCAATGATGATTGGAATTGCCATCTTTATGTATCTTTTTGGAAGTACTGTGATCCTCCAGCTCAGCGAAGTATTTAAGTCGGGTTTTGTATTTGATCGGAAAAATATCTATTCAGAAGCCTTACTTCCTTCAACATTTGGGCACCATGCGATAGACAGCATGTCTGCCATATTACCGATTTTTGTATTAGCTATTATCATAGCTATTGGGGCTGCTGGTTTTATCGGTGGATATAATTTTTCATTAAAAGCGATAGCACCTAAGGCAAGTAAGATAAATCCTCTTCAGGGCTTCAAACGAATGTTTGGTTTTCAGGCTTTGGTCAATTTAGCCAAGGCTCTTGCAAAGTTTGGATTGGTTGGTGGCACTTTATATTTGGTTGTAAGCAATAATTTTGATGAGCTTACGTCACTTGGGTTTATGCATGTTAAGCCGGCGATGGCTAGTGCGGGAGAGTTAATTGGTCAAGGCGCTGTTTATGTCACGTTAACACTTATTATTGCTGCGGCTATCGATGTGCCCTATCAGCTATATGAGCATAACAAAAAATTAAAAATGACCAAGCAAGAGGTTAAAGATGAACTTAAAGATACCGAAGGCCGTCCAGAAGTTAAGGCGCAAATAAGGCGGAAACAGCGTGAAATGGCCACGGGTCGAATGATGGCGGCTGTTTCAGAAGCTGATGTGATAGTCGTTAACCCAGAACATTTTGCGGTCGCTTTACGTTACGATCCCTTGAGTAATGGGGCGCCTACGGTTGTTGCAAAAGGTGTTGATTTCATGGCACAAAGTATCAGAGAAAAAGCTACAGAATCTAGCGTTCCAATATTTCATGCACCACCACTAGCCAGAGCAATTTACTTCACCACTGATTTAAATCAAAGCGTACCGGAAACGCTTTATTACGCGGTGGCGCAAGTGATTGCTTATGTATTTAGCCTCAACAGCCTTGGGCCTGGAGCAATGGGCGCTGAGAAGCCAAATCCAGATGTGCCTGAAGGAATGCGTTATGGCGTAGATGGCCGACTCATAAATTAAATAAAAGGAGGCCTCAAGTAGGCTCTGACTAATTATGCAAGAAAAAACAGCTCCAAAAGTAGACGCCACTGACTGGTTGGACCAAGGTGATTTATTTTATCGTCCACGAGATAAAACTGAATTTTTTGATGCGCTTGATATTTTAACTAATGACCGGCGTGGTGTAGCTGTTTTAGCCAATAATGAAGTCATGTTGAACCATTATTGTCGGTTGATGATTTCACGACTACGTGAAAAACAATTGTTTAATTTAGAGGTACTGCTACCCAGCACCACGAATAGCTTATTAAAACGATTCAATAAGATCATAGAAAAGGTATCGCTAGATGAGGCTCTAAGACCGGCAAAAGACGACAGTCCTGTTACATTGATGGTTGTTAATGATCCTCACCTGATTGAGCAGCCGCAATGGGCTTTACTCTCTCAGCTAATTTTGGATTTCCCTGGTGCCAATGTGCAATTGGTAGTCTTTATTAATGCTCAAGCTTGGCCGAAAAATGACCATGCGATAAATCTTTTTGGGCACAAATTACACCGTTGGACCTTGAATGATCTAGCGATAAAAGATGTCAATTTACTCTTCAGTATGGCTGGAGCTAATGGCTATACAGAGGAAGTGGAGACCCTGTTAGAGGGGCTCAATCAAGATTTATTTATTGAGCATAGAGAGAGAGTATATCTTGAAACTGCGCCAAATCTAATCGATCAAGATCATGTTGTAGATCCTGGTCTTGCAGAGTCCCAGTTTGAAGAGCCTGTACCTATCAAAGTGTCTAGTGAGTTAAATATAGAGCCTCATCAGTCTGCTACCCGATGGCCCAAAATAGCTGCGGTTGCTATTCTAATGGCGGCATCATGGATCGTAACTGCTGACATTAGTTTTCAGCGAGGTGAGAACTACATTAACGATGTGGTTGCACTGTTTTCTTCTTCTAGTAAGCCCAAAAGTGGAACTATTTCAGGAGACAAAGCTTTAAACAAAAAGCCAGTAGAGGACGTTCAGCAATCACCAATAATTCCTGTGTTAAGTAGCTCAATCGATATGATTATGCCAGAACTTGAAAATTTAGATAAAAATACATCTGTAGAGATGCCTCAGCAGTCAGCTAACACGCAACCTAACTTTCCGTCCGACAGCCAAAAAGATACCCTGATTATCGCCAATGTTGCGTCAGAATTTTTGGAACCACGACAGATTATCGTAAATGCCAAGTCTGATAGTTATTTTGTGCAATTTAATCTTTTCAAGAAAAAGTTAACGGCGCAAATATATCGAGAACAAAACGATGGACTGGAAGATTCGATGTTACTACCTTTGCAGACTCCTAAAGGTGCAATATACGCCATTATTTCGGGGCCTTTTTTATCCAAAGAAAATGCGACTGCATTTGTGTCAAATCCTGGTATGCCAAAAGATTATTGGATAAGGCCGACTAAAACATTGCAGTCAGTGATCAAATAATACGTAAACTCGGCGCCTAACCTTTATCTGGCCTCAAGTTGTAGGTCAGACTGTCGATACATAGGGAATAGGTCACAGTGATATATACCTTAGAATGCAATGATAGCTTGAGTACTAGACATGGCGACAAAAGATAAGAAGAAAACTGAAGCGAAAGGAAAAAAGCCAATCGCCAGTGAAGAAAATGAGCTTATAAAGTCTACAGAAAGTACGGATTCTTCAGAGCCTAGTGAGGAAGGGTTGGCTGTGTTGTCAGCTACTATGTCAAGGACGAGCCAGTTCTTCAGCCGATTGGCGATAATTTCTTCGGGTGTTTTGGCACTACTTTTACTCGCCATTGGTGTTTTTACTTTTTTGCTGTCAAGCCGGATTGGACTTCTGGATGAAAGTACTCGTATGGCGATGGCACGCGTAGAAGAAATTGGAATCACTATAGAGACATTAATCACGTCGCAAAATGATTTCGGTACAAATCAGCTAGAATTAAGTGTAGCGCTTAAAAAAGCAGGTATTAGCGTTTCTGAGATACAAAATAATATGCCAGCTGTAGCAGCAAAGAGCATGAAGGTTGAAGCAGATAAAATAGTGTTCGAGGTTGCCGCTTTGAAGCAAGCGGTCAGCGAACATAGCGATGGCATCCTCAAGGTATCTGGGGACATAGTCGGTTTAACTCAGCAGATTATGGCAATTGAAGCACAGCTACTTGCCAACCTTTCAGCCCTTAATGCTGATGTGTCTGCATTGGTAACACTAGAAAAAGCTAAGTATCTAAGTGTCCTGGAGCGCCAGACAGAGTTACAAAAAAAGCAGAAAGGCCCGTTGGCCATAACAGTACCTCGGGACCCCAACCTAATTTTCTATTCCATTCAGTCTTCTGAAGATTAGCCGTGCAAATCCTCGCCAAAGAATCTGATGAACTAACTAGAGGTTAGATGCGACCTTAATTGTTTGATCGTTGAGGAAAGTATCTGACTGACTCGTGATTCACTGACTTCAAGTACAGCGCCGATTTCTTTCAGATTCATTTCTTCCACATAGTAGAGAGTAACAATTGTTTTTTCTCGTTCTGGGAGCAAATCAATTGAGGCGGTTAGAGCCTGCATTACTTGGTTTTCAGAAGCGTGCGTTTCAGGCTCATTAATTTCACTGGACGGCAGGTCTACCGTATCTGGTAGTTGTGACTCCAGAGAGACAGTTTGAAAACGATGAGAATGCGTTCTTTCTTTATGGAAAACTTCTAAGTCTTTTCCCATAAAAGCCGCCAATTCAGACTGCGAGGGTTCTCTGCCAAGGTCACTGGACAGCATACTACTTGCTTCATTATGGTCTCTTATATTAACCATTGCAGATCGAGGTAGGTATGAGAGTTTCCTAACTTGATCAATGATCGCACCGCGAATACGAGTTCTTGCAAAGGCTTCAAAATCGACACCTCGGCTTTTGTCGAAAGATTTTGCGGCTTCAATAAGACCAATTGTCCCAACTTGGATCAATTCATCCAGCTCCATATAAGCGGGTAGACGGCTTTTGAGATGAATTGCGACGCGCTTAACTACCCCAATATGCTCCATGAGCTCATTGCTTGGTAGGCTTGCTTCTCGAACTTTTTCATATACGCTTAAATCAGGCATTTAGACATCCTAATCTATAGCTGCTTGGTTGGCAGCCATGCGTTCCACGAAAAACTGTAGGCCACCATTGATTGAGTTATCCTTCGGTAGCGCCTCGACAGCGTCTGCCATAGCTGAAAAATCCCGTGCTGCGGCACTTGCAGGAGAAAATGATAGGATAGGTTCTGAGGCCCTAATTGCGCGGAGTAACATTTCATCTTCTGAGATCGAATAAAGGTAATCCACTTCGCTCCCTAAAAAATTTTTGATTACGGAGTTAATTCTTTGGTATAAATTTTCTCCCTCTTGCTGGGATGGAACACTATTGGGGACTACAGAAATATTATCTAAACCATAGTTTTGGATCATGACTTTTATCGTTGCATATGCGTCCGCGATAGAAGATGGCTCATTTTTGACTACGATAAATCGATGTTGACAGGCACTTAAGAAAGTCATGACGGAGTCAGATAAACCAGCGGCCATGTCAACGATAAAATAATCAAGACCATCTTCTAACTCAGAAAAAGCATGTATGATTCCAGCAGACTCAGTCGCGGTTAGTGCAGCCAGATGCTGTAAGCCACTGGCGCCTGGGACAAGTTTGACACCTTTAGGGCCTTCGACAATAATTTCTTTGAGCGTTTTTTCGCCAGAAATGACATGACTAAAGTTATAGGCTACTTTACATCCCAAGGCAAGCTGAGCATTGGCAAGGCCCAGATCTGCATCAAAAAGCATCACATTTTTACCGCGCGAAGCTAGAGCTACGGCAAGATTAGCCGAAATGGTAGTTTTTCCGACACCGCCTTTGCCGCTAGCTATTCCAATAATTTGCATGGGAGATATATCCAATTTTTTATACCTTTTTGCTACCAGAATCGTTAGTTAAATACTCTAAATTCTTACGTGGTTTATTCATTTTCGTTCATCCCCCTGAGGTAGTCAAACAAAACTCAAGGGTAGCTCGTAAAGGCTAGTCTTGAGTAAGGAAATACCGTTGATAAGTATCGCTTGGTCCTTTATCGAGGGCGCTCCCGCGGCTAATGAAACGGGTATCTTTTCTTTTAATAGCACATTTATAAGTGGCCAAGGTTGTATATCATTTGCTAGTCGAGAGATCATGATTGATGTCCAGGCATCATTATTCATTCTTAGGTACTTACTTATCCCTCCTTCTGATGCGTCTGCGGAAACAACCAGATGATATTTTGCGTCAGGTAAGAGAGCCGTTAGCGTATTCAGAGTTGATGCGACGTCAACTCCAGGAGTATCGATAAGTACCAGCTTTCGTGATGAAAGCTCAGCTACTAGCTGTTCAAGAACATCATCAGAATTGGCTCTAAAAGTGTCTACTCCAGCCTGGGCGCCTAAAAGTTGCATCTGACTCCAAGCTCCGAAGCGATTGTCTTTGAAGCTTATTAAAGCAACATCATGCTCACCATACTCTAGTGATTTTTGGTGAGCGAGCCTCGCAGACATGAGCGTTTTTCCAGAACCATGGCCCCCAGTAATAACATGAATTCCTTGCATTTCTGAGAGGATATTGATGTTCGCGATGTTTTTTCCAAGCGTTGTAGAAATAGCGTCCAGAGCCTCATTATGAGTCACACTCTGATTGACAATATCCGCAACCATCGCCTGCAGAGATAAGGGCATGCCTGAATCATCCAGTGCTTTTATAAGAGGTTTCATCGGCTCTGATATAACGTTATTGCGGCCCCATGCTTCCATCTGCCCAGACAGCTTTAATTCCCGACGTAGCACGGCTAATTCTTCTTTGACTAAGTCAACAATTTCTCGAGCATGCAAATACTCGCGCTGCTCACTCCCTTCATCATGAGTTGATTTTTCAAAGGCAACATAGCTAGGTGTAAATGACGCGGAGGGGTTGGTGGAGGTAGTGTCGTCTTGAGTAGTTTTAAAGACCTTTGACTCCATAACTTGATCAAAAGCAGGATATTGTTCAAGTCTATTGTCCATCATAGCCTCTCCTTTTACCTGTAACTCTTCTAAAATTACCTCAGAGTTATCTTCTAAATCAATGGCGATAATCAGCTCGGTCTTGTTATTTGCGCGCTTGTTAGACACAACTAGAGCGTCTATGCCATATTTTTGATGTACTTGCTCCATCGCGCTGCGAGAGTCCTTAGCAAGTATTCTTTGTAGTTCCATGGTTGCTTTCCTTAAGATTCAGCAGTTGTATCAACGTCAATAGTTGCGACTACATTGACTGATTGGTCATCTGGAATCTCGCTGTACGACAGTACAGTGAGATCACTCAGTCTATGTCTGATTAGTTTTGCGAGCCAAGGTCGGATCGCAGGGGAGACAACAAGAACAGCGGCAAGACCCTTGTTTTCAACTTCTACAGCATTTTTAGCTAATGCGCTGAATAGCCCTTCTGCAAGTTTAGGTTCAATGATTACCCCTTGGCTTGAGCTATTTTGTTGCAGAATATTGTGCAGTATTTGT